>ERZ808246.884-NODE-884-length-23389-cov-3.912917_pt1 | contig 23389 bp, 21 predicted proteins | sample MGYA00521083_ERZ808246 | MGnify/ENA primary metagenome ERZ808246 (study PRJEB31516, sample SAMN03275577) | gut metagenome | biome: mammalia-associated habitat; material: feces | host: Papio cynocephalus | place: Kenya | collected 2012-07-07 ... | reverse complement strand
GTCCGCGGATTAACTTCCCATTTTTCAAAATCGGTGATGTTGATTATTTGAGAGGCATCTAAATAACATCAAAGAACTTAAACGAAATTTGATGCCACTTGATTTAGTGTTTACAAACATTAAATTTCATTAAATAATAGTGTTTACAAACACAATTTTATAACTTTGCGCCATTAAGAAAAGTTATGGTCTATGGAAGTTACCATATACCCTTCACGGGATGTCATTCCGGGAATATCTACTCTACGAGGGAATTGTTGATATAGAACCGATTACTCTTGACTTTCTTTTGAGCAATCACCGACAGATCGCCGAATACATCCTCTCAAAAGGGATGAAGGTACTGCTTTTATATGATGACTATCTACATCATGGTTACTATCCATTTTACAAGAGCGTATTTTCCGGATTTGAAATCAGGTTGCAGCAGATAGTCAACCATGTCATGGAAAATGATTATCCAATAATAGAAGGGGGGGGGAGCAATCCACAATCAGGAAGATTAAGAAAATGTTTATGATCCTAACAGAACAAGTCCCACAGACACCGAATATGTCGAATCTCTATAATGTACTGGAAACTTTCTTTTTGAGTCAATTGGTAGTCGACCACTCCGTAACTTATCCGGCAGAGGGAGATTTTCTTGTAGATGGAAAATATTTGTTTGAAGTTGGGGGACGCAAGAAATCATCTGAACAAATCAAAGATGTGGCCGATAGTTATCTGGCGGTGGATGACACTGAAATCGGATATCATAACCGCATTCCTTTATGGATGTTCGGTATGCTATATTAATCGTGACTTAAATCAATGAATAACACATACATAATTTAATGAATTATGTGATATGGTAATATGACAAATCTTTGGGTTAATAGTGAATTAACACGGAAAATCACACATTAAAAATGTTGTATGCCATGATGATATATAGGTTATATTTTGCCTAAAATGCGTTTTTAAAAGCGATTTTACGAACGGCGTTTTTTTATTTTTCCATTAAGGACTATTTTTGCAGTTGTGTTTATAGTTGATGAAAATACTTTTGATACTCTTATAAGAGAATACTATCCTCGTGTAGTCGGGTATATATCGTTACTGCATTCTCGGGTAGATGCAGAAGATATCTCGCAAGATGTATTTGCCATTTTGTGGGAGAAAAGGCATTCTTTAAATTTTAACGACGAGTCGCATCTTAACGCATGGCTTTTAAGGGTAGCGAAAACTAAGTCGATAGATAGACTTCGTCGTAAGAAGTCTTCATCTGTTGTGCGTAGCCTGGATTCTTTAACAGATATCGAGATAGATTATTTGATGACCCATGGCGACGAAGTATTCGAAAAACTGGGGCGTAAGGACTTGTTTGAAAGAATACTTGATTTGTCGGATGAATTGCCAGAAATAAGAAAGAAGGTTTTCAGACTTTCTTATCTTAATGATATGTCATCAAAAGATATTTCAGAGCTTTTGGGATTACCCCTTCGTACAGTAGAAAACCATTTATATCAGTCATTGAAGTATTTGAGGAGTAAGACTTCACCTTTAGACTTTGTTTTATTGTTTATTTTTATAAGCCAATTGCCATAGTTAGAAGTCGTTTTCTAAATGATTCGTCTCTTCTCTTATGGCTTTTTCTGGTTATTTTCATCTTTGTTATCAGTTGGGTGCCTCTCGTGCACTCTTTTTTTTTCTAGAAAAATTTATTATTGAAAAATAAGGATAAGTCTATAGTCGTTTATTTTTTAAAGTTTCTAATTTTTTTGATACACGTGAAGTAATTTTTATTTCTCGTGCGTTTTTTTATAAGTATGAATATTTCAGACATTATTGATTACATCGAGGGGCGTGATTCTTCGAAATCTGAGCAGATCGCTTCTTGGGTAAAGGAAAGTGATGATAATCGCTCAGAATATTTTAGATTGAAGGAGCTTTCTGCCTTAAGAGTTTGTGAGGAATTAAAGAGTCCTCATGCTCTTGATAGTGCTGTGGACATGGTCCATGAACGAATTAAAGTGCGCAGAATAAGTAATCGTTATCGCAGACAGTCAATTTTTGCATGGAGTGTTTCCGCTTGTTTCGCGTTGTTTGTAATAATTAGTTCTTTTGTCCGTTATCTTCCTTCTGGGAGAGGCGATGTGGTTTTGGCCAATTATACCGAGCCTGTCAGTTTTTATTCTCTTCCGGATGGGACTAAGGCATTTTTGAAAAAAGGGAGTTCTATTTCGTATTCACGCTCGTTTGACAAGAAAAACAGAAAAGTAAGCCTTGACGGACAAGCGTATTTTGACGTGTCTCGTAGTGATAAGAATAGCTTTATTGTTCATACGCCTCAAGTTGATGTGAAGGTTCTAGGTACTTCATTCAATGTCATATCAATGGAGGGCGAGACTGAAGTCGTTCTTGAACGTGGTAAGGTGGGACTTTGCAGAAAGTCAGGAAGTCTGATGGCTGAACTAGTGCCTGGTAATCGTGCACTGGTGGACAGTAAGGGAAATGTGGTAATGTCGTCAGTCCAAACATCTGATTATACTAAATGGCGTTATTACTACAAAGTATATGATAGTTGTGCTTTCGATGATTTCGTATCCATGATGGAGAGCCGTTTCGATGTTAGGTTTATTTATGATCCATCTAAATTCAAGGATGTATATTTCAGGCTTGCAATATCAGAAAATGATACACTTGATGATATGTTAGAGATGATGCAGTATATAGCGAGGGTGGATTATGAACGCAATGGTAGGAATATTTATGTCATTTTAAAATAAGTAAAAGTAACTGATAACCGATTTATGAAAAAGTTTATGGCTTTTTTATGTGGCTTGGGGGCATTTATTCAGCTTGCTGCAGCTCAAGTCCAGAGTCTTTCCATAGATGTTGCAGGGAAGAATTTGGAGACGGTCTTGGACGAAATTACATCCCATAGTGGTGTGGTTTTTTCCTATGATAAGATAATCGCCGATTTTAGTTTTGAAAAAAAAGGACGGATTGAGGGAAATCTTAAAGATGTTCTTGATAGTCTATTTGATGGTACAGGGATAAGTTGGCGAGAGATTTCTGCTGAAAGAATTGCCCTTAAGATGGAACAGGGTCCATCGCAGAAAAAAAAGAGTAAAAAAGGGATGGTCTTGATGGGAGGTCGTGTCATCGATAAGGATGGACTTCCTATAGTAGGTGCAGCGGTTTTTATATCTGGTACATCTACTGGCGTAATAACGGATTTGGATGGAAAGTGGAAATTGGAAGTCCCAAGCAATGATGCTACTATAGAAATCAGTTGTATGGGTTATGCAAGCATTGTTTTGGAAACTCAAGGCAATACCGCGCTAGAACTCGTACTTCAGGACGATACTCAATACCTGGACGATGTGGTTGTGGTGGGCTATGGTACTCAAAAAAAGATTAATATGACTGGTTCGGTAGCCCAGGTTAACAGTTCTGAGTTAAAAAAGTCACCGGTTGGTAGTTTGTCTACACTTCTTGCAGGAAAATTGCCTGGACTGGTATCGAAACAGAAAAGTGGTCAGCCAGGTTCGGATGGTGCAAGTCTTTATGTTAGAGGAATAGGCGCAGGTGACGGAAGCATGTTGGTTGTGGTGGATGGTGTTATCCGTTCTTTTCCTGACATTAATCCCGATGAAATAGAATCGATAAGTATTCTTAAAGATGCTACAAGTGCAGCAGCCTATGGTGTCAGGGCATCGGCTGGTGTCATGCTGATTACTACAAAAAAAGGTTCTAAACAGAAACCGACGGTTAACTTTAATAGTTCGGTGTCTTTAAGTAAGAATACAACTTTCCCTGAGTTCTTGGATGGCCCTGGTTATGCATATTGGTATAATAAAGCACAGGAAATGGATGGAGTAGCGCCTGAGAATCGCAGGTTTACAGAGGATGAGATAAACCGTATTACCAATGGTGATCCTTTAGGGGTATATGGTAATACTGACTGGTTCTCTATGATATTTAGAAAAGTGGCTCCTATTTATAATAATAGTATTTCTTTATCTGGTGGAACAGATACTTTTAAATACTTTGCTTCGTTAGGTGCATATAATCAACAGGGTATAGTAGAACGTACATCGTATGACAGATATAATACGAGAATTAATTTCGAAGCGGATGTGACAGATGACTTTTCTCTGTCCGTCGGTATGGCCTCGCGAATGTCTACGGCAAAATCTCCTGGACTTAGTACAGGGGTAGGTAATAGTTATGCTTCTGTTTTTCAGCAAGCAATGTTGATGTATCCGTATCTTCCACTTGAACATGATTCTCTTCCTGTGGGAAGTATGAATATGGCTGGTAATGGAAACCAAAATCCTGTGGCTGCGAGAGATTTATCAGGTACTTCAACTACGGATGTATCTCAGGTTCAAACAAATGCTACGATAAAATATGATTTACCTTTTTTGAAAGGGATGAGTCTTAGTCTTGACGCTTCTTATGATAAGAGTTTTCAAACTAAGAAAATAGAGCAATTGGCATATAAGCTAAATGTATGGAATCAGACTACAAGGACTTGGACCCAATCATGGGCAAGACATCTTTCAAATGGGGAATCTCAAGTAAATGAATGGAAGGTGTCAAGTTATTCGTGGATGTTGCGCCCGACATTGAAATATACTGGTAGTTTTAATAATCATAATCTCGATGTACTACTATTATATGAATTTAGTCAGAATGGAAGTGAAAGTCTATCTGCCGGTATGCGTGGCTATGAGATTACTGATATTATGGACATAACTTTTGGTGAGACTGTTATAGAGTCTCTTATAAATGGTGGACATAGTATGGATAAGAGAGCAGGAGTGGTATCTAAGATAAATTATAACTATGCACAGAAGTATCTGTTCGAAACTACATTTAGAGTTGATGCTACTCCGTATCTACCAGCAGAGTATAGGTGGGGACTTTTTCCTGGTGTTTCTTTAGGCTGGAGAATTTCGGAAGAAGAGTTTTTCGAGTCGGCAAGGGACGTAGTGGATAATTTGAAAATCAGGCTTTCTGCTGGAAGGCTCGGAAGTGATCGATCACTTGGCTATTCCTATTCATATCTTTCAACTATGGTTAAAGGTGCTGATCCTTCTGTGATGATAGGTAACAAGCCTTCCTATGGCATCTCGCCATCTTCCCCTGCTAATACTCATTTGCGTTGGCAGACTAACGATACATTTAATATGGGAGTAGATGCAAGGCTTTTGAAAGGGCTGCTATCCGTGGAAATCGATGCTTTCTATATGATAGCCAAGAATAAACTTGAGGCTCAGTCTGGTTTATTTCCACCATCGATGGGTTCGTATTTTCCAACATATATCAACTATGGCTCTCACGATAACAGGGGCTTTGAGTTGGTGTTGACTCATGAAAACCATGTATCTGATTTTCATTATAATATTCGTGGAAATATTTCATGGGCCAGAAATAAAATTTTGAAAATGACGGAAGACCCTAATATTCCATCATATATGAAAGAAGTCGGACATCCTATGGGGCAGTATTATGGTTTTCAGGCTTTAGGATTGTTTCAAAGCGAGGAAGAAATTAAAAATAGTGCTGTTTACGGGCCTACTTTACCTGGAGAAATCAAACTAAAAGATATAAATAAGGATGGTCGGATTACATGGGGACAGGATAGAACGGTAATTGGAAGAAGTAGTACGCCTGAGATGATATTTGGCTTGAATATGAATTTCTTCTACAAGGGGTTTGATTTAGATATTTTCTTTCAAGGGGCTGCTCTATGTGATATCCCACTATGTGGGTGTTATTCCGATAAGGATGGTATATATGATAACACTTTCTATACAAAACCATTTGCTTTTGACGGAAATACTCCACGATATCTAGTGGAGAATTCATGGACTCCAGATAACCTTAATGCCAAGTATCCACGTCTGCGTATAGAGGAGCGTGCAAATGGCGGAAAGATGTCGTCGTGGTGGATAGTGGACGGCTCGTATTGCAGGCTTAAATCACTCCAGCTTGGATATACTATTCCAGAAAGGATACTTAGAAAATTGGGCGTTGAGACGCTTCGTCTTTATTTTGCAGGAGGGAACCTCTTTACTCTGTCTCACCTTCCATATTTGGATCCAGAGATGCCGGATGTTAATCAAGGATATTATCCTCAGCAGAAAACTTATGAGTTTGGTGTGAATTTGAAATTCTAACTTTATCATGAAAAAATTGACTTATTTAATTATATCAGTATTTGCAGTTTGTGCCTGTTCTATGGAACCAGAGCTTACAGGGTCTTATTCTGAAAAAGTCGCTTGGTCCAGTGAAGCCAATGCTCAGATGTATGTGAATGACTTTTACCCACTTTTGGGGTACAATTATTATAATACTGCCGTGAGTGATGACTGTTGTTCGGATATTATGCGAAATAATTCCCCTATGGCAGAGGAGAACTATTTCTTATATGGCACAGTGACGGTCAGTCCAGATAACAACATTTTCAACAATTGGGCTTGGGGACATAGTTGGGCACTTTCTGTGTGCCGTTTTATAGACTCAATGAACAGGTATGGCACGGGTCTTTCTCAAGATTATAGGAATTATCTTGAAGCTCAGGTGAGATGGTTTAGAGCGCATGTCTATTTTGAAATGGCCAAGCGATATGGGGCAAGTCTTGTGTTATGGAGAGAACTTCCAGAAATGGGAAGCAAGAATCACGACAGGTGCACTCCGCAACAGTGCTGGGATTTTATTGCTGAGGATTTGGATTTTGCAGCAAAATACCTTCCTGTAAGCGATCAAGCAGGTAAATTAACAAAAGGCGCTGCATTGGGACTTAAGGCTCGTGCCATGCTTTACGCCAGAGATTATGAGAGCGCATTGAACGCAACAGAACAGATTGAAGAACTGGGTATATATGATCTTGAACCCGACTATGCTAAGTTGTTTCAATACACAAGAGCTAAAGGAACAAGTGTAGAGAGCATAGCTGAATTTGGATTTTCGTATCCGTCTATTTCATATACTTTTGACAAATTTTTTTGTCCCCCTGGAGATGGCGGTTATGCGCAAGCAAGCCCTACTGAAGACCTTGTAGGAATGTTTCAGATGGCAGATGGCCGTGATTTTGACTGGAATGATCCTATTATGGCATCATCTCCATACGAAGGCCGGGAGTATCGTTTCTATGCTTCTATTCTTTATGATGGTGCTACATGGAAGGGACGCGTTTTGGATATGTCAGAAGGTGCCTTGGACGGAGTATCCGCAGCAGGTGGTTCTACATCTACTGGTTATTATATGCGTAAGTTGTTTGATCCATCGCAAACTGTCGGTTTTTCTGAAAGCGATCTGACTTATTATTATATGCGATATGCTGAAGTATTGCTAATTAGAGCAGAGGCATTGGCTCAACTTAACCGCGTAGACGAAGCTATGGTCTTTCTTAATAGAGTTAGAACTCGAGCAAAGTTTGACAATCCTTTGTCTGCATCGTCCAAATCCGAATTTATGGCACTCCTTCAACGTGAATGTGCTGTGGAATTCGCTTTTGAGGGACATCGTTTCTGGGATTTAAGAAGGTGGGGTATTGCCAAGCAGAAATTGAATAACTATAGGCGTAAGGGCGTTAAACCTTCGGTAAAGGACGGAAAGCGTCAGTATACTATTTTTAGTGCTGATAATAAGATTATTAAATATAATGATAAGTATAATCGTTTTCCTATTCCATTAGTGGAAATTCAGAGAAATGAGTCGCTTGAACAATTTGAAGAATGGAAATAATTATTATTAACTTTTTAAATTCACATAAAATGAAAAACATTAAACTATTGGCGGGACTTATGACAGCATTTGCACTGTTTTCCTGCACTCAACCTGAGAAGGAACTTCCTAAAGGAAATGGTCTTTTGAATTTTGTTGTAAAGATTCCTGAGCAACCTGGCGAATACAGCGCCACGAAAAAAGGCCCTTATGCTCCTGGTGAAGAAATAATCGTACAGATTCCGTCTTCATATGAGCAGCCTGTGGATATTACTGCTCTTGAAGCTTATGCAAGTTTTGACAACGATTGTTACGCCGATCCGGCTGTGCCTTCAGTAATAGATTTTACTGAACCTTATGAAATTACAGTGGTCCTCGCTGATGGTTCTAAGCAGACCAATACCATAAAGATAGAGTTCGTCTACCCTCGTATAAAGGTCGAGGAACTTTGGAAAAAGGACAATAATGAGCTCAAATGTTTATATACGCATTGGCTGAATCTTGCTGCAGATCAGAAATATGTATATGTACTTGATGCTATTCAGAATCTAGGTGATAAGATTAAGGTTCTGGATAGGATGACTGGTGAAGTCGTCAAGGAGATAGACACGCCTAACAGTATTATTGCGCAGGTTCATGTAGATGCTGCTGGAAGGCTTGTAGCTACTCGTTATAATATGTACGGCGCTGGCTTTATTCTTTATATCTATGATGCAGCAGAAGAAAAGTGGGGCGAACCTGTGATTTGGTATGTTCCAGATGATGAAAAAGGCATCGTCGTCCCTGCATATCTTGGAGAAAGGGCAAGTATATGCGGTGATTTGAAGAGCGGTAAGGCTTATGTTTATGCCACAGCTCCAGATAGTAATAGCTATTATTGCTGGGAATTTAATGATGGTGTGCCTTCTAGCGAACCTATAATTACCCGCTATGCTGGTGTTAAAGAGGATTGGAGCAAGTGTATGGTAAAGAGAACATCAGTTGCCTCTGATGCTAATCTTTATTTTGGCTATACTAAATATACTGGAGCAGAGGAGTCTTCATACGCTGGATTCGACATGCTTACCCCAGAAATGGATGTCTATTCGATCTCTCAAGTTAATTATGGACCACGTATCTTGAATTATCAACCTTTTACAATTAATGGGGAGAATTGGCTCGCTCTTGCATATCAATGTGATTACACGAGATGGAGTGGTTCGCGTCTAGCAATATTTGATATAAATGACCTAGACAAATGGTCTATGACTCCAGATGATGATAATTACATTTTTGATTTCAGATTGTATAATTCAGGAGACTGGGGAGGTACTAATTATGAACAGAATGCTGGTATGGCGGTTGTATGTGATAGCGATGCTGCCTATATCTATGTTTCTGCTGCGGCTAAGGGCGGTGATCCTGTTGAGGATAATTCTCGTAGTGCAGTGATGTGCTATAAAATGACTTATACTAAGTAATATGTCTAGAATGTCATTTGGGACATTTTTAATTTTGGCTTTTTGTTCCTGCACTAAACCTGCGGTTGAAGATAATTCTACCGCAGAGCAGGAGCGAAAAGAAAAAGAAGTTGCTGAATTGCTTTCATGCGTGCATTCGTCGAAACCGATTAATACTTTTGATGAAAAAAACACGTGGTATTATACGATGGGGCCAGATGCCAATTCTCCATTGGCCAAAATTAGGCGTAATGTGGTTACTGGAAGCAAGATAGAAGGAGACGGCTCTTTTGCGATAAGCTATTCATTTTCTGGCATCCATACTGGAAATCAAGCGGAAACGGTTTATTTTCAACATCGATGGGGTGATTTTAGACCAGATCTTGGATTTGAACCGCTTGGCCTATCCATGTGGATAAAAGGACATAGGACTAATAAAGGGGTTTTCCGTTTCATTTTGCTTCAAGACGATAAGATGTTTCCTGATAATCAGACTATAAGACAGACTTTCGAGTATTCGGACAGTGAAATATTAAAGAAAGAAGAGTGGACGCGTCTTGTTCTCCCATACTCGTGGTTCAAAAATTACTATGGTGAAGGTAAGTTGGATCCGTCTCGTTGCATAGGATACAGAATTGAAATAGTGAATGAAGATGGCGTGTCGATTGATGGATGTGAGTTTTTGATAGATAATCTTGAACAATTGACTTCTTATATGCCACAATACAAGGTGGGAAGTCGTTTTTCAAGTATTTTTATACAACTTAATAAAATTTATCAGAATTATGACTGGGAACAGGCTTTCAAATCATGTCTTGAGGTTGGAATAGATACTTGGATCATACAATACAGCATAGGTTTTGGGGAAGAAAACAATGTTTCATGGTATTCTAATACTGCATTAGATTTTGTTCAGACTAAATATGCTATTATAGATGAGATGGTGAGTGCCGCTGAAAAAACGGGATTTAAACTTATTTTCGGCCTTTTCGGTGGAGATTATAGTAAGACTAATACTCAGGATCAGAAGATTTATGATGCCTTGTTGACTAAAAATTCACTTGTGGCAGATGAAATAAGCGCAAATTTTGGATCTTCTCCTTGTTTTGCGGGCTGGTATATCACTGAAGAGTTTCATGATGGCACATGGCCTGTAGGATGGCATGCGGATAAGGCAAGGGATATGCTTGGCACTTACTTGAATTCAGTGGCAAAGTATGCCAAGTCGAAAAATGACAAGCCTGTGTGTATAGCTCCAGCTTTGTGGCGGGGAATGCCTGCTGATTTATGTGGAAAGTGGTTCGAGGGGTTATTTAAGAATACACCTGATGTGGATGTTTTATATCTGCAGGATTGTGCTGGTAGAGGGCCGTCTACAATAACAAGTGTGCAAGTGGATTTGCCTAATTATTTTAGTCATATAAAAAAGGCATGTGACAATACAGGGGTTAAGTTCGGTGTGGACGTGGAATCCTTTATGTCTTGCTCATCGCCGGAGATTCCCTATCAGGCTAAGAATTGGGAAGAATTGAAACTTCAACTTGAAATGGCTGGTAATTTTACAGATTTTATAACTAACTTTAGTTGGGCGACTTTTAAGCCTGGCACTGGAGGATTTAATGAGTATAAGGAATATGTCGAGATGTATAAGTAGCCTTTTGGGCGCAGTGGCTTTGTTATGTGGGTGTTCGTCAGGTTCGAGTGAGATCGATTTGACTGTTATACCGCCAGGATTGGTAAGTGATAAGGTGGATTTAGATCTGCGTTATGGTATTTCTAATCAAAGTAATAAAAGTGCTACTTATGATGTTGAGGTACATGCTGAGGATGGTTTATTATATAGAGATTGTGTGACTGTTGGTCCTGGTGATGTGTGGTCTTATAAGCAAGTAATTCCTTCTAGTACTATATCTGGTGATAAAACAGTGACATTAAGGGTTTTATCTAATGGAAAGGCTTGGGAAAAGGCTGAAAGGGTAAGTGTCGTGCCGTCCGAAAGCCGTAGTATTCATAGGATTACAGGAGCATGGACAGGAATTTGCCATTGGAGTGAAGTAGAAGGAAAGCATTGGAACAAGGATATTAGAAATCTGTCCGAATCCCAATGGGCTGAAATGGTTCGTTCTATGCACAAACTTGGCATGGATATGATTATTATTCAGGAAGTTTTCCGTAATGATGAGTATGTCGGGAAGCATTCTACTACGGTGGAAAACTATAGAGGAAAAGCTTATTATCCCTCTAAATTATATCCAGGGAGGATGGATATAAAGTCAGTAGATCCCTTAGAAGTTATTTTTAGTGAGGCTGATAAACTTGGCATGAAGGTGATGCCTGGAGTTGGATTGTTCGCGTGGTTTGATTTTACGAAGGAGTCTTTGGATTGGCATAAAAATGTTGCTAAGGAGTTATGGAATCGATATGGCCATCATCCGTCTTTTTATGGGTTTTATGTGTCAGAAGAGTCGGGCGGAAGTCTAGACAATTGGGAGTGGACTGAGGAAAAACGGCAGATGCGCAGAGACGAGATAGTGGATTTTATGAAGGAATTCAAGTCTTATTGTCGCCAATTGGCCCCTACCAAGCCTATTATGCTTGCTACTAATTCGTTCGGAGTAAAGGGCGCTGAACCTACTTATGAGAGGTTGTTGCAGTATCTGGATATCTTATGCCCGTTTGGCTTTGCAAGAATGCCGGAAGGGGATATTAGTGGAAAAGAGGCTGCGGATATTCTTCAAGGCTTGTGCGATAGGGCAGGAGCTCATTTCTGGTTCGACCAGGAGGTTTTTCTTTTCAATGAGGATAATTCTCTTTATCCGCGTGATATCGAGGGGATAATTAAGGATTTGAATTTACTTGATAATTTCGAGAAAGTGCTTTGCTATCAGTATCCAGGCGTGTTTTCTGATCCTTCATCGGATTTCCGTGTTGGGGAGCCTAAAACATTTAAATTGTTTGAGGATTATCAGAATTATCTAAATAATTTAGAAGAGAGTGTTAGCACTAAATGATTTAACAGTTGCATGACTTATTCACTTTGAATGAAAGGGATAGATTCTAAAGTGTCAATCAAGTTTATCTTTAAAGTAGGCTTGATTGGCCTTAATTAAGAATAGAGGGGTGTTAGACGAAAAAATATTATTTTTGTGATGAAGGTTTTAAAAAAGACGATTATGAAACATGTTTTGGGGATTTTAACATTTATGATGTTTGCTACAAGTTCTATTTACGCAAGGGAAAGATTTGTCAATTATTCTCTTCCTTCGTCTGTGGATACTTTAAGGATTTTAGCGGTCGGTAATAGTTTTTCGGATGATGGGACGGAATATCTTCCGGATTTGCTCGAAGCTGCGGGAATCCATAATGTCATTATAGCGCGTCTTTATATAGGCGGTTGTTCTTTAGAACAGCATTGTCTTGAGTATAAGAATGATACCAGGGATTATGTGTATTCTAAATCGACCCAGAACCAATGGGTGAAAGCAAGAGAAAAGGTGTCGCTCCGGCATGCTTTGCATGACGAAAAATGGGATATTGTCACGATTCAGGAAACTTCTGGGCTTTCGGGCATATATGATTCCTATGAAAAATGGATACCCACTTTGCTTGAGATAATTCGACGCGAGGTCCGAAATCCTAAGGCGAGTATCGTGTGGCATGAGACTTGGGCTTATGCCGTTAATTCCGACCATGGTAAATTTCCTCTTTATAATAGGAATCAGCAGACAATGTATTCAGGGATAGTTGATTGCGTTAAACGCGCTTCTTCGGAATTTAATTTGCCAATAGTAATTCCAAGTGGTGATGCTATACAGATTGCTCGTGGAACTGGACTGAATAATAGGGGAGAGGTCCCGGAGAATAACAAGGTCTATGATCTTACCCGGGACGGATATCATCTTAATCGCCAATATGGTCGCTATATTGCTGCTTGTACTTGGTTTGAAGTATTGATACGGCCAATATTTGGGGTTTCGGTATTGGCCAATACTTACCATCTTCGAAATACAGAATTTAGCTTGGATGCGCAAGCCGCTGCCCTTTGTCAGGAATGTGCGGTTAAGGCGGTAGAGGGGTGGAATGCTGTTACGATGGTGCCTGCAGGCCGGTAGGATTGTCATTCAAGTTCAGGCGATTTGTTAACCATAATTTGATAATTTTATTTTAAGTAATGTGAAAAAAATAAGTTGCGTCAGATTAGAATGAGATTTTCGTGGATAGATTTCTTTTCGAAGAAGGAGTGTGCCGGTGGCACATAACTGATGAGAAAAGGAATATAGACCAAAAAGATTTACTAAGATGATGCAGGTTATTTTTTGAATGTTACTAAGCCACACAGCTGATAGAAGTTACATTTTAAAACAGGCTTTTTGGAAAGCTTTGCTTTAATTTCTTTATTTCTCCCATACCAGATAGTTTTCGTATTCGGTATGGGGAAGTTCCGGAGAGAAATTTCTGGATATGTGCAGTTTTCCGTTTTTATCGCGATAGCAGTCTAAGGTGAATCCGCCATTAAGGTAAATGGCATTATCCACGCCCATATCAGCAAGAGCTTGCGCGAAATCGTGAAGAGATTCTTTCACTTCCGTAGTCACCATGAAAATCTCCTTATCCTTTATGCATAAGGCTTTACGAATAGCTTTGCCTTTGGGATTATTCTCTATCATCTGTCTATTTTTAACTAAAGCGTATTGGCGGAAAAAATATCCGTCCTCCTCCGTAGCCTTTTCAAAAAGAGGTGAATTCTCTGCCATGCCAATCGTCATAGTCTGCCCGATAATGGCGCAATATCCTTTTTTTGAAAGTCCCCATGCTATTGGCTCGCCTTTAAGAACGAATGCTCCGTTGATTTTTCCATTATCTGCCCTTATATCAGCTGCTTGACAGGCAAATAGAATAGATGGGTCCGTTAAATCAGGCATTCCTATAACCAGCTTGGCATGAGCATTATGTGGAATGAAAACATTTAATGGCATGTCATTTACTGATATGATCTTACGCTCGATGTATGCTGGCCTTCCTTCTCGATTGTCTATGATCGCCGTACTTTCCGCATCATTTTGTGCCTGAGCCGGACTTACCTGTTCAGATGGGATTTCCACTTTCGGGATGTCCGGGCGTTGAGATAAAAAGAGCATTAGAATTACTGCCAATGCCGCAATTCCACTTAGCAGAAGCCATACTGGCCAATGCGTAGCGTGCCCATTACGACTACCATTTTCATTTATCCCTTCGGAGTCCTGTTTTTGCGCACCTTTTTTATTATGGGCGCTTCCGAGAATTTTTATCTCGTCATCTTTTATGTCTTTATCTATTCTAATCATTTTTAGTCGATTCTATTATGGCCTTGAGTTTTGTCAACGCTTCTTTTGACGCGGTTAATTCCTGTTGAAAACCATGAAAGTCTGATAAAATAAGTAGCTGTTTCGAAGTGTCTATCAGGTAGATGTATTCTGTGTTAATTATAAGGCTTCTGCCTATTCTTAAAAACAGCAACTCTTCATTATCGATCTGTCTGTTTATGGCATCTTCGATTTGGCCAAGTTGAAATGTCACAAGATGCTTTTTCCCATCACGCGTAACGATATAAGAATAATTCCCTTCTGCCGACACATATACTAAAGAACTCTGCGAGATTCTAACCAGTTCCGCATCCTTTGATATTATGATATGTCGTTCCATCTATGCAAATATAACATTTTATCTTAATCGGTATCGATGATGGCATTGAAATGTATGAAATGCATTGATTTATGTACGAAATATACGTTAGAGATGCAACTGATACACTAAAACAACCACTTGATATATATGACTGAATTTTAGTTGGATAGCGTTTTCGTATGTTTTAATTTTGCACTCGAAATAACAATTAAAAACAAATTAACAGTATGAAAACAACTAAAAAAATCTTATTAACCCTATTTGTTTTCCTAGGATTTAACTTTTTGAATGCATTAATCTTCTTAGCAAGAAGTGAGTCGGGATATGTTACTCCAGGTCCATTTGCCACGTTAACCATAATTGCTATGATTATTATGATATACCAGATTTGGAAAAGACCTAAAAACAATAACGACCAATCGTCAACTGGTGAGTAAGTAGGCCATTTTCGCACACAAAGCATAATGGTGTGTAAAAATAGTTGTTTTGCACACACAACGACAAGTCAACAGAGCAAAAATAATAAAGAATGATAAGACTATTTGAAAAAAGCATGATAAGTGCATTGGCATTAATAATAATGACTGGATGCCAATTCTCGCAAAAGCACACGGATGTTGCGGATACAGCTACCTCTGACCGCACATTCTCGGGATACCTATTTGGACGTCCAACCGATAAGCAGATTCGCAGTTGGTCGCACAAATGTGACAGTTTGAGGGCTCAATGGGGATTTAGCTTGAAGCCTGGAATATATAAAACAAAAAAGCGCATGCGCACTATTGAAGACATGGAGTTAGCGTTCATCGAGAATAAAAATCTTGAGCTTAGAGACTCTATTATTTTCTGGAAACTCTCCGAATATATGCCAAACTCTGAATACCAATTAAGTGAGTATGTAAGGTTTTATCTACTTGATATCCAGATTCAGAATCTGCTTGATTATGATCCGGAGAGCCAAGTCGAAATGAATGATTGGTTTGGGATGCATTTGGCCTTTAAAAAAGCAAAAACAAGGGAATTATTTCGAAGGCTGGTGCAAAGTGTAGATGGAGATGTGGCGCAAATGCTTAGAAAGGAAGAGGCCCAATTTGAAGTTTATAACAATGCTATGGTAAAGTGCTACAATACTGTGTGCGGTGATCCGAGTTTTAATGCTGGTTCCGTGTCAATTATGGACGAATTGCAAGTGCAATATGACGATTATGCGATTCGGGATCAATCATTGGAATCGGTTTACTTTAAGATAAAAGACGGAAAAGATTACGAATACGAGATTCATAAACAATTCCCGATTTCGCTTATAGAGAAAGAATACGATGATTGGATTAATTCGCTTAAAGAAAATGACTGGGCCTATCCACTGGAAGAACGTAGGGAATGTCTATTGGAAGATAAAAGAGAGTTTCTAAACTGGGTGGATGTTAGGGAGCAGACTTCGGAGATAATGTCAGGAGAAGCTAAAGAAGCATTTGATAATGCGACAAATACTATTCGAAAAGGGAAACTCAGAATGCTGAAGAATCGCTATTTGGGATACGGATTCGGGAGTGAAGAATTATTTAACAGTATTTTACCATCGACATGTGAAGACTATGAAGTCCTGAGATTTGAACTCCCGGAGCAGTTCAAGTAAGTAATCCTTATAAAATAAGCTTATAATTTTTATCAAGAATGGAAATAATACTAAAAAAAATACTGATAGGCGCATTGGCATTAATAATAATGACTGGATGCCAGTTCTCGCAAAAGCGCACGGATATTGCGGATACAGCTACCTCTGACCGCACATGCTCGGGATACCTATTTGGACGCCCCACTGACGAGCAGATTTGCACTTGGACACAGGAGCACTTTGAATATGAGTCCAATGAAGATTTTGGAATATATAAGACAGAAAGACGCAGTCGCGCTATTCCTTATATATACATGGCATATAGAGAAGATGATAAAGGAAACACAGACTTATGCGATTCGATCCTTTTCTGGACGTTATCTGAATTTATGCCCATTTCTGAATGCCAATTAAGTGAATACGCAAGATTTCAATTACTTGACCTGCAGATTCAAAATATGCTTGAATATGATGCTACAATTGCGTACGAACTTTATGAACAGCACGGGATTGAACACACATTAAATAGAGCAAGATGTCATGAAGTGTTTAGAAGGCTGCTGCGAAATGTTAATGAAAGTGTAGCGCAGATGCTTAGAAAAGAAAATTTACAATACGAGGCATATTATGAAGCTTTGGGAGAGTGTTATATGACTGTGTGTGGAGATTCGCTTTTTTCTACGAGTCAAGTATCAGAAATACTCAAATATCATACTATACAAAATGTAGATTACACGCATAGAGAAAAGCTTTTAAAGGCTTTATATTTCAAAATAAAAGATGGTGAATCTTACGAATCCGAAACTCATGTGCAAATACCTATCACACTTATAGAAAAGGAATACGATGATTGGCTTAATTCCCTTCGAGAAAAAAACTGGGCTTATCCGATGGAAAAGCGTCGAGAAAGACTATTGAAAGACAAAAATGAATTTTTAAGCTGGATGACAATACTGGATAATATCTCGAAGATGCTATCCGGAGAAACGAAAAAGGTATTTGACAATGGGGTGAATAATATTCGAAGGAGCAAACTCAGGATGCTAAAAACTCGTTACGGATGGTATGTATACAACACTGACGAGTATGTGCCCGATCTTTTGCCGTCAACATGCACAGATGATGAACTGCTGGAATTTAAATTACCTCAAAGAAACTGATTGGGTGGAATAGATTTAATTCACATTAATCTAGCTTATTATAATACCTACAGTGGTGAGCATTTCTAATATATCAACGCTCTTGCTGCGAGTTTTATATATAGATTTTTAAGATGAAGATTAGTATTTTCTTTGCTGCTTAGAACATGAAAGGAAAAAACAATAATATAGGGTGTCTAGTATTTTTTTTATTATATATGACAGGCAGTCTGATTTATGTGATAAAGAAAGGATCTGCCAGTGATTTTGCATCAATAGGTTATTTAGTCTTGGCATGCATAGGCTTAGTTATCATGTATGTTATTTTTAAGGCGCTCATTCATATAAAAGATAATACAGAATTAGACACTCATGATAAAGACTCTACAGATTCTACAGACAAAAAGGGGTGTTTAAAGTGGTCAATAATTATTATCGTTCTGTTTTTACTTTTTGAAATGTATTTTTCGGCGATCGAAAATTTTGAGATGAATAGGGTTGTGGGATTGGTCGTGCATGTTATGTTTATAGTAGTGCTAAGTGTCATCATAGGAATAAGGATTTATAAAGGCTGAACAAGCGGCATAGTAATGAGTAGATAATCTAAAAATAAAGTATTTGAAGATTAATAAATTAAAAGATAAATATGAGTACAAAGAAACCAACGCTCAAAACAGTAGATACTTGGACAATGAGTCCAGAAGAAATATTTACAAAACATGGCTTAACTCTGAAATGGGGAAACAAGACAGGGGCTTGTATAATGCCTGCTCCAAAGCACTTGCAATCTGCGAAGCAGCAGCAAGATACCCAGAAGAAGTAGAGGAATTTAGAAAGAAATAGAATGAAACATTATTTATTTTTGGTTACAGTAATGACTTTGGTCGTAAGCTGCACTTACAATAGAAACGAAGGATGTCATCTTGACAAACTTAACCTTAACGGGAATGTTAAAAAAATTGAAACCATTGTTCAAACTACAATGCCATTAACCGAGCTGTACTATGGTTCTATTGATCCATCCAAGTCTATAAGTATGTTTGGAGGTAATTTTGTATTTGATTTTGATAATCATGGTTATCTGAAGAAAACGACTGGTTACGGAATTGATGGTAAGGTTTTATTTGTATCGGATTACTTTAGTCAATCTCAAGAACCTAACTTAGCTCCATCTGTAATCAGCGTTTCTGCAAAACAGCAAATAGATAGAGTTAAAACTATATCGGAATCTGATGGTAAGGTTGTTAATGCACAGTATTATTCTGGAAGTGAATTGATTTGGAATCAATATGTAACATATAATGATAAAAAAGATGTTGTTTCCATCGTCAAAGAATACTTGCCATTAAGCATTAAATCGGATCTTCTAAATATTCAATATGCAGATACAACAAAATATGAATATTCTTCATTAGATGAACATGGTAATTGGACTGTTGCAAAAGTTTATTACACTGGAGTATTACCCAAACATAAACACGAATATACAGTAATTCGTCAAATCACTTACTACGGAGATTCAAAAAAATCACCATTGATTAAACAATTGGATTCAGTAAATGAAGAAGAAATGCACTATGAGAGTTCGGAGTTTGATAATATTACTATCGGTAAATATGGGAAAATGAAAATTCCTCACTACATGATGTTACAATCGGATGACTATATTTCTTTAGTCAATGATTATTCGCCTAGAGCGATAGATTATATTTTTATGTCCGAATATGACAATAGTGATGCATATGCAAGTTTCTCAGTTTCCAGAAACTATGTTGGGAAAGGTAATGTTTTTGACGAAGTTTTAACAAATGAGCTCCCATATATTAAAGCACTAGACGAAGAACTTAAAAAACTAAATGTGTTAATCATGGAACAGGGTGGTACATATATTTTGAAATGGCTTCCTTATAGCTGTGTAAATATTTCAGGAAGGAAGGCTTTAAAATTAAGTTATTATAGATATGGTAATGGAAGTCCTATACCTGTGTATTGTGAGAACTATTTGGTCCCAATGGATGACGGTTATATACTAAGTATTGTTTATGGTTTTCAAAGCAATTTAGATAATAAATTTAGAGTTGATTTCAATAAAGCCGTTAATTCAATTATGTTTAAGTAATGAAGCAACGAGTATATTCATCGACCTTTTTATCTGCCTTACTATTACAACAATAGTAGATGATAATACATACAAGGTTAATAATGCATTTACTAATAACAGATTATATAGATTCAATTGATTAAAATTCATTGCTATGGCAGAAGAATTAGAAAAAAATCCTGAAACAAAGAAAAACGCAGGTCCTTTAGGCATTATTTGCTCAATACTTTTCCCTATTGTCGGAATTGTATTGTATTTTGCTCAGAAAAAATCCGTAAATAACCCTAGTGCCTATTTATATGGAGCACTTGCTGGCTTTATTATTGGAACATTATTACGTAATATTGTGGCTGCTGGTGGTATTTAATATTCCCTAAAATCATGCAGATAAACAATCATTCGTTAAATTACTTGAGGTTATTTTGAAAAATGCTGCATATTTATGATGCTAATGGCCGTATGTCAGGAGTTGGCCGGAGGCATTGAATTTTTCGGCGATCGAAAATTTTGAGATGAATAGGGTTGTGGGATTGGGCGTGCATGTTGTTTTAGCAGTGACAAATGTCATTATAGGAATAAAAAATATAAATTAGCAAAAAAATTAGGATTAGAAATAGTAAAAGTAGAACCTTTAGGTGGTACATATTTAGGTAGTAGTGAGATAAGTTGGATTTACAAACTTAAAAATGCAGACCCAGAAAAAATAGATTTATTTGCATCTTTAATGGGTGATTTAAGCAATGAATATCAAGATGCTGTAATTGCTGCTAATTATGTTAATACTGATGAAGAAGCAACAGCTTTGGAAGTAGTGTTTACAACACCAGAAGGTACTACAATAGAACAAATTGAAAAAATATTACAAGAAGCAGGTATAGATGGTAGTAGTTTTCATTTTGATACTAATGAACTAGCTATTACTTGCTTTAGTCAAGAAGAAGTATATAATATTACTAATAAATTAAAAGATAAATATGAGTACAAAGAATACAACGCTCAAAACAGTAGATACTTGGACAATGAGTCCAGAAGAAATTTGTATAAAACATGGCTTAAAACCAAATCTAGTACACAAGACAGGAGCCTGTATAATGCCTGCTCCAAAGCACTTGCAATCTGCGAAGCAGCAGGATACACAGAAGAAGTAAACTCAGTCGGTACATATACTTGTTTCAGCCAAGAAGAAATTGATAATATTAATAAATTAAAAGATAAATATGAGTACAAAGAAACCAACGCTTAAAACAGTAGATACTTGGACAATGAGTCCAGAAGAAATATTTATAAAACATGGCTTAACTCCGAAGAGGATAATAAAGACAGGAGCCTGTATAATGCCTGCTCCAAAGCACTTGCAATCTGCGAAGCAGCAGCAAGATACTAAAGAGCAAGGATTAGAAGATAAAGAAAGAAAAGAAACTACAGCTTCAAAAAAAGATGAACAGAAAAAAACTGAGGTCATTCTGGAACAAAAAGCAAAGAAAAAGAGGATTAGGATTATAGAGCTAGATGAGGATATAGACTAATGATTTTTAAATGCGTAAATTTTACACAAAAATTTTGCAGGTAAAATATAAGCTTTACTTTTGCGTAAAATTTACACAAAAGTGATGAAAAATAAGAGATTTTGTTACGATTATTGGAGACCTGCAGTTACGACAGATTGTGTTATTTTCGGATATGATCCGAGAGAGGGTCTTTCTCTTCTTCTCATAGAAAGGGGAGTGGAACCATTTAAGGGGAAATGGGCTTTCCCTGGAGGATTTCTTCAGGAAAATGAAACAGTGGAAGAGTGTGCGGCCAGAGAACTGAAGGAAGAAACTGGTTTTGTGGCTGGAATAATAGAGCAATTAGGATGTTTTTCTGATGTAAATCGTGACCCTAGGAAAAGGGTTATAACGATAGCATTTTATGCACTCGTAAAGATGTCGTTAGTTCAAGGCGGTGATGATGCTATGAATGCAAAATGGTACAAACTGTCAGAGATTCCAGCTCTTGCTTTTGATCACGATCATATATTGCATGTTGCGCTGAGCCGTTTAAAAGAGGAAATCCATTTTGAACCTATTGGCTTTGAACTTCTTCCATGCGTATTATCCAAAATTATTTTGGGAATATAACATCCCCAAAAGTTTTAGTTATATCCCAAAATAGCAGCGGGGACTGTGCCGCTGCTATTCGTTTTTTACCATTAGAACTCAGTAATCAGTTCTCCGGTCTCTATGTCCACGTAGTTCCAATAGGGTTGTTCTAATAAAGACACGATATCTTTGCAATCGCGGTCTTTTCTGATATGGACGGTTACGCCTGTTGAAGGGCAACCATTAAATGTGCACGGCAAGCCTTTGTCAATATTTTTTACCGCATTCAGCCATACTTCCGTCAACGAACTGCAGCCATAGAACATATAATAATAACAGCTGTTCGCCAGCGTCTCTGCTTGGAGTTTTGGAGCTTTCTGCAGATTCGTACAGCCATAGAACATATTCTCGTAGCAGCTTTCATACAATGTCGTCGCCGGAAGACTTTCCGGTACTTCTGTCAGACTTGTGCACCCTGTAAACATCCCCTTATAGCATTCCGTGTTTAAATTCATGGATGGTAATGCCGGAGCCTTTTTCAGACTGGTACAGCCTTTGAACATTAATTCACATATATTCGGGAACAAAGCAGTTTCTTCGGCAAACAATACATCCTGAACCGTCTCAAGAGATGTACATTTGGAGAACATAGAAAGACAGTGACTATTTCCACTATCGATTTTGACAGCCTTGATGACAGGAGCTTTCTTTAAAGATGAGCAATTCTGAAACATAAGACGATAGCACTCGGGCATCAACGTCTCTACATAGAGCGCCGACGGGCCTTCTTCAAGGGCGCTGCACCAAGCAAACATCTGATAGCAGTTTTGACTACCTGTGAATTCTCTTGCAAGAATCTCAGGCGCCTTTTTGAGAGCCTTACAGCTCTGGAACATACATTTATACGCATTTTGCCCGACAGTTGTCGCTTTCAAATCAGGCGAATATGTCAATTGCTTACACATATCGAACATATAGCTATAACAATCATCCGGCAGCACAGTTGCAGGAAGTTCAGGGGCGTTCTCTATTGAACTACCACTGAACATATCATAATAACACTTTGTAGCAAGCTCAGTCATTGGCAGCTCCGGTGCACTTACAAGTGCTGCAGCATTTTTGAAAAGCCACGAGAATCTGGCATCCTTGGTGCTTACCATCCCATAATCTTCATAGTCTATGAGCGTGCGTATATCTCCATTGCACCTTACTTTGACCTCCGGATTGGCAAACTGCACATTATATGAATTGATAAATTTGCTTCCATCAGATGTTCCATTCGGACTTTTGCCGCGAAGTCTCAGAACTCCATACTCGCCCCCGAAGATAATGCCATTGGGTGTCCCGTCTTCAGTAAGCGTAAATTTGCTCCATGCGCCACCATTTACGGAATACTCGAACAAATCTACATTTATATTTGCGTTTGTCCCTTTATTGAACGTGAAAGTCTGCTTATCGTCCGCAGAGAACGTGATGTACGGAGCCACAAGTTCGACATCATCCTTTCTGGAAGTTCCGAGATTAGTCACGACACCCCGTTTTACAGTCAATGACTTGGCGGTTGATCTTTCATACTGCTTCCCGTCAGCGCCATTGAATATAAGCGAGAATCCCTTGTCCAATGTGCC
>ERZ808246.883-NODE-883-length-23411-cov-5.429055_pt1 | contig 23411 bp, 30 predicted proteins | sample MGYA00521083_ERZ808246 | MGnify/ENA primary metagenome ERZ808246 (study PRJEB31516, sample SAMN03275577) | gut metagenome | biome: mammalia-associated habitat; material: feces | host: Papio cynocephalus | place: Kenya | collected 2012-07-07 ... | reverse complement strand
TTGTTGAAGTGGCCGCCGCGGTGAATGTGAAATGCTACAATTGTTTTGTTTGTTGTCATAACTTTTAGTTTTAATTGTTGTTTGTTTCTGTTTTACGTTTGCAAAGATACAGACGTTTTTATGTATCTGCAAATTTGCAGACCGAAAAATATGTACATTTAACTTTGTTTAACCATTGGCGTTGTATTACAAAACGGGGTTATGGTAAATAAAACACTATGGCAAAAGAAGTTAGACACTGCCTTGCTGAATTGCGGGCAAACGCTGAAAATCGCCACCTCGTTGGCTATGCCGCTGTGTTCAACAGCCGCAGCGAGGATTTGGGCGGCTTTGTTGAGGTCATAGACCCCGCGGCGTTCGATGGCGTCATCGCCTCATCAGATGTGTTCGCCGTGCTTGACCACGACCTTTCGCGCGGCTGCTTGGCACGCTCCAAGCGCGGCGCTGGCACGCTTGCGCTGGCGGTTGATGACAAGGGGCTGCGCTATGAGTTTGACGCGCCCGCCACTCCGCTGGGCGATGAGGTGCTGGAGGGCGTGCGCCGCGGCGACATCACCGCAAGCTCGTTTTGCTTTGCGGTGGCCGATGACCACTGGGAGCGTCAGGCCGATGGCACGTATCTGCGAACAATCCTGAAAGTCGCTGAACTCTATGACGTTTCGCCCGTCTATCAGCCAGCCTACGAGGCTACGAGCGTGAGCGCCCGACACTTGCTGGAGGAGCGCAAAGCAGCCGACAAGAAAGAATTAACAGAGTATTATAACAAGCTAAAATGTAAGCAATTATGACGAGTTTAGAGTTAATTGAAAAGCGTGAGAAGCTGCGCACACAGGCGCAGCAGGTGCTGGAAACTGCACAGAAAGAGCAGCGCAAGTTGACCGATGACGAGCAGAGACATTATAACGCCCTCTGCAAGGACATGGCCGACATTAACGCGGAGATTGAAAAGATGCAGCGCAGCATCAACGCCCGCCCCGCTGGCGAGGCTCGCAAGGCTGGCAAGCCGTTCAGCCTGTTGCGCGCAATTAACGACATTGCCAACGCCCGCGCGCTGGATGACACAGCCGCCGCAGTGGTTGAGGAGGGCATCGCACAAATGAGGAAGAGCGGCCAAAGTTATAGCGGTCAGCTGGTGCTGCCCACCGAGGCGCGCGCGCTGGACAATGTCATCACCGCGGGCAATAATGGCGATGGGACAAGCAATAATGGCGGCAAGGAAAACGTGGCCACTGACGTGCTGGGCATCCTTGAACCGCTGCGCGCCAATATGGCCGTTACAAAGGCTGGCGCAACGCTGATGACAGGACTAATCGGCAATGTGCAGATACCGAAATATAGCGGTTCCAACGTGGCGTGGGCTGGCGAAACCGCCGCAGCCACCAGCGGTGCAGGCAGCTGGAGCGAGGTGTCGCTCAGTCCTAAACGCTTAACCGCCTACGTGGACGTGAGCAAGCAGTTTTTAATCCAAGACAGCAACAGCGCCGAAGAGATGCTGCGCCGCGACATTGTGAACGCTATCAGCGAGAAGCTGGAGCAAACCATTTTGGGTGCTGCCGCTGGCAGTGCAACGCAGCCCGCTGGCCTGCTGAATGGCGTAACCGCCGACCAAGCGGCAATCACTTATGCCGACATCATCTCGATGGAGGCGGCGCTGGAGGCCAAGAATGTTTACGGCGACCTCGCGTTTATCGTTTCGCCCGCTGCAAAGGCCACGCTCAAGACTACCGCGCTGGGCGGCACAAAGAGCGATTTTCGTATGATTATGACCGATGGCGAGATTGATGGGCTCCCCGTACACTCGACTTCTGCAATGAATGGAAAGGGCGTTGTGCTTGGCGCTTGGCGGGAGTACGTGATTGCGCAGTGGGGCGCCATTGACCTGACTGTAGACCCCTACACACAGGCCGCAAGCGGCATGGTCAGGCTTGTAATTAACGCATACTTTGACGCCAAGCCGCGCCGCTCTGAAGCATTCAGCGCCCGTGTGCTTAAGGCTGACTAAACACCTGCGCGGCTATGTACACAACGCTGGAGCAAGCAAAAAAACACCTGCAAGTAGACAGCGGATTTACGGGCGATGACGCTTATATAACCGCCCTGATAGCCGCCGCGGAGGACGCTATCGCCCGCCATATTGGCGTGGCGTTAAGCGAAACTCTTGTGGCTGGCGCGCTGCCGCCTGCTCTTTCGCAGGCCGTTTTGCTGCTTGTGGGCAACTTCTACGCCAACCGCGAGCCCGTGGCCTACACCTCTGCCGTGAGCGTGCCCCACACGCTGGACTATCTGCTTGAACTTTATCGCAAACAATATTGCCCATAAGATGAGAGCAGGTGTTTTAACCGAGGTTGTGACTATTGAGCGCCCCGCAATCAGTCGAAGCGGCTACGGCGGCAACGAGCTGGCGTGGGAGGTTGTGACGATCACACGGGCGCGGGTGGAGTTTGCCAGCGGCGACAGGGCCGCGGAAAATGGCGAAATGGTGTGGGCGCACGCCTGCACGTTCACGCTCCGCATATATCACGATGTGCGCGACACCGACCGCATAACGTGGCGGGGGCGTCATTACCGCGTGCGCTTTATAGAGCCGCAGCCGCACGAGCAGCGGCAACGTGTAATAACCGAGTTAATTAACGAGTGATGGCTGACGCTATAGAAAATCTTGACAAGACGCTGGCGGCGACCGTGGGAGGCCGCGGCATAGTGCTTGACGCGCTTGCTGAGGGTGGCAGGACGTTGCAGCAGATGACCGTTGAGGCGCTGCTGGCACGGCTGCCAAAGGCGCAAAGCACAAGCCCGCGCAATCCAAAGGCGATGGCCCGCGGCGTTCGCGTCAAGGTTGACCGCCAGCTGGCCGAGGTCAAGGTCTCCATTATGGGCGACTATCGCCTGAAATGGTTTGAAATGGGCATTGCGGCTGGCAGACGAAAAACGCGCAAAGGAGCCGACCGCGGCGGCATAAAGGCTTTGCGGTTTTTCGCGGCGGCTCGCGGCAACGAGGGGCGCATAACGGAGGCTATCACACAATCGCTCGACAGGGCGTTAAAGCAGCTACAACGATGAGCAGCACAACCAACAGCATTATCGGCATAGGGGCGGAGGTTTATGCCCTGCTGACAGCAAGCAAGGAGTTATCCGCTATCGTTGGCAATAGGATATACCCGATGATAGCTGACGAGGGCACGACCTTTCCTTTTGTCGTCTACCAGCGCAGCGGCACCGCCGCGGCGGGCGACAAGGATGGCAGCGAGCAGCGCGTGGCTGTGACGGTGACCATTGCCGCCGACAACTACCGCGCCAGCGTTGAGGCAGCCACGGCGGCGCTTGACGCGCTGCAAAACCACACCACCGAGCACGTGGACGACATAAGGCTCGACAGCGCCGCGGAGGCGTGGTATAACGACACATTTTTACAAACATTAAATTTTAGTCTATTATGGCACAAAAATTAAACAAAGTGAAGGGCGGCGACCTTATGCTTTTTATCAGCGGCAAAGCTCTTGCTTTCGCCACCTCGCACACGTTGAGCATCACCGCCGAAACACAAGACACGAGCAACAAGGACGAGGGCGGCGGCAAATGGGCTGCCGAGGAAGTTAAAATGCTTAGCTGGACGGCCACCAGCGATAACTTTTATTGCGTCAGCGACACCAACGGCAAGGCTGACGACAACAGCACATACAGCGACATATATGACGCGATGATGGCTGGCACTCCGATAGATGCCGTATTCGCGGCCAAAACCGAAACCGTCAACGATGTTTCGGACGTTACAGAGACCAACAAGGCGTGGACGCCCAAAGTGCCTAAATACACGGGCAAGGCGATAATCACCAAGTTAGAGCTACAAGCGCCCAACGGCGAATTCGCAACCTACAGCGTAGAGCTTTCGGGCGTGGGCGAACTTAAAAAGGTTACCGAGTAAACAGAATGACCAACCAGCCGCGGCCGCTTAATTGTTGCCGCGGCTTTTTTAATCTCAGATTATGACGACAAAAAAATGGAATTCGCCGCCGCTGCCATTTATGGGAAACAAGCGTTTTTTCGCCCGCAAGTTTGCGGAGGTGCTGCGCCAGCGCGCCGACAACATAGACACCATTGTCGACCTTTTCGGAGGCAGCGGCCTGCTTAGCCGCATTGCCAAGGACACGCTGCCCCAATGCCGCGTGATCTACAACGACTATGACGGCTACTCGCAGCGGCTGGCCGCTATTCCAGCAACCAACAAACTGCTTGGCCAGCTGCGCGCGGTGCTGGCGTGCGTTGAACCTGACGGGCGCATTCCCGACAACGTGCGCGACACGGCTTTGAAGATGATAGAGCGCAGCGGCGCAACCGACTTTCTCACGATAGGCGCGGCCGTGCTTTTCAGCGGCCGCACGGCCTCAACGCTGTACGAGCTGAAGCACCAGCGCCCGTGGTATAACTGTACGCCGCGCACGGACTACAACGCTGATGGCTACCTCGATGGCTTGGAGGTGGTATGCGAAGATTGGAGCAAACTCCACGAGCGCCACCGAGACCCGCACACGCTGTTTGTCTGCGACCCGCCATATCTGACCACACAGGCGGGCAGCTACAAGGGCGGGCGCTATTGGCCGCTGACGGCCTATCTTGACATATTGCTGGCGCTGCGCGGCTGCCGCTTTGTCTACTTCACCAGCGGCAAATCGCAGCTGGTGGAGCTTTGCGAGTGGCTGAGCGCCAACACTGATTTTAACCTACTGCAAGACGCGGAGACCATCAAGCGAACAAGCAACGTGCGCAGCGGTTGCAGCTATACCGACATTATGATTTCAAATTAATTCAAATTATGGCAAAGACTATCATCATCAACGGCGAAAGCCTTAAACTGCGCTACACATTGCGCGCGTTGTTCATCTTTGAGAGCATCACGGGCAAGGCCTTTTCTGTCGACACCATCACCGACAATTATGTGCTGTTGTTTTCAATGCTGCTGGCGGCGAACCCCGACACCTCGCTGACATGGGATAAATTCATTGACGCGCTGGACGCTCGCCCACAACTCTTTGAGGAACTGACGGCGGTGCTTAACGCTGCACAGGCGCGGCAGAAGTTGGAGACCCCCGAGGAGGACGGCACAGGCGAAAAAAAAAATTAAGCGTTGCTGAGATATATGCCACGCTGGTGTTGAGGCTGGGAATGCCGCCCGCCTACGTGCTGGACGATATGCGCTGGTATGAGATTGCGGCGGCGTTCAAATTCGCCCACCTCGCACACCGCGACAGCTGGGAACAGGCGCGGCTCGTTGCCGCCACCGCCGCCGCCCCGTGGGCGAAGAACAAGTGGGCAACGCTTAACGAGTTTATGCCGCTGCCGTGGGAGGCTGAAACAGCGGCGATGGAGCGAAAGCCGCTGACCGCGGCAGACAAAAAACGACTTAAAGAATTACAGAGCTATGGCAAACGACTATACGTTACGGCTGAGAGCCGAGGACAACGCCAGCAAGGCCATTAGGAATGTGCGCAACGAGCTGGAGGCAACCACACGGGCGGCAACGCCGCTGGATGACCTCCGCAGCAAGTTTGACCGCATAGCCACAAGCGGCATGCGCGCAATGCAGATGGGGCGGCAATTCCAGCGCCTTTTGAAAGACGGCGCTGCTGCGGGGGTGGCTAAATCCGACCTCGACGCAATGCGCCAAAAGATGGCGCAAGTGACGGCACAAGCGCAACGAGCTGAAAAGGGTTATAAAAACCTTACAAACGCCTACGCCAGCCGCACGCCGATGATTGACGCGGCCAGCACCGCGCTGACGGGCGTAACGAGCGCCGCCAGCGTGGCGACCTCCGCTGTTGCCCTGCTGGGCGGTGAGAACAACGAGACCGCCCAAAAAATGCTGCTGTTTGTGAATGCGGCAACAGGAATGGCCACAGGGGCGCAAGGTTTGGCCGCCTCCATCAAGGGCGTTACAGCCGCGCACGTGGCATTCAACCGCGCCCTGCAAACCTCTGCCGTTGGCGTTGCCGCCGCGGCTGTGCTGGCGCTCACAGCGGCAACCGCTGGCGCGGTCGTGCAATATGCTAAAATGCGCGATGAGGAGGCAAAGCAGCTGGCTGCAATGCAGCTGAGCAAAACAATGACAGAGGCCGTGGCGGGCGTGCAAAAGGGCTTGGCCGAAAGCGCGCGGTCGGTGTCCTCTGACGTGGGCAAGGAGGTGGCCACGCTGAGGACAGCCAGCGCCACACTGCGCGACAATGCCGCCAGCCTCAAGGACAAGCAGGCCGCCCTGAACACGGTTAAGCAGCTCGTGCCCGATGTGAGTAAAAAAATAGACGGACAAAGCAATTCTTTTGCCGCCGCGGCCGATGAGGCCGACAAATACGCCGACAGCCTCTACGATGTTGCCTACGCGCTGGCGCTGATGAAGGAGGCCGAAAAGCTGGCCGCAAAGGAGGTCGAGAATAACATTAATTTGCGCCGCTCGCAGAACGAACTGCAACGCCGTCAGCGTGTGGAGCAGGGCGCGCGCAACAAGTTGGCGTCAATGCCACAGGGCGGCACAACGACATTCACAAGCACCTATGGCTCGTTTACGGTTGATGCTGAGAACAAGCAGACGGCAGCGCAGCGCGTTGTCGTGGCCAACCAGCACCAGCGTACAGTCAACAGCCAAAACGAGGTGGCCGCCTACCAGCGGCAAGCCGTTGTCCTCAACGAGCAGAAGGACATACTTAACGACATACGCAGCGACTTTAAGAAGAACAACCCCGCCGCGTGGGCGGAGGCTGTAAAACGGCAAAACGGGGGCAAAACGACCATTCCAACGCCCCGCGCAGTCGGTGGCGGTGGCGGCTCAACGGGCGCCCACACCACCACAACCGAGGTGGCCGCGGTCGCTGGCTCGCTGCAAGCAGCCAACAACGAGGTGGCCGCCCTGCAAAAGAAGCTCGATAACACCGCCCCGAATACTGATGCCTTTAACCAGCTGGCGGCAAAGCTGGGCGAGGCAAAGACCAAAGCTGACGGCCTCAAAGCGGCGATGGAGGCCGCCGTCAAAAGCGCTCAGGCGTGGCAGGCCGCGCGCAACGGAGGCTTGACCAGCACCGTGCAGCCGCTTGTGCGCCCTGGGGCGATAGACGGGGCAGCCGTGCGCACCGGCGCGGGCATCTCTGATATGGCGGCGCGCATCACCTCTATGCGCCAGCTGGCAGCGTCTGCGATTGAGGATATAAACACAGCGGTCGATGCAGGGCAGATAGGCGCGGAAATGGGCAAGGCCATTGCCGACGGCATCACAAACTCGCTCAAAGAGAGCGGCGACAGCATAGGCGCGGCCGCCCTGAAAAGCAATGCGCTTCTGGACGACACAAAGGGGCTGCGCGCGGCAGCCAGCGAGGCGGCAACGGCATTCAGCTCGATGGCGTCAGCCGTGGGCGGCTCCGCTGGCGCGGCTATCAATGTGGCTGGATTGATGGCGGCAGCTATCGCCAAAATGGTTGAGGGCTATGCGTGGGCAACCGCCAACGCTGGTAAGTTAGGCCCGTGGGCGTGGCTGGCGTTCGGCCTTACAGGTTTGGGGCAGCTGGCAACGATGGTGGCGGGCGTTAAGTCGATGGGCGGCTATGCCGATGGCGGTGTCATCACTGGCGGCAGCGCCCACGGCGATAACCTTGTCGCCCGCGTGAACGCGGGCGAAATGATACTTAACGGCTCGCAGCAAAGGCGGCTGTTTAACCTGTTGGACGGGGGCGGCTCGTCTGTGATGGGCGGCAATGTGACATTTACAATTGCAGGCGCCACGCTGCAAGGGGTGCTGCGGAACTACAACAACAAAATCGGCAAAATCAAATAATTATGGCACAAAAGCAATACAGCACGGCACGTTTCCGCGACACAGCGGGCACACTTCACGAGGTGCAGCTGATAGCCGACCGCGCGCTGCCAACGATAGCGTTAAGCGGAGCCCCCTTTGTAACCACTATGGATAACAGCGATGGCATTATCTACCGCCCCGCGCGCTATAGCGGTGCCACTGTTGGACTTATAGCCGCCAGCACCGAGGATAGCGCGGGCAAGTGGACACATAACACCTACGAGGGGTTATTCACGCCCACCGCGCAGGGCACGGCGGTCAAACTTGTCAAGCCGTCAAACGCTGACTATGACGCACGCGTTGAGGGCGCGGGGCATACGCAGCTGACGAACGTCAGCACTGACGGCAGTTATATCGATATGCCAACACTGACGAGCTGCACACCCGACACAGACATTGTACTCGAATTTTCGCTCAATACGATGCCTGACGGCTGGGCTGGTTTGCTGGGCGCGAAAGACGGCTATTCCATTGACGGCACAAGCTACGGCATCTTCATAAACGGCAGCGGGTCGTTTATGCGCCTCGATTGGTGCGGTGAAAACATCACGGCTCCCATCACCACGGGCGTTGTCTACCGCCTCCACTGCCACGGCTCCACGGTTGAGATTGATGGGGTTAAGTACGGCGGCAACGTCAACAAGACAACGTTAAACAAAACGCCCTTTTTGGGAGGCGTCAATCAGGGCGACTTTGAGGGGGCGGACATAACCATTTACGCTGTTGAGGTTAACGGCGTGCGATATGTGCCAGCGGCCATTTATGGCGGTGAAGCTGGGTTATACGCGCCCGCCACAAATACCAACGTGACCACCGATGAGTGGACAGGAGGCGAAGAGATAACCGCCGCCGTTGAGTGGTGCGGCTACGCCACGCCAAACACCTACACGCAGCCTTTTGCCGCGATGGTTGAGGAATTGCAGCTTGAAGCCATTGACGGCCTCGCTACGCTGCAATATTACAAATACACTGACGTGATGTGGCGCAACGGCACGACCAGCACCGATGGCGTGACAAAGGAGGTGCGCCGCCTGCTGGACATTGTGGGCGCGCTGCTGTATCGCTGCGGCTGTTACAAATACTTTTACGTCAGTGACGCGGTGCAGCTGGCCACGGCGGGCACTGATGGCGTGCTGGCGCTGCTGTGGGTGAGCGAGTGCAATTTCTTCGCCTCTGACGGCGACACCGACCGCGACAGGGCGTGGGCGTGCAATGACGTGCTGGAGGCTATATGCCGCTACCTTGGCTACTCTGCGGTGGCCTATGGTGATAGCGTCTATCTGCTGGACTATGACGCCATCAAGGCTGGCTACAACTACTACCACCGCTATATGGTAGTCGCTCCCAACGCCGCGGGCAAATATCCGCTGGCTGGGGCGCGTGTGATGCTCACGGCAACGCACGAGGTTACAGCGGCAGACAGCGCCAGCGCCGACACCTCTATAACGCTGGATAAGACCTACAACAAAATAACGGTCGTTGACAAGTTAAACACCTACGACTATGCCGTGCCGTCTATCTTCGACGGCGGGCGCAACGTTACGAGCGTGGGCGAGCTGCCCGACATTCCAGCGCAGAATGCCAGCCTCGAGGCCACCAAGCGCACCGCCTACGGCAGCGGTGACAGCCGCGGAGAGTTCATCCATTATCCATACAGCGATGACCAAAAGCGCCGTTACGCAGTTTGGCAACAGTGGTGGGCGGCAGATGGTTGGACGTTTAACATCTACACTCTCGACCAAGCGCAGTTTAACACCGCGGGCACGCTCATCAAGCGCGGGGAAGTGGGCAAAATGACTTCACCGCTTTTCGACTTCTCAAGTGTTGATTACTCCACCGCGGTCAACAATATAGGTGCTTTCCCCGTGCGGTCGATGGTCAAGACAACCGATGACAGCGATGTGGACGCGCTGGACACCTCAACGGCAACACTGAACTACACTGACTACATTATGATGCCGTGGCACGACACTACGCAGCGCACGGCCATAAAGTCGTGGACGAGCGGGCGCGATGAAAGCGGCTACTTAATCGAGAACAGCAACCCGTCTCCGCGGCACAATGTGATGTTCAGCACGCCCGCCACGGGCAAGAATGCCGCCTTTATGGGCGGAAAAAATAATTATCTGCTCATCACTGGCAGCGTGATTATCCAAGACCGCGAACACTATTTCCCCGACACCTACAGCGTCAGCAAATCGACCAGCAACAACATATACGGCGATAGGTGTTACTTCGATGTGCAGGTGAAATGCGGCGGCTACTACTACAACCCATACAAGGCGCAGAACGATGACGGCATCTATACAGGAGGCTGGCAGACCTCTGCGCGCTGGTTTGCGCTGCCTTTTATGCTGCCAAAGGAAAGCAAGCCCGTTGCAGAGGTGATGGGGCAGCCGCTGAAAATCTGCAACAACGTTAATTGGCGCGCGGGGCTGGACGAGGAGGGGTTTGCAATACCGCTGGCAACGCTGCCGACTTTGGCCGACACTGTGCAGCTGATTGTCGGCAATCCATACGGGTACAGCGTGGCGTATGACAACGGCACAGACAGCGGCACAGCGTTTTTTAAGTACAAAACGCAGGTGGTGTTATTGCAGGATTTCGCGGTCAAGGCAAAGACCGCTGGCAGCGAAACAGACACCGACACAAGTTACAGCATTATAACCGATGACAGCTATACGGAGGCGCTGGACGATATAGAGTTTAAGCTATGCACGTGGGACGACAAGAAGCCTAATTACTCGTGTGTTTGCTGGCGCGGCGCTGACGGCTACAAGTACCTCGACCGCTGCTACTGCTTGCCGCTGATGGGCGATGACCTTTTGTCGTCCTCGACCATTTGGGACAACTCCGCGGCCACCGCTGGGTTGCGGCTGGAAAGCTGGCACGTGTATAGGTGTTACAAGCAATATCGCGGCACGGGCTTTGTAGTCGCTGAAACACTCCACACCGCCTTACAGCCGTGGGCGCTCGTCACTCAACGCTCGTTGCCCGACAAATCGTTTGTTGTTGACAGCTTTGCAATCGACTATCGGCTCAACTCAATCACATACAATTTAATCGAGAAGAAATGAAGTTAACCAAAACAAACGTGCGCCAAGGCACGACCGCCAGCAGTGGCGGCGGCAACGCCGTGGGCGGCTCGTCAGCCGCGGGGGCGTCCGTTGATCTTTCGGGCGTCATATCTGCCATTGACGGCAACGCGGGCGACATTGAAAGTCTGCGCAGCGAGGTGGCACAGCTGCGCCAGCAGTTGGCCAGCATCACCGCGGCAATGCTCCGCAAAGATGATGACGACACCAACAACGGCCATACGTTGAGGCTGGGCGCGGTGGTGACTGACACGCTGATGACCAATGTGTACGACAACGGGCGCGGCGCTATGCTGGGCGTTGGCGGTGATGCAGCCACCCCCGAATGGATGATGGTGTTGCGCAACGTGGCCGACAAGGTGGACAAGACCGCCCCAATGACTGACACCATAGGCGATGGCATCACCTACGACACCAGCGTGGCCAGCACCACGCAAACGCTATGGGACACGACCGCCCGCGTAACGGTGAGCAACAGTACCGCGGGCGCTATGCTCCGCGTCAAGGCAGGCATCACCGCCAGCAATGGCGTGACGCTGCTGGAACAGCATCTATACTATGACGTGGGACAAGTGATAACGGGCAGGGCGAAAGCCGCCAGCACTGACGACACTGTTCACGACATAATAGCAGACAAGCCCGAGGCCGTCAACATTGGCGGCGATGTGTGGCAATTGCCGCTGGAGGACGCCAACACGATGGGCGACACGTTCACCTATACGTTCACGTTCCAAGCGACCTATCGCGTTGAGGTTGGGAGCACAAGCCAAACGGTGCGGCTGTACATCAAGGGCACGCAGGGCGATGGCACGACCCGCTACTTCGGGGGCGCGGCCTGCCAGCTGCTTGCCTATGCCGACCGCTTGCAGCTGACGGCTGACGGCGCTGGACTCGTTGTAAGACCAGCGGGCATCTTCAGGCGCGCGGAGGACGGCACAGAGACGCAGTTGCTTTGACGGCTTTATGGTATCGCACCCACTTGCATATTATGCAAGAATAGCGTATATTTATACACACAAACAAATACAACGGAACGATGGACAAGACACCGATGAGCGGCCGCGAGCAATGGCAATACACCCTCGCAACGCTACTAATCGCCAGCGGCATTGGAATAGCGTTTATATCTTTTTTTCTGAACAACCACGACATCGCAGATGGCGTGCTGACATACATTGCGCAGGCGTTCATCGCTGGCGGCTCGCTGCTGGGTGTTAGCATCTACGTTCGTGGCAAACTCTCTGATTTCAAGCAGCATATAACAGACACGCTCGACCGCCACACCAGCAGCAACGATAAGGGGTAGGGGGGTGAAATTTTGGAGGACGGGGGCTGCATACCCCGCCCCGCTCTCCTTTACACGCAAGGAGGTTTTGAAATTCCTACACGCGCGCACACGCGCCCGCGCATTGGCCGTTTTTTTTGCTGGTGCGGGCGCGTGTTTGTTTCGCGCGCGGTTGCAGATGTTTTTTGCATAATTCCATTAAATTTTGCATATATTTCGCCGCTATTCTTTGCTGGCGACATAAATGCGGGAGCAAAAAAAAAGTGCCTACGCTCACGCGCCAGCACCTCACACTTTAACCAATTACACATAAAATTACGAAAATCACTCTAATGACATATCAAAAAAACAATCAAAAAATAAGATGAGGATATTGGGCTATTTTAATTTTGTTGCCCGCCTGTTACACCCGTTGGGGTTAATGCTCTGATATACAGACGAAGTTGCAAACTTACACAAAAAATTTGTGCATTGCCGCAACCTGCTTTCATTTGCCGCATTCGGCCTGTAACTCAGGAGGTTGTATGATTTGCGCTTTCGGCAATTGTCGGCTGATTTATGCCGTTTTTAACAAATTTGTTACACCTCAGTTACACCCGTGATGCTTTTTTTGTACCTTTGCCGCAAACCAAATTACACGACAAATGAACACTGATTACAGCAACGGCAAAGTTACTGACAAAGTAACAGACAATCCAAAAATCAAGCAAAAAAAATTACGCGATGGGAATATACGCCTCTACCTTGACTACTACTTCGGGCGCGTGGAGGTTGACGGCAAAAGCAAAGTTATCCGCCGCCGCACCTCTATGGGGCTGACGCTTTGGGGCAATCCGGCAAACGTCAAGCAGAAAAGCGAGAACCGCGCAACAATGGAGCTGGCGCGGCGGCTGCGCAACGAGGCGGAGCAGAATTTGCTCGAGCGCCGCAAAGGATACAGGCTGCCGACTGACCTGCAGCCGTCTGAGCGGTGCGGCGACCTGCTGCAATGGTTTGCCGACTACGCGGCTGGCCACGACCGCGGGCGATGCCGTGTGATGAGGAACACGGCGGCGGCGTTCGGGCGATACCTCGCTGGCACCTCAAAGTTGCGCGGCTTGTCGGCGACATTGCCGCCCGAGATGATGAGCCGCGACATAGCGGAGGGCTTTGCCGCGTGGCTGCGCTCGACCTACAAGTCGACAACCGCCTGGGGATATCTGCTGCGTTTTCGGCATCTGTGCCGCGCGGCGGTTAAGGCTGGCGCGCTCGAATGCTACCCGTGCGAGGGCGTGCGCATAGCGTGTGACGTTCACGCGCTGCGCAAAGACATCCTAAGCGCTGACGAGGTGGCGCGGCTGCTGGCTACCGAATGCCAAAGCGTCCAGCCGCTTGTGCGCCGCGCTTTCGTGGTGAGCCTCTACACGGGCATGCGCTGGGGTGACGTGGCCGCGCTAACGTGGCGCAGCATAGACACCGCCAACGGGCTGCTGTCGTACACGCAAAGGAAGACCGCCGAGCACTCCAGTCGCTCATCCGTGACCGTGCCTATATCGCCCACGCTGGCGGCCGCCCTTGGCAAAGCTCCGCGCGACCGCTCGCGGCTTGTGTTTGATGGGCTGCCGTGCAATTACGCGTGCAACATAGAGCTGGGGCGCTGGGTGGAGGCCGCGGGCATCAACAAGCATATCACGTGGCACTGCGCGCGCCATTCGTTTGCTATGCTGCTGCTGGCTGCTGGCACGGACATCAAGACCGTCAGCGAGCTAATGGGACACTCCAGCATTGCCACAACCGAGAAGTATTTGAGGGCGACTAACGCCCTGAAGCAGGCCGCAATCGCCACACTGCCAGCGGCAAAGTTGCTTTGATTGTCCCATTTAACGGCAAAAGTGTTCCATATAACGTATTTTGTTGAATATTTCACGAAAATACTTGCTTTTGCTTTTTTGTGCGTGTATATTTGCAACGTCTTAAATTTTTCGATATAGCCCAACGCTATGCGTAGTAGAGTCTACGCGCTTATGAGATTTATCTAATCCATTTGCAGCACCGCGCTGGGCTCTTTTTTATGAAACGATATTCCAGCCATGGCATGGTTGCGGTGTGTGCGAAAGCCGCTGCGAGGAGCCGTCGAAACTCCTTAGACAAACCTTCGCCACGGCTTTTTTGTGTCTAAAATTTTCGACAAATGACAACAAAAGAACAAATTACCGAGGTTATTAACGACCTTATCAAGACCGCAAAGACGCTCGACCACTCCACGGCGGCGGAAGTTAAAAAACAAATCTATACCAGCGCGGACGCGTTGCAGGGCATAACGGCCAATTTTGCAACGCGCCCGAAAACAGACGCAATTAACCAAGTTAACGCCGCGATTGAGAATCTCCACAAAATTCAACGAGAAGCGGAAACAGAACCTGACTACACCATCGCTAAGATTATGGGCGTTGCGGTCGACTTAGAAAAGCTAAGAGAAAGCATTTACAAAGATATGCAGCACGCCACCGCCAGCCCTGTATTTGCTGAGTTAGCAAAACTCTCAGACGCGCTGACGCTTGTCCGTGAAACCGGCAGCGATGCCGTGGGACAAACCGCCTACGCCATTCGTGAGCGCATTGACAAACTGCTACATACCTACCACGTTGAGCCGCACAGCCCCGCACTTGACGAAGTGGCAGCCGCGCTCGAAGCCAATAACGAGGCGCTCGAAGCCAATAACGAGGCGCTGGCCGCTCATAATGTGCGAATGGAAGAAGTATTAACCCGACTTGAAAAACACGCCACCGCCGCCACTTCTGACGGCGACAATCCCCCTACAACAAATGCCGATAAGGCGATGCTTATCTTTAACCGCATTTGCGCACTGAAAGCCGAGAAAGCAAAGCTCTGCGAGCAGATGGGCGCCAAATGGGTCAGCAGCACTTGTGCCGATGAGTACAACAACACCATTTATGCCCTGCTGGAAGAGATAGAGAGACTTGCGGGCGCTGACGCGGAAAACGAATAATAAACCTTTGGCATAGGCAGCGGGCGGCATCACCGCCGCCTCTATGCCTATGCTGTAAATCTACCATTATGACAAAAGACGAAATTCGCCAAATAGCGGCGGCAGTCGCCGACCAGCTGTATTACAACAAAAACTTCTTGACTACAAAGGAAGCGTGCAATTTCTTAGGCTTGTCCACTCGTGCGTTATATCAATTGCGCGTTGATGGGCATATAGCGAGCTATTGCCCCAACGGCAAGATGACCTACTACAAGCGCAGCGACCTCGAGCGCTGGATAATGACAGGCCACAGAATGAGCAACCGCGAAATGAACCAAAAGGTGGCCGAGTTCTTCGACCGCCACAAGCACCTCTAAGCGATGGACGGCTGGATTAAGCTACACCGCCGCCTGCTGGGCTGGGAGTGGCACAAAGACGCTAACACGTTAAGCGTGTTTATCCACCTGCTGCTGCTGGCGGCTCACAAGCCGCACGAGGTTGACGGCATCACGCTGGAGGCTGGGCAAGTACTGACAAGCCGCTGGACGCTGGTTAAGTTGACAGGGTTAGGCGAGCAAAATGTGCGCACAGCGTTGAAACATTTGCAACTAACCAAGGAAATAACCAAGGAAATAACCAAGCAACAAACTATTATAACGATTTGTAAATGGGATAGTTACCAAGGGTTGTTTTCTGAGCCTAACCAAGCAACTAACCAAGCAACTAACCAACAATACAAGAATGTATATATACAAGAACTTGTTGGGGTAAAAGGCGCGGGCGCGTGCGCACGCAAGGAGGAAAGCGCGGCGGCAAAGCTCGAAGAGTTGCGCAAGCAGCTGCACACTTCGCCCATCAAGCAAGAAGCGCTCCAGCGCTCCACGCGCTTGCCGCTGGGTGACGCCCTGCGGCTGGCCGATGAGGTGTTCAGCGATTGGGATTTTCAGGACGAGCCAGCCAGCGGCATAACGCTTGCCCACCTGCTGGGCGCTATACGCATCAAAGCGGAAATCGAAAGGAAGCAGCCGCAAGACGTGCAGACGTGGAAACAGAACGAGCTGGCGAGAGCCGACAAGCAGTTAACAGCCTATTTTGAACAATTCAAACCGACAAAAAATTAACGAAATGGAGCAAATCACATCATACCGCCGCACGGCTATGCAGCCAGCGGCAACCGCAACAAACGAGCCGTGGGCGGCTCAAATCAGGCAGACAATAGGCACATCGCCGCTTGACCTGATGCACAAATACAACCCCGACACAATGAGCTACTGCGCCGACAACTTCAGCACGGCAGCCGTGAAGACCCCCACAGTCGTGCGCCTGAGCGCCGTGTATGGCACGGATGCCGTTGCGGGCGTGCTGATGGCGTCACTTGTCCGCGTGCTGGTGGCTATGCAGGACACGCAGACGCCGCCCTACACGGATGCCGACAAGCTGGAGGCGTGCAAGACGATAGTAACCGACATCCGTCTGCGCACGCTGCCGCTGGGCGTGCTGCTGGCCGCGCTGTGGTGGGTCAAGTCACGGCACTACGCCATTTACAGCAAGACCGCCACGCCCAACAAAGTGCTGGAGGTGCTCCAGCGCGAATACCCGAACTATGCGCGGATGGTGGCCAGCGCCCGTGATGACGCGGCACGCGCCGCGCACACAGCCAAGCAAAAGGAGCACGCGCAGGGCGGCATCAGTTGGGGCGACTATGCCGCCGCCCGAAAGATACCCTACAGCAGTCCTCAATCGTGGGTGGCCGCCCAATTGCGAGCCGACAGCGAGCCGCGGTCGCTGACGGAGTTGCAGGCCGACCAAAGCATTGCTACAGAGCTATGCAACTACTTGGGGCGCACGTCAGCCGTTGAGGCGCGCAGCTTTGTCGCCTCTGCGCTGGCGGAAATTGCCGCACAGGGAGCGGCGGTGGCGAGCAAGACCGATGTAATGAGATTGGCGCGGCGCTTTGCCGCGGTTGCCCGTCAGGCCGCAAAATAGCGTTTGAGCGGCCAAAGAAGCCGCTACAGGGCATTCGACCGCCCAAACGTGTAACTTATCAAACAAGAAAAAATAAACGCTTAAAACGAAAAAAATAATGAACGAAATAAGATTTGCAGTATTTACAGACAAAAAGTTGAAGTGCAGCGGTTACGGCTCGATGGCAGCCGCGATGGATACGGCTGCGCAAATAGCGTTTGCGCAGCGCGTAGGCAGCCGCACGGAGTTGTATTGCCACAACGCGCGATGCTACCGCTGGGAGCTCACAGCCGAATGGCTGAACGCCGCGCGCGGTTTGGGCAAGCGCTTGCCCGACTACGAGGAGGCCGTGCTCCGCGGCAAAGAGATGCCTTTTGTAACACTTTAACTTTTAACCACTAAAAACTTGATTTACAATGAATATTTTGCTAACTTTATACGCTTGCAGTATCGTGGTGAATGTGTGCCTGTGCATGGCGCTGACAAGTGAGATTATGAGAGGCGACAACGGCCACGAGGTGGCAGTCCGTTGCGGCTGCGCGGCCGCGTTTGTGCTAAGCGGCTTTGCCGGCTGGCTTGTGGTGGCCGCGGCGATAGTCAAGCAGTGGCACGACAACGAGGTGGAGCGCGCCGCGGGCACGCTGCCCGATGTGGCCACCGCCAGCACGGCGAAGCTGCACAGGTGGGCGGCTGCGATAAGCCAAGAGCAGCAGCGGCGCGAGGCCGACAAGCAGTTGCGCCAGCAATGGAAGTAGACAGATGATTTTTAACCCAAAATTTAACTCGAATGAACAAAGACACTACTGTTAACGTGCGATTGCAAGCGGCTGACGGCGACCGCCTGAAAAAGGCCGCCGCGGAGTTGAAAATGACCAAAAGCACCATTGTGCGCTATGCGGTCAAACGTTTCTGCGATGAGTACGACAAAAGGCCGAGATAGCGCGCGGAGGATGGCGGCTGCGATAGCCAAGGCGGAGGTCAACGAGGCCGCCGCCGCGGCTATGGCGCGCCACGATGCCGAGTTGCGGGCGCGGCTTGTCCGCACGGATGCCGACCGCGACAGCTACCAAGATACCTATTTGCGCATAACGGCAAAATGGTCGCCCCCCGCTGACTTCGTGTCTGCTTTCGTGGCCGAATACCGCCGCGTTAAGTTGTCCTACACGCTTGACGACCGCCGCGCGGTGGTTCTAAACGAGGCCGTCACGGCCTCCATCACAGACGAGGAGGACGGCAGCGAGCCGCAAAGTAGTATTTTTGACTTCGATGAATTGAAAGAATATGCCATATCTGAACAAAGCCCCAAAAAGGCCGCGCGAGGCCGCAAGCGATAAGACCTCGACCGTGTACAACTCGCGCCGCTGGCAGCGGCTGCGCCAGCAATATATCGCAGACCACCCGCTGTGCGAGTTCTGTTTTGCGCTGGGAGTGCTACGTCCGGCGGTGGATGTGCATCACCGCGACAGCTTTACCAACTACACGGGCGCGGCGCAGCTTGCCCACGCCTACGACTGGGACAATTTAATATCACTTTGCAAAGAGCATCACGCATTTTTGCACCGAAAAGGCCGCACGCACGGCTTAAACCTCGCAAAAGAGGTGGATGAATGGATTAAACAACAACAAAACGACAAAAGCAAATGAGAACAATAAACGAAATAATCGTGCATTGCACAGCCACCCCCGAGGGCGTGGACTACACAGTTAAGCAGATAGACGAATGGCACCGCCACCGCGGCTTTGACGGCATAGGCTATCACTTTGTCGTCTACCGCGATGGAAGCGTCCACAACGGGCGCCCCGTGGCCAAAGTGGGCGCCCACTGCAAAGGGCACAACGCGAACAGCATTGGCGTGTGCTACGTTGGCGGCGTGGCGGGTGACTGCAAGACCCCAAAGGACACGCGCACGCCGCTGCAAAAGGTGGGCTTGCTGCGCATTATACGCCAGCTGGTGGCCTACTACCCGACCATAAAATCGATACACGGCCACCGCGACTATGCCGCAAAGGCTTGTCCGTGCTTTGACGCGACAAAGGAGTATGCGCAGGAGGTCGCCAGCCGCAAATGAACGGCTTTTGCGACACTTGCACGCGCGCCCCCCGCGGCTGCTACGATTGCCCGCTGGCTGACGGCACGGCGGGGGCGCTTGCTTTGGTTTTAACGCTGCTGACGCTGATGGCCGCGATATGCGTTGCCGTCAGCCTGATGGGCGGCGATGTATAACTCAAAAAACAGCAATTATGGCAAAATTCAAGTTACCGACAGACCTCGACACCGAGGCGGCGGCATATATGCAGCAAGTTATTAAGCGTCTGCGCCAGCGTGGCGCGCTGGAACGCGTGGACGAGGCCGCGCTGCTGATGCTGGCTCGCGATATAGATATTTTCATAAGGGCGACAAAGCAGGTGGCCAAGGACGGCATAATGCTCGACAACGCCATTCACCCCGCGGTCAATATCGCATTCAAGGCACAAGTCCAAGCATCTAACGTGATGGCCAAATTCGGATTGACGGTGAAAGACCGCGAGGCCGTGCCAAAGTTGAGCGGAGAGGCGGACAAGCCCGACCCGCTGGAGGCATTTATGATGGGCGGCGGCAATGGCTGACGATGAAGCGAAATATATCACCTATGCCCGCGCGGTGGCGGAGGGCGATGCGGTGGCGGGTGAGCCTGCGCGGCTTGCTTGCCGCCGCTTTTTGTCTGACCTGAGCCGCCCCGACCTCGACTTCAAGGCCGACAAGGTGGCGCGCGCCCTGCGCTTTATAGCGCTGCTTAAACACTTCCGCGGCAACGCCAGCGGCAAGCCGTTCCTGTTAGAGCCGTGGCAGCAGTTTATAGTGGCAAATATCGTGGGGTTTTATTGGCGCGCTGACGGCTCGCGCCGCTTTACCAGCAGCTACATAGAGGTGAGCCGGAAAAACGGAAAAACGGCGCTGGCCGCCGCGCTGTGTATGTATTTTCTTGTGGCTGACGGCGAAGCTGGCGCGGAGGTTGACCTCGCGGCCAACTCAAAGGAACAGGCAAAAGTGGCTTATGCCTTTTGCAAGACCTTTGCAAAGCAGCTGGACACGAAGGGGCGCTTGCTGAGAGTTTACCGCGACAACATAGCGGTCGACAGCACCGCCAGCACGCTAAAGGTGTTTGCCGCTGACGACTCCAAACTTGACGGCTTCAACGCCTCGTTTGGCCTTATTGACGAGTACCACGCCGCCAAAAGCAGCGCCGTGCGTGACGTCATCAAGTCGTCAATGGGGCAGCGCGCCAACCCCCACCTTTGCACCATCACGACCGCGGGCTTTGACCGCACAAGCCCCTGCTACCAGCTACGTACAACAGCTATGGAGGTGCTTAACGGGCTGAAAAAGGACGATGCGTTTTTCGCTATCGTCTACGCGCTGGACGAGGGCGACGACTGGACAGACCCCGCGGTGTGGGTGAAGGCGACCCCCAACTTGGGGGTGACGGTTTATCCCAAATACGTGGCCGAGCAGGTGACCAGCGCGAAAAACAACCCAAGCGAGGAGGTTGGCGTGAAGACAAAGACGCTGAACGTTTGGTGCGATGCCGAGAACGTGTGGATCCCCGATGCCTACATTATGCGCCAAAGCGCCCCGCTGGATGTGGAGCAGTGGCGCGGCAAGCCCGCCTACATTGGCGTGGACTTGTCAGCCGTCAGCGACTTAACCGCCGTTGCAATGATGGTTGAGGAGGGCGAGATGATGTGTTACAAGGTTTGGTATTATCTTCCAGAGAGCTGCCTAACCGACAAGTATAACCGCGAGCTCTATCGCGAATGGGCGCGGCGCGGCTGGCTGCATATCACTTCGGGCAATGTGGTTGACTATGACTACATAACTGCCGACCTGCTGCGCCTCAACAGGATTGTGCGTGTTATGGGCATAGCCTACGACAAGTGGAATGCCACGCAATGGGCGATAGACGCCACCGAACGGGGGCTGCCGTTACAGGAGTATAGCCAAGCGCTGGGAAACTTCAACAAGCCGACAAAGGAGTTGGAGCGGTCAATTCTGAGCGGCAAAGCGCTTATCGACAACAACCCGATAACGCGCTGGAACTTCGCCAATGTGGCGTTAAAGGTTGACCACAATGACAACGCCAAACCAGCGAAAAAGCAGATACCGCAGAAGATTGACGGCGTTATCGCGATGATTGAGGCGTTAGGCCTGTATTTGGACTATTATAGCTATTAAAGTTTGACGATATGAAGTTTTTCAAGTTTTTCAACAAAAAAAAAGAGGCGCGCGGCCTCGCCACCGCGGCGCTTGGTCTGCCGTTCGCGGCTGGCAGCTACCGCGGCAATAAGGCGCTGCTGCTTTCCGCCGTATACCGCTGCGTTGAGGTTATCAGTGACAGCATAGCGCAATTGCCCCTCGAGCCATACAGGGTGGACGCGGAGGGCTACCGCCACCGATGGCGCGAGCATCCGACATACAGGCTGCTAAACGCTGAGCCAAACTGTAATATGACGCGCTACACATTCATTAAGGCGCTGGTGACGTCAATGCTGCTGGAGGGCAACGGCTACGCCTACATTAAGCGAGACGACCGCGGCAACGCCGTGGCGCTGTACTTTCTCCCGTCTGAACTCGTGACCATTCTGCCGCCTCAACGGCTGGACGAGCCGACGGCCTATGCCGTCACGGGGTTCAGCAACAACGTTGAGGCGTGCAATATGCTCCACTTGCTTAACTTCACCCGTGACGGCATTACGGGAATAAGCACGCTGGCCTACGCGTGTGACGCCATAGCCCTGAGCGGTTACGCCGAGAGCAACGCCCGCGGCTTTTTCGAGGGCGGCGCAAACCTTAGCGGCATCATCAAGACCGACAAGCCGCTGACGCCCGAGCGCAAAACCGAGTTCAAGGAAAGTTGGATGTCTGCTTTCGCGCCCTCCACGGGCACCCCTGGGGGCGTCACCGTGCTGGACGGCGGCGCGCAATACCAGCCCATCACCGTCAACCCGAGTGACTCGCAGCTGCTGGAGACAAGGCGATACAACGTTGTTGATATATGCCGATTTTTTGGCGTCAGCCCTGTTAAGGCATTCGACCTGAGCAATAGCAGTTACAGCACCGTTGAGGCTACGCAGCTGGCGTTTTTAACGGACACGCTGGCGCCGCTGCTCGAGAAAATAGAGCAAGAAATCGAGCGGAAATTGTACACCCCCGCCGACAAGGAGGTGGTGCAGGTGCGCTTTGACACGACCCCAATTTTGCGCGTGAACAAATCAGAGCTGGCCAGCTACTTTAACACCCTCTTCAACATTGGCGCTATGACTGTGAACGACATACGCCGCGAGTTGGACATGACCGCGCTGGAGGGGGGCGACAACGCATTCGTGCAAGTCAATTTGCAGACGCTGGCAAACGCTGCAAGCGCGGCCACCGCTGGCGCTGATGGAGCGCAAGGCACGCCCGCGGGCGGCAACAACACAACCACTAACAACGATTGAAAATGGACATATACAGAGGCGATGATTTAACCCTGCAAATTGCGGGGCTGCCGAGCGGCGCAAAAGCCGTTGAGGCAATAGTAATGACAGATGGCACGGCGCAGCTTACTGCGAGCGTCAGCGGTGGCGCGCTCCACTTGGAAGCCGCCGACCTCGCAAAGCTATCCAGCGGCGTTATATGCTACGCGCTGCGTTATTACAGCGATGACGCGGCATATAGCGATGGACGGTATAACAGCACCGCCGTAATAGCTACTGACTACTACCTGCGCGACTGCCAGCAGAACGGCGGGGACATATCGCTGGCCGACCTCAAAAAACAGGTAGAGGCCGCATTAAAGGAGCTACAAGGCGGCGGAGGTGGCGGCATAACCTCGTTGGGCTATCCGATAGAGGCCGTCAGTGGCGACAACCTTGTATTGTCTGCGATTTATCCAAACAAGTACTACAAGGGCGGCACGTGTACGACAGTGAGCGTTGATGTGGTGCATTACAGCGATGGCACAAGCGGCAGCGACTTCAGCGCCCACGGGGGCGTGGCCGATGAATACGTGCTTGACTTCGTTGCGGGGGCGAGCTGCAACGTTTCGCTGCCCGCTGCGCTGAAGTGGGCGTTCACGCCCTCGTTTGAGGAGGGCAAGCGCTACGTGATTAGCATAGTTGACAACCTCGCCATTGCGGCAGAATTTAATGCAGATTAGCCTATGAGCCAGCTAAGGAGATTTTTAGCGTCAAAGCCGCTACCGAGCGTGATAGACGGCTACGTGCGTGACGGCCTCGTGCTGTGCT
>ERZ808246.882-NODE-882-length-23424-cov-3.798708_pt1 | contig 23424 bp, 21 predicted proteins | sample MGYA00521083_ERZ808246 | MGnify/ENA primary metagenome ERZ808246 (study PRJEB31516, sample SAMN03275577) | gut metagenome | biome: mammalia-associated habitat; material: feces | host: Papio cynocephalus | place: Kenya | collected 2012-07-07 ... | reverse complement strand
TGACAAGCTACAACGGCTCCACCTACACCTGGCAGGGCCGGGAGCTGCGGAAAATCACCAACGGCAGCAACACCTACAGCTATAAGTACAACGCCGACGGCATCAGAACCAGCAAGACGGTGAACGGCACCACCACGGAATATTTCCTCAACGGCAGCCAAATTTTGGCTCTGAAGGTCGGGGACGGCGTTATGCGGTTCTTCTACGACAGCACCGGCAAGCGGGTGGGATTTGCCAATGGCAATACGCTGTATTACTACCTCTACAACCTGCAGGGGGATGTCATCGCCATCGTCCGTGCGTCTACCGGCCAGGTCGTGGCCAAGTACAGCTACGACGCCTGGGGCAAATGTACCGTCACTAACGCCACCGGCTATACCGTAGGCGACAAGAACCCCTTCCGCTACCGGGGGTACTACTACGACACCGAAACCGGCCTTTATTACTTGAATAGCCGGTACTATAACCCGGAGTTTGGGCGGTTCATCAGCGCAGATAACGCTATTGGGCAAATTGGCAGCGTTCACGGTGCCAACATGTTTGCTTACTGCTTCAATAACCCGATCAACATGAGCGATCCTACGGGAAATTGGCCCTCGTGGAGCCAGGTTTTTGCAGGTGTCGCTATAGCCGCCTTGGCCGTGGCGGCAGCTGTCCTAACTGTGGCTACTTGCGGAGCTGCTGTACCTGCTCTAGCACTTGCCGGCAGCATAATCGGAGGAATGTCCTCCGGTGCAGCTACAATAGCGGCTGGTGCATTGCTTGTCGCAGGTGCTTCCACAGCAGCATCGGCAGCATCAAGCGCCATTGAAAAAAAGGCCAACAGAGATTCAGCACGAAATAATACCGTTTACAAATTGGTCGACAAAGACAATGAGGTACAATATGTTGGACGAACAACATGTGTTTCTGCCCGAGAGCAGGCGCATAAGCGTAATCCTTACAGAAGAGACTTGAAAATGGAGATTATTGCCCAAGATTTGAGTCACAATGAAGCGCGTGGGTTAGAACAGATTGCAATGTTAAAATATCACACAATTAATACGGCAAAAATGAATATTAATTTAAATATTCCCCAATATGACGGCAACGCATTAGATGTAATTTGGGAAAAAACGTACTGATTTGCCATACAAGATTTCTTTTCTCTTGCCACAGATTTTTTCCTGCGGTACAATTAAGAAAAAAGCAAAGCTTGAGAAGCATACGGACGCGGAAAAGGAGAATGCATAATGACCCATACCACCGAATATCAGTCCCCCTTGGGCACGATCACCCTTGCCTGCGATGAGGACGCGGTCACCGGCCTGTGGTTCAATGGGCAAAGACACTACGGCAATATCCTGCCTCCGGAGACCCTGCGGGGAGAACACCCGCTGCTCCGGGAGGCAAAGCGCTGGCTGGATATTTACTTCTCCGGGCGGGAGCCGGATTTTCTGCCGCCTATGCGCTATGACTCCACGCCCTTTCGCAAGCTTATCTGCGACATTATGTTGACCATCCCCTACGGGCAGACCGTGACCTATGGTGAGATCGCCGTGGAAGCAGCCCGGCAGCAGGGGGCGGAACGGATGTCCGCCCAGGCAGTGGGCGGCGCCGTGGGACACAATCCCATTTCCCTAATGATTCCGTGCCACCGGGTGGTGGGCGCCGGCGGCAGCCTCACCGGATACGGCGGCGGCATTGACCGAAAGGTGAAGCTGCTGACGCTGGAAGGCGTGGACATGAGCCGCTTTTTCATTCCCAAGAAGGGAACGGCCCTGTGACAGGAGCGCGGAGCTCTGCCTCTGCATCAGAATAAGCAAAAAAACAGGCACACCCTGCGTTTTGCTATGCACCCCAAAAGTTAGACACTTTTGGGGTGCATAGCATATCGCAGAATGTGCCTGTTTTTAATGTTCAATCAATCCTTCGCGAACAGGGCCGCGCCGATGACACCGGCGTCATTGCCCAGAGTGCAGCAGAGAATGCGGGGGTGCTTTTTGGAGTACGCCGCGCCGTACTCCCTCTGCGCGACTTCCTCCCGCAGAGGGGCGAGCAGATTCTCGCCCTGGTTGGCTATACCGCCGGACAGCGCTACTACCTCCGGAAAGAAGATGTTGACGATGTTGCCGACACCGATAGCAAGATAGTGAATATACTGCCGGACCACCTCGCTGCCTGCCGCGTCGCCCAGCTGCCGGGCTAAAAATGCCGTGCGTCCGTCCACGCCGCCGTTTTCGGCGGCGATCCGGTGCAGGGCGCTCTCCGGATGCTGCGCCATGGACTCCTTTGTCATGCGGATAAGCGCCGTGGCCGAGGCATAGGCTTCAAAGCATCCCCTTTGCCCGCAGGCACAGGGCTCTCCGCCCGACACAATGGTCATGTGTCCCAGCTCACTGGCGGCGCCGGTGAACCCGGTGAGCAGCTTGCCATCCAGCACTACACCGCCGCCGACGCCGGTGCCCAGGGTGACCACCACAGCGCTTTGCGCGCCCTTGGCGGCACCCGCCGCAGCCTCCGCCAAGGCGGCGGCGTTGGCATCGTTCACAAGCCTTACGCTGCAGCCTGTCAGTTCCCGCAGGGCGGTGCGTACATCGTAGTGCACCCACCCGAGATTGCAGGCGTAGACTACCGTGCCCTCCCGGTCATCCACCGTGCCGGGACAGCCCATGCCCACGCCGCTGACGGATCCTCCCTCCGCCAGCTGGCAGATCATGGCGGCAATGGCCTTTGTCACGGCTTCAGCTCCCGCTTCCGCGTGGGTGGGGACGGAGCGCTGCTTCAGAATTTCGCCTGCTTCGCTGACCAGGGCGCCTTTTATGTTGGTGCCGCCCAGGTCAATGCCGATATACTGCCGCATGCTTACCACTCCAGGTTCCTGCCGGTTTCCTTACTGAATACATGGGCTACGTTGCCGCCAAAGATGAGGTTCACCTCGCTGCCCATGGGGAAGTGCGCCGCCGTGCCGTTGGTGGGCACGATGACGATGACGTCCTTGCCCCCGGCGGTGACATGGAGATGCACGCTGGAGCCCATGAGCTCGCTGACATCCACCTGGCCCTTGATGCCGTCGGCGCAGAGCATCAGATGGTCGGGCCGGACGCCCAGGGTGATGTCCTGAGGCTGCACGTTGTGGGCGCGCAGACGCGCCTGCTTTTCATCGCTGAGCTCCACGGTAACACCGTCCATAACCACGGCGTACTGCTCGTCGTTTTTCACCAGCTGCGCGTCAAACAGGTTCATCTGCGGCGTGCCGATGAAGCCGGCCACAAAGAGGTTGGCGGGGTGGTCAAACACCTCCTGGGGGGTGCCGATCTGCTGGATGAAGCCGTCCTTCATGATAACAATGCGGTCGCCCAGGGTCATGGCCTCAGTCTGATCGTGGGTGACATAGATAAAGGTGGTGTTGATGCGCTGGCGCAGCTTGATGATCTCCGCGCGCATCTCATTGCGCAGCTTGGCGTCCAGGTTGGACAGCGGTTCGTCCATCAGCATGACCTGGGGGTTGCGGACAATGGCCCGGCCGATGGCGACACGCTGCCGCTGACCACCGGAGAGGGCCTTGGGCTTGCGGTCGAGATACTGGGTGATGTCCAGGATCTCGGCTGCCTCCCGGACCTTTCGATCGATCTCGTCCTTGGGGGTCTTCTTCAGCTTCAAGGAGAAGGCCATATTTTCATATACCGTCATGTGGGGATACAGGGCGTAATTTTGGAAGACCATGGCAATATCCCGGTCCTTGGGCTCCACATCGTTCATCAGCTTGTCGCCGATGTACAGCTCGCCGTCGCTGATCTCCTCCAGACCGGCGATCATGCGCAGGGTGGTGGATTTGCCGCAGCCGGAGGGGCCGACTAAAACGATGAACTCCTTGTCGGCAATCTCCAGGTTGAACTCCTGCACGGCCACAACGCCTTCGGCCGTGATCTGCAGGTTGGACTTCTTGGCCTCCTCGCCCTTTTTGGATTTCTTTTTCTTCTCGGTGTTGGGGTAGACTTTCTTCAGGTTCTTGAGAATGACTTTTGCCATCTTGCTTGACTGCAGCTGCTCTGCCTCCGCAAGGAGCAGCCTCGCGGCCGCCGCTATGGGCGCGCCGCTTTACGACAGGTCTCCACACTGCCGCACCGCCAGTCGCAGCGGAATTTTATTCCTCCTTTTTTTGACCGACCGGCGCCATGAAGTGGAGTGGCGCCCGGCGGCGGGAATCGGCGGCGGTTCATCGCCTCCTTGCTCCTATTGTACTCAAATTTTTATAAAAACACAAGAGAAAATATTGTACGGAAATGGCTATTTTGTATAGCTTTCGGCGGGTAGGCAGCGTGTGAACAGCTTATTGGAGACACCGCATTATGATAACGCCGCCCATGCGGCCGCGATGAGGCGGGGCAGCAAACGGGTTGACATCCCCCGGACTGACCGGTATAATGACTTTGAAGGGAAAGATTTTACGGAGCGCAGTTTCGGATAGGGGATTGCGCTTTGTTTTTTGCCCTCGGGCATAGAAAACGCCTGCAAGGGCGGAAGCGGGGATCGGAGTACGGTATGAAGAATAAAAAGCTGATAGGGGAGATCCTGTTTCTGCTCCTGGTTTTCGGGGTCACGGTGTATATGGTGTTCCGCGGGGAGGATTTGACGCAGACGCTGGCGGTCATCGCGCAGGTGCGGAAGCTTTGGCTGCTCCCGGCGGTGCTGTGCGTAGTCTTCTTCATATGGGGCGAGTCCATTATTATTTATTATATGATGGGCACGCTGCATGTACGGCTGAAAAAGTGGACCTGCTTTTTATTTTCCTCCATCGGCTTTTTTTACAGCTGTATCACCCCATCCGCCTCCGGCGGCCAGCCCGCCCAGATCTACTACATGCGGCAAAAGGAAATCCCGGTCCCGGTATCTACCCTGGTGCTGATGGTCATCACCATCACCTATAAGGCGGTGCTGGTGCTGATAGGCCTGGGCCTGATGGCGTTCGGACAGGGCTTTCTCCATACCTATCTGCAGGAGATCCTGCCGGTGTTTTATCTGGGCATCGGGCTGAACGTGGTCTGCGTGGCGGCGCTGGTGGTGCTGGTTTTCCATAACTCTTTGGCCCGGTCCATGATGCGCGGGGGTTTGGCGCTGCTGGAGCGGCTGCACCTGCTGCGCCGAAAGGAGAGCCGCCATGAAAGGCTGGAGGCCGCCATGGAAAAATACCGGGAGACGGCGGTGTATTTCAAAACCCACAGGCTTGTGGTGCTCAACGTGCTGGGCATCACCTTTGCGCAGCGGTTTGCGCTGTTCCTGTCCACCTATTTTGTATATCGGGCCTTCGGCCTGCAGGGCATCTCCGCCGTGACCATCCTGCTGCTGCAGGCGGCAATCTCCATTTCCGTGGATATGCTGCCTTTGCCGGGAGGGATGGGCATCAGCGAGAAGCTGTTTTTGACGATTTTCGTGCCTGTGTTCACGGGGCATCTGCTGCTGCCGGGCATGATTTTGAGCCGGGGATTGAGCTACTACACGGAGCTGCTGCTCAGCGCTCTGTTGACCCTGTACGCTCACTTCGCCCTAAAAAAGAGACCCATTGCAGCGCAATAAAAGGACCGGTCCTGCAAGCAGGACCGGTCCTTTATTTTCGGGATCATGCGATCTCGTCGGTGCGGTAGATGAATTTCACCTGGCCGTCGGCGTCATTGCTGATGCCGGCAAAGCTGCGGTAGTTCTTGGAAACGTCAATGGTGGCCTGCACCCGGGCGGACAGGTCGCCCACGTCATTTTGCAGGAGGTTCACCAGCTTCTGAATGCCGTCGCGGTTAAATTGCTGCAGCCCCTCGGACAGCTGCATGGCGCCGTCCTTCAGCTGCGTCACGCCGCTGACCAGGGCGGGGGTGCCGTCCTGCAGCTGCAGCACGCCGTTATAGAGCTGGGCCGCACCGGCACGCAGCTGGGCGGTGCCGTCCTTCAGTTGATCCGCCCCGGCATAGAGGGCGTTAGCGCCTGCGGCGGCGTCATCCACTCCGCCGGTGTAGGTCAGCAGACCCAGGTAGAAGGTATTGTAATCATCCAGGGAGGCCTTCAGAGCGATGAGGGTCTGAGCGCCCTCGGACGCCTTCTTCAGCTGGCTCTGCACGGCGTCGGAGGCCATGTTTTCGGAGATAGCCTTTTGCACCTGCAGCTCCGTCTGCTGCCGGATGGTAGCCTGGATGGCTTCCGTCTGCATTTGGGCGTCGGTGTTTTCGGTAATGGTGGCCTGCACGGCCTCGCTGCTCATCTGCGCGTCGATGTTCTCGGTGATGGTGGTCTGTACCGTCTCGCTGGCCATCTGCGCAGAGACGTTCTCGGTGATCTTGGCCTGCACGGCCTCACTGCTCATCTGCGCATCGACGGTTTGGCTGATCTTGGCCTGCACGGTCTCGCTGCTCATCTGCGCCTGGATGGCGGCGCTGACGGCATCCTGTGTCTGCTGGGGGATCCTCCCGGCGGCCACGGCGGCGTCATAGTCCGCCTTGCTCATGCCGGCGGCGGCCTGGATCACCTGCTCGGCCACCTGCTGCTGCACGGTGTCAGTCACGGTGGCAGTGACCTGCTGCTGTACGGCATCGGTCACGGTGGCGGTGACCTGCTGCTGCACGGCGGCCGTTACCTTTTCCTCTACCTGCTGGCGGGCCGCGGCGGTCACTTTCGCCTCCACCTGCTGGCGCACGGCTTCGGTGACCTTTTGGGTGATGACCGGGCGCTGGGCCTCCACGGCGTCGGTGACCTGCTTCAGGGCGGTCTCATATACGGTGGTTTCATCCAGGGATTTGATCAGGGTGTTCAGTTCCTCGGCATAGTTTTCAATGGTCAGATCCGGCACGGCCAGGCCTTTTTCTCGGATCTGCGCGGCGGCGGTCTCCAGCAGGGAATTGAATACCTGCTCTGCGCCGCTGTTCAGGGCCTCACTGTTGGCGGAAAGGGTGTTCAGCCCGCTGGACAGGTCCGCAAGGCCTGCCTTCAGCTGCGCTGCGCCATCGTCCACGGAATCGGCGCCATCCTTGATGGCGGCTGCGCCCTGGGCCAGCTCTTCCACGCCGGCCACCAGCTCGCTGGATTTATCCAGCAGGGTGGACAGGCCATCGTACAGGGCGGAGGAACCGCTCAGAAGCTGATCCATAGCGCCGGTCAGCTGATCCAGCGCGGAGGTGCTGTCCAGAGAGGTGAGATCCACGTCGCCCAGCTGGCTGAACAGGTCATTGCAGGCCAGGGTCACGGTCATGCCCAGGGAGAAGTTGGTCACATCGGCGGTGATCTCCACGCTGTCGGGGATGGAGAGGTCATCCCGACTGAGGTTCAGGTTTTCCTGCAGGCCCGGGAAGGCCAGGCCCACCACCACGGTGCGGTCGCCGTCATTGACCAGCTTGCCGTTGGTGATCTGCACGTTCTGGAAGGTGTCGTTGTCCAGGATCATACCCGTGAGCATGGCGAAGGGAACATAGATCCGCTGATTCTCGCCGTTGATCTGCACGGTCTCATACTGGCGGTTTTCATAGTCGAAGCGGATGGTCACCTGGCCGCTCTTACCCTTGAGCTCCTCGGGGGATACGGACTTCCCGTCCAGGTAGTAGCGCACGGACAGGCCCACCGGCAGCTCCTTTTGAATGTTGCCCTGATAGTAGATGTCGTTGCCCTGGGCGTCCCAGACGGTCATATTGTCGCCGTTGATGGTGTAGGACTCGTCGCCCTTGACATTTTCAATGTCGCTTAGGTCGGACTTATCCGCAACGGACGCGCTGCCCAGCTCGTTTTTCAGCCAGTCGCTGACGATGATCTTCTGCACGGAGCCGTCGGCGCCGGCCAGGACGTAAACGGTCTCGTCCTTGGAGATCTTCTGCTGCAGCTGGGCCGCCTGTTCGGCAGCGGTGGCAGGCTGGTCGTCGGCCTTCTTGGAGCCCGCCTGGGCGAAGGCCATGCCCGCGCCGCCCAGGCACAGGGCAGCGCACAGGCAAATGGCGATAATTTTCTTGGTGGTTTTACTCATGCTCGATTACCTCCTTGGCTTTTTTGCCGCACGGGATATGACGCATATCCAAAGTTGTTTTGCAAATCACTGTGTCCAGCAGCATGAACATGGCTGGCAGTACGAAGGTCACCAGCAGCATACTGATGACGGCGCCCCGGGCAATGAGCATGCACATGGAGCTGACGATCTCAATATCGGAATACAGGGCCACGCCGAAGGTGGCGGCGAACATGCCCATGCCGGAGACGAAGATGGAGGGGATGGAGGTGTAAAGAGCCGTCCAAACAGCGTCCTTCTTGGTCTGGCCGGCGATGCGCTCGGCCTTGTAGCGGGTGGTCATGAGGATGGCGTAGTCCACGGTGGCGCCCAGCTGAATGGTGCTGATGCAGATGGGCGTGATGAAGGCCATGCTCTGGCCCAGGTAGTGGGGCAGGCCCAGGTTGATGAAGATGCCCAGCTCAATGACGGCGATGAGGATCACCGGCAGGGTCAGGCTCTTTTCCACCAGCAGGATGATGACGAAGATGGCCAGAATGGACACCGCCGTGACAACGGCGAAGTCGTGGTCCGTGGTCTCGATCATATCCTTCATGCAGGGGGCCTCGCCGATGATCATGCCGCCCTGGTCATAGCTTTTCAGGATGGTGTTGAGGCTGGTGATCTGCGCATTTACCTCGTCACTGGCGGGTGCGTACTCGGAGTTGATGAGCAGCAGCTCCCAGCGGTCGCTCTCCAGAATATCCTTAATGCTGTCCGGCAGCACCTCCTGGGGCACCCGGGAACCGACGACCGATTCCAGGCCCAGGACATATTTTACGCCGTCCACCTGCTCCATCTCGTTCATCATACTCTTGACGGCTTTGGGGGAGAGACCCGCGTCTACCAGCACCATATGGGTGGAGGCGATGTCAAAGTCCTCCTGCAGCTTGGAGTTGGAGATGACGTAGTTCATGTCCTCGGGCAGGCACTGACCCATGTTGTAATAGACCTCATCGTTGGCCTTTTCATAGCCGTAGTAAGCCGGCGCAATGAGCAGGGCAAAGACGACCAGAAACACAGGGAAGATCTTGACCAGCTTCTTGGAAAAGCCCCGCATATCGGGGATGATGGAGCGGTGCTTGGTCTTCTGCAGGGGCTTATCCAGCACCAGGATCATAGACGGCAGCACGGTGACGCAGCCCAGCACGCCCAGCAGCACGCCCTTGGCCATGACAATGCCCAGGTCGCGGCCCAAGGTAAAGCTCATGAAGCACAGGGCGATGAAGCCGGAGATAGTGGTGACGGAGCTGCCGATGACGCTGGTAAGGGTATTGTGGATGGCATTGGCCATAGCTGCCTCTTTGTTCTCACATAGGGGCAGCTGCTCGTTGTAGCTGTGCCAGAGGAAGATGGAATAGTCCATGGTCACGGCCAGCTGCAGCACGGCGGACAGGGCCTTGGTGATGTAGGAGATCTCACCCAGGAAGAAGTTGGTACCCATGTTCAGCAGGATCATGGCGCCGATGGAGGCCAGGAATACGAAGGGGATCAGCCAGCCATCCAAAAACAGCAGCATGGCCACGCACGCCAGGGCCACGGCCAGGGCCACATAGATGGGCTCCTCCTGCTCACACAGGTCCTTTAGGTCTACCACCAGAGCGGTCATGCCGGACACGAAGCACTGCTTGCCGCAGAGGGTGCGGATCTGCTTCACGGCGTCCATGGTGACATCCTCCGATGTGCCGGAGTCAAAGAACACAGCCATCATGGTGGAATGGTCGGAGTTAAAGGCCTGGTAGACCTTGTCCGGCAGCATCTCCATGGGCATGGAGAGGTCCGCCAGGGAGTCATACCAAAGGACGGTGTCCACATGCTCCACCTGCTCCACCTGCTGCTTCAGGGCGGCTACATCCTTGTTTGGCATATCCTCAAAGATTAGGAACGTGAAGGCGCCCTTGTTGAAGTCCTCCATCAGTTCATTTTGGCCGATGACCGTGTCCATGTCCTCGGGCAGGTAGGTCAGCATGTCGTAGTTGACACGGGTGGCCGCCATGCCGAAGACCGATGGCACCAGCAGCGCCACAGTCAAGATCAAGATCAATACGCGGTGTTTGACCACCGCTTTAGCAAAACGCATTTACGATTCCTCCCATTCTTCATAGTCATCCGAAACGATCACATCCGGCTGCTGGTTGTCCACGATCTTCACCATGCTGATGGCAACGCCCAGGCTCAAAAGCCCCTCAGACACGAACGAGATCCCCAGCAGGACCGTAACGACCCGGGCAGCCGTCACAGGACATAGGGTGATGAGTAGACCGATGAGGGCCGTGAGCCCGGCCAGCACCAGCGTCACCCACCATTGGCGGATGCCAAAGGCCTTGGCGTCCAGGGCCGTTCGGATCTTGAACAGGCTGTCGGCCATGATGCAGATGCCGTAGGCCACGCACAGGAACGCCACAGCGTCCCTGTGCCGGATGAGGGTGATGATGCCCAGCACGCACAGCAGCACGCCAAACTGCAGGTCATACTGAAAGGCCAGGCGAAACAGGTCCCGGGACCAGTAGCCCACCAGCTTGATGATGCCGAAGGCCAAAATGGCGATGCCGAAGAAAATGCCGATAAAGGATTGGGACGGCGTGGGATAGAAGACCATCACCAGCCCTGCCAGGGTGAAAATGGCGGAAATGGCGATGTAGCCGTACTTGGCGATCTTCATGGGGGTAACGGAACGCAGCTTCATGTGATGCACCTCCTCTTTGCTTTTTTCTGATTGCATGGCAGAGAATACACCCTGCGGCGGCATTTGACCACGGACAAATAAGCCGTCCGTGACTGAAAACCAGACACGGACGGTGCAATTGGCCAAAAATTAGGCACGGGGATGTCCCGTGCCTAAAAACAGAATATCAAATTATCAGACCTGATCCCGCAGGAGCGCGGCGGCCTCCGTGGCCATGTTCCGCTTCAGCAGGAAAATGCGGCGGATGGATTTCATGTACTGTTCAGACATGCCGCTGTCCAGCCAGTCGACGGTCAGGCCGAAGCAGACGCACTTGTAGTAGTCGATGATGGTCTTCCGATCCTCCGGCGAGATGGCCTCCTGGGCCAGGGCGGTGTCCACATAGCTGCGGACAAAGTATTCGCACACCTGCATCAGCTTGCGCTCAAACACATCCCAGCTCACGGAGCGGTAGATGTGCAGAATGGCCCGGCGGCGGTGAGAGGCAAACTCGATGACCGCGTCAAAGCCCTCCACAATGGAGGATACGGAGGGGTAGGCCCGGATGATGGCCTCAGCGTCCTCCTTGATGATCTCCTCAATGAGGGCAGGGAGGTCCTGGTAGTGGTAGTAGAACGAATTGCGGTTGATACCGCACCGCTCCACAATATCTTTAACGGTGATGTCGTTCAGGGGGCGCTCCTCCAGCAGGGAGGTGAATGCTTCCTTGATCGCCCGCCGCGTAAAATTTGCCATGGCGCAGGCTCCTTTCTATAGCTTTCATCATTATAGCATGGATCCCCGCAAAATCCAAGACCGGTTTTTGCGCTGCTGTCGGGGGGCAGGATTTGTATTCTTTTGCAAAAAATGGTAGCTTTTTGCCGAAAAAGGCTTTACAATACATATATAGAATATGAAAGCCGAGGAAAACCCCATGAAAAAGACACTGCAGGAAAAGCTCCTGGCCCGACAGGTGAAAACGCCCAACGGCCTGCTCTATTGGATCCTCATGCTGGTGGTGAAGGTCCTCAACGGGAAGACACACACCACCTTCCGCTATAAGGCCGATCCCCGCAAGGACAGGGAGCCGTTCATCATCATCAGCAACCATGCCTCCCGGGTGGACTACCAGTTCACGGGCCCGGCGTGCTATCCCAATAAGCTCAACTATGTGGTGGGGTATAACGAATTTTTCCGGTTTCCCGCCTGCCTGCTGCTGAGGCTGGCCCAGGTCATTCCCAAGAAGAATTTCACTCCGGATCTGCACTGTATGCGTCAGATGCGCAATATCATCCGCCAGGGCGGCCACCTGTGCATCATGCCCGAGGGCATGAGCTCCATCACGGGCATGGCCCAGCCGGTGATGACCGGCACGGGCAAGTTTCTGAAAATGATGGGCGTCACGGTGTACTATACCAAGGTGTCCGGCGGCTATCTGACCTACACCAAGCACTGCCTGGATGAGCGTGTGGGCCGGGTGGAGGTAACGGTGGACCGGATGTTCACCGCCCGGGAGCTGAAAAGCCTGTCGCCCCAGGAGATCGAGGACACCATGAACCGCCTGCTGGCCCACGATGACTATATCTGGAACCGGGAGGCCCAGGTGACCTTCCGGGGCAAGGGACAGATGGCCAAAAACCTGGACACGCTGCTCTATATGTGCCCCAAGTGCGGCGCCATGTGCCGGATGGAGTGCAGCGGCAATGAGATGCGCTGCACCGCCTGCGGCAATACGGTCGCCCTGGATGAAAAGTATAACCTGCGCCCGGTGGGTGAGGGCAGCACCTGTCCGGAGCTTGTCAGCGATTGGGTGCTGCTGGAGCGGAAGAGAGCGGAGGAAGATGTAAAGGATCCGAACTTTACATATACCGGCCACGTTCGGGTAGGCAAGCTGCCCAAGTATAAAACCCTCCGGGGGGACAACACCTCCGTGATCTGCGGCGAGGGAGAGCTGCGGCTGGACCGCAGCGGCTTGACCTTTGCCGGTACGGTGGAGGGGAAGCCCTGCCGCTTCCACCTGACCACGGAGCAGGTGCCTACCTTCGGCATGTGTACGGATATTTCCCGGTTTTATACGTTCGTAGAGGGCGAGTTCATAGAGTTCTACCCGGATGGGCGGGACGTGCTCCGCTGGGACCATCTGACGGAGGATATGCACCGCATCTGCGGCGGCAAATGGCAGAACGTGCCCTACCGGCATTGCGATTGACCGCGATCGGACAGCATGGTATAAAAAATGCGCAGGCATCGCCTGCGCATTTTTAGCTTGTATTTATTGTTCTCGTGCCTTGCCAATGGCCATCAGAGGAATGGTGACCAAAATCAAGAAGAAGCCCAGCAGATCCAGCCAGGAGAAGGCGGTGTGCAGGAACAGCACGGAGATCACCACCGAGCCCACCGGCTCGACGGAGGACAGGACGCTGCCCACCAGGCTGCCCACGATGCTGCATCCGCTCTGAAACAGGCTGAAGGAGAGTACCGTGCCCAAGATAATGACGCAGGCCAGCAGCACCCAGAGCTTGCCGCCAAACTGCACGCCCTGGATGTGCCACGGGCGGAAGATCACCAGCATCACCGCGCCGCCGATGGTCATACCCCAGCCGGTGATGGTGAGCACATGGTACCGCTGCATGAGCTTTCGGGGGGACACGGTGTAGAAGGCAAAGCATACAGCGCTGATAAGGCCCCATACCGCCCCCTTGACCGGTACGGCCAGGGTGGTGAGGTCGAAGTGGGTCACGCAGGTGAAAGCGCCCAGCACCACCAGCGCTACGCTGAGAAGCTCATAGGGGTGCGGCTTTTTCCGGGTGGAAATTATGGTCCACAGCAGGATGACGATGGGGCTGCAATAGGACAGCACCGTGGCGAATGCTACGTTCGCATACTGAACGGATGTGTAATAGCTGTACTGGCACAGGGCAGAGCCCAGCAGGGCGAACACCAGCAGCGAGGGCCAGGATTCCTTGTGCCGCAGGATCGCCATAGGCTTATCCCCGGCAACGGCGGCAGCGGAAAGGGTGATAAGACCGCCGGCAAAAAGACGGATGGGCACCAGCCAGTCGGAGGTGACGCCGCAGTCCCGGAACATGACCTGGCCGCAGGCGCCGCCAACGGACCAAAGCAGGCCGCCCAAAAGGGTCATAATGTAGCCCTTGACCATAAGAGAACGAGTATTCCCAGCCATAAAAAGCCTTCCTTTTATACAAAATCCAGCATCAATATAACATAGCTGGGGATCGGTTGTCCATAAGCTTTTCCGACAAATTCACACAAAAAAGCAAGCCTTTCCTGGTAAAAATAGCCCGGCTTCGGCAGCCGGAACGGATTGAAAACCTCGGCGCAATGTGGTACCATAAGCGGGAAGGGGAGGTGGCAGCGCTGAAAATAAGGATTGAGCGGGCGGAGGAATACTCGGCCCGGCAATTGGCGGCGGAAATGCTGGCGGATGCGGTGGGATCTGCCCCGAATGACATTCCATTTTACCGGGGCGAAAACGGTAAACCGCTGACAAGCCTGCCCCTGCACTTCAATTGCAGCCACAGCGGAGACTTTGTGGTGTGTGCTGTAGGTGAGAAGGAGCTCGGCGTGGACCTGGAGCAGATCCGCCCGGTGCATCCCCGGTTGGAGCGGGCCCTCACGGCGGCGGAGCGCCGGTGGCTGGCGCCGCTCCCACAGCCGGAGCGGGAAGAGGGCTTTTTTCGGCTGTGGACACTGAAGGAGAGCTGGATCAAATGCCGGGGCGGCCGGCTCATGGAGTTTCGCCGGGCGGAATTTATACTCCGGGGCGGGGAGATCGTTTCCGCGCCGCCGGGCTTTGCCTTCCGGTTTCTGCCCGCTCCCGCGGGCTATGTGCTGGCGATCTGCGAAAGAGAATAAAAAATGCGGAGGTTACTTTCAATAGCCTCCGCATTTTGTATCTATAAATTATAGGGTGTATTTCCGCTTGTACTCATCGTAGTATTCCGCGAAGGACTCATCCTTCATCTGCTTCAGGCTGCGGACGTATTCGTGGGTATCAAAGGAGTCCGACTGCAGCTCGATGACCGCCAGAGCGATGTTGGAGCAATGGTCGGCCACACGCTCAAAGTTCGTCAGCAGGTCGTTGAAGACAAAGCCCTGGTTCAGCGTACATATGCCTCTCTGCAGCCGCTCAATATGATGGCTCTTCATCTCGTCGCACAGGGTGTCCACGATCTCCTCCAGGGGCTCCACCCGGCGCGCGCCGGCCACATTGCTTTCAATAAAGGTGTCCACAGACAGGTGTAGAATATCTCGGATAGCCTGCTGCAGTACGGAGAGCTCGCTTTGGGCTTGAGCGGAGAAAACGATGTTCTTTTCGTGGATCTCCTTGGCGCACTCGGCAATGTTCAGTGCGTGGTCGCCAATGCGCTCAAAGTCGGAGATAGTGTGCAGGTACTTGGAAACCTCCTCGCTCTGCCGGGTGTTCAGAGATTTAACGGTGATCTTCATGAGATAAGTGCCCAGCTTATCCTCAAAGCGATCAATGGTCTCCTCCTTGTCCTCAATAGACTGGAAGCCCTTGTCGCTGTAGCCGGAGATCAGGTCCAGGGATGCCGTCAGATTGCTGCAGGCGGTGTTGGCCATGGCGGCGGTGACCTCCCGGCACTGCTCAATGGCCAGGGCGGGGTGCTGCAGGAAGCGCTCCTCCAGCCGGTCCATCTCCAGCTGAGCGGGATCGGCGCCCCGCTTGTCCGGGATCAAGAAGCACACAAACCGCTCCAGCAGGCCGATGCACGGTGTCAGCACGATGACTGTGGCCAGGCGGAACAGGGTGTTGAGCAGGGCGATGGACACAGTGGTCATGGTCATAGTCATAAAGGAGAAGTGGACAAAAGCGTTCACCGTATAGAACACAGCAGCCCAGATCACAACGCCCAGCACGTCGATGAGCAGATAGACAAATGCGGTGCGCCGGCCGTGGATGTTGGCGCCCAGGGCGCTGAGCAGCACCGGGACCGCGGCGCCGATGGCGATGCCCATGATAATAGGGAACGCCACCTCAAAGGTGACGGCGCCGGTGATGGCCAGCGCCTGCAGGATACCCACGGCGGCGGAAGCGCTCTGCAGGATGCTGGTGAAGGCGATGCCCACCAGAATGCCCAAAAAGGGATTGGAAAAGCTGGTGAGGATGCCGGTAAAGGCCTCGCTCTCCTTCAGCGGAGCCACAGCGCCGCTCATGGCGGACATGCCGAACATCAGCACGGCAAAGCCCATGAGGATATTGCCGATGGCCAGGGTGGACTGCTTTTTTCCGGCCATGCGCAGGACGATGCCAACGATGGCGACAACGCCCGTAAGGGTGGCGGTGCTCAAAAGATCCACCCAGCCGCTGCCGCCGGAAAGGTCGGACAGGCACAGGATCCACCCGGTGATGCTGGTGCCGAGAATAGCGCCCATGACCACGCCGATAGCCTGCTTGACCTGCATCATGCCGGAGTTAACGAAGCCCACCACCATCACCGATGTGGCGGAGGACGACTGGATCACGGCGGTGACGCCGGTGCCCAGCAAAACGCCCTTGAGCGGTGTACTGCTGAGCCGGTAAAGCACCAGCTCCAGCTTGTTGCCGGCGACTTTTTTCAGACCGTCTCCCATCAGGCTCATGCCGAACAGGAACAGCGCCACGCCGCCCAGCAGGGTTATGACATCGGATACACCCATCCGCTTATCCCTCCCATTAATATTCCTAATTTAATAGTATACAAAATTTGTGGAACATTGTCGATAGCAATTTAAGAAAACCGGTAAAAATCGTGAAAAGAATTGGCCAAAAATTTCAGAGAAAAAACGCAGAATTTAAGATAGATTTTACATAAAGCGGATTTTCTTTTTAATACGAATGCGGTATAATCAATCTGAAAGAAGGTGGAATGGATGATCTATCTGCTGGAGGATGACGACAGCATCCGTAAATTGGTGATTTATGCCCTGCAGAGCCAGGGGTATGAGGCGGCGGGCTTTGAAAGGCCGTCGGAGTTTTGGCATGCCATGGGGCGGCAGCTGCCGGAGCTGGTGCTGCTGGATGTCATGCTGCCGGAGGAGGATGGATTGTCCGTGCTGAAGAAGCTGCGCTCTGCCACAGCCACCGCGTCCATCCCGGTGATCATGCTCACGGCCAAGAATACGGAGTTTGACCGGGTGACGGGGCTGGACTGTGGGGCGGATGACTTTGTCTCCAAGCCCTTCGGTATGATGGAGCTGCTGGCCCGGGTGCGCGCGGTGCTGCGCCGCACGGAGAAGAAGCCCCGGGAGCAGCAGTGGCAGGTAGGGCCGCTGCAGGTGTATCCCCTGCGCCGTCAGGTTCGGGTGAACGGTAGGGAGGTCATGCTGACCTATAAGGAGTTTGAGATCCTCGCTCTGCTTTTGCAGGAGCAGGGCCGCGTTCTGACCCGGGATACGCTCATGGACCGGGTCTGGGGCCTGGAGGCCGAGCGGGAAAACCGCACATTGGACGTGCATATCCGCACTCTGCGGCAGAAGCTGGGGGAGGCCGGCAGCCTCATCGAGACCGTCCGGGGCGTTGGCTATAAGCTGGGAGGGCAGGCATGACCGGTAAGATCATCCGCAGCCTGTTTTCCCTGGCGCTGCTGGTGCTGGTCATCGGTGCAGCAGTGTTTTCCGGGATCCTATACGGCTATTATGAAAAGCAGTCCTTTGCCTCCCTTGCCCAGGAGGCGGAGCAGCTGCAGCAGACAATGGAATATGTTTCCCCCGAGCAGATGCGCTCTACGGACCGCATTACCCTCATTTCCTCCGACGGGACGGTGCTCTATGACAGTGTGGCCAGGGCCGATGCAATGGAGAACCACCTGGGCCGGGAGGAGGTTGCCCAGGCCCTGCGCAATGGGACAGGCAAGAGCAGCCATTACTCCAATACCGTGCTGAAAAAGAACCTGTACTATGCCCTCCGGCTGGACGACGGCAGCGTTCTGCGCCTAAGCCGGGAGCAGAGCAGCCTGGGGGCCATGCTGCTGAATATGGCCTGGCCCATTGCCGCCACGGTGGCGGGGCTATTGCTGCTGGCGGCGGGCCTGTCCGTCCGCCTGGCCCGGCAGATCACCCGGCCTATCAATGCCATCTCACCGGATGATCCCCGGGATGTATATCCGGAGCTGCAGCCCTTGGCCCAGCGTCTGCGCCAGCAGCGGGAGACCATCCGCAGCCAGATGGATGAGCTGAGCCGCCGCATGCGGGAGTTTTCGGCCATGACGGAGAATATGAGCGAGGGTTTTCTCCTCATTGACCTCCGGGGCCATGTGCTGACGGAGAACCACAGTGCGTCCATGCTGCTGCCCACGGATGCGGATAATATTGCCAAATGCAGTCAAAAGGAGCTCTGCCAGGCGGCCCGGCAGGCCCTGTCCGGCCAGCGGTGTGAGCGGCTGCTGCAGCAGGGGGAGAGGACCCTGTCCGTTATTGCAAGCCCCGTGCTGGAGTCCGGCCAGGTCACCGGCGCTGTGGTGCTGACCCTGGACGTGACAGAGCGGGAGCAGCGGGAAAAGCTCCGCCGGGAGTTTTCCGCCAATGTCTCCCACGAGCTGAAAACGCCCCTGACTTCCATCTCCGGCTTTGCCGAGCTCATGAGCCAGGGCCTTGTGCCGGCGGATAAAGTACGGGAGTTCAGCCAGGACATTCAAAAGGAGTGTACGCGGCTGACGAATCTGGTAGAGGACATCATCGACCTGTCCCGCCTGGAGGAGGGCGGCGGCGATATGACATGGGAAGGCGTTGACCTTTACACTCTTTGTGATGAAGTGATCCAGAGCCTGGAGCCGGTGGCAAAACGGCAGACCGTCACGCTGCGCCTGGCAGGGGAGAGCCGGATAGTCCGCGGCGTGCACCAGGTGCTCCACGAGATGGTCTATAACCTCTGCGACAATGCCATCAAGTATAATCGCCCCGGCGGCAGCGTCACGGTAACCGTGGCGCAGAGTGCGGGAAGAACGTCCGTCACCGTGGCCGATACCGGCATCGGCATCCCCTATGAGGATCAGAGCCGTGTATTCGAGCGGTTTTACCGGGTGGATAAGAGCCATAGCCGAGCCATCGGCGGCACAGGCCTGGGCCTGTCCATCGTGAAGCATGCGGCGGCCCTGCATGGCGCGGAGGTAAAGCTGCAGAGCCGGCCCGGAGAGGGAACCGTCATCACGGTGCTCTTTCCCGGGGAATGACAAATAATTTGCGGAATTTTAAGAGGGCTTTCTTAGGGAAAGCCCTCTTTTTGCGCAATTTAATATGGATTTAACTTTTCTCCGGTTTCGGATTTAAGATAGGGCAGATATGCTAATAATAGGTAAAAGGCAAGAAAACGAAAGAGGAGAGAAATTCATGACATTTTTTGATTTCTTAACATTGATCGGCGGGCTGAGCCTGTTCCTGTTTGGCATGAATCTCATGGGCGATGCCCTGGAAAAGCGCGCGGGCAACGGGCTGAAGAATCTGCTGGGCAAGCTCACCGGCAGCAAGGCGGCGGGCTTTCTCACCGGTGTGGGCATCACGGCGGTGATCCAGTCGTCATCTGCCACCACGGTGATGGTGGTGGGCTTTGTAAACTCCGGCCTTATGGCCCTGCGCCAGGCCATTTATGTCATCATGGGCGCCAATGTGGGCACCACGGTGACGGCGTGGATCCTGAGCCTGACCGGCATCCAGAGCAATAGCTTCTTTGTGCAGCTCCTCAAGCCCACGTCCTTCACGCCCATTTTGGCACTGATCGGCGTGGTGCTGTACATGATGGGCAAAAACGGCAAAAGGAAGGATACGGGGCTCATTCTCCTGGGCTTTGCCACGCTGATGTTCGGCATGGACACCATGAGCGCCGCTGTAGCGGGGCTGAAGGATATGGAGAGCTTCCGGGAGCTGCTGCTGGTGTTCACCAATCCTATTTTGGGCGTGCTGGCCGGTGCGGTGCTCACAGCCATCATTCAGTCGTCCTCGGCTTCCGTGGGTATTTTGCAGGCCGTGTCCTCCACAGGGCAGATCACATTCGGTGCGGCCATTCCCATTATCATGGGTCAGAACATCGGCACCTGCGTCACGGCCATGCTCTCCTCCATCGGCACCAACCGCAATGCTCGCCGGGCGGCGGTGGTCCATCTTTCCTTTAATATTATCGGCACGGTGGTGTGGCTGACGGTGTTCGAGGCCGTGCGCGCCCTGGTGGATATCCCCATGCTGGACGGCAGCATCGACCAGCTGGGCATCGCCATTGTCCACTCCGTATTCAATATCCTCTGCACGGCGCTGCTGCTGCCCATGACGGGCCTTCTGGAGAAGCTGGCCTGCCGCATTATCCCCGACCGTGCCGGCAGCGACAGCATCCCCGAGCTGGACGAGCGGCTCATGGCCACCCCGGCGGTGGCCATGGAGCGCTGCCACGAGATCACCATGAACATGGGCTTCACCTCCGTCCGGGCCACCCGGAACGCCATGCATGAGCTGAAGGATCACGACGAAAAGCGTGCTGAGAGCATCCGGGAGGATGAGCAGACCGCCGACCGCTACGAGGATGAGTTGGGCACCTATCTGGTAAAGCTGTCCGGCTGCCATCTGAGCGATCAGGACCGGGTGGAGGCGGCGGAGCTGCTGCACATGATCGGCGATTTCGAGCGCATCAGCGACCACGCGGTGAATATCCTGGAGTCTACGGAGGAGCTGCGCGGCAAGGGGATCACCTTTACACAGACGGCCATGGAGGAAATGAGCAAGATGTTCGGCGCGGTGGACGAAATTATGGACCTGGCTCTCACGGCCTTCATCCACGGGGATCTCTCCGCCGCCAAGGAGGTAGAGCCCCTGGAGCAGGTAGTGGACACCTTGAAGGAACAGCTCCGCTCCCGGCATATCCTGCGCCTTCAAGAGGGCAGGTGCAGCATGGAGGCGGGCTTTGTCTGGGCGGACCTGCTGACGGACCTGGAGCGCATCGCCGACCACTGCTCCAACATTGCCGGCTGCGTGGTGCAGATGCAGAAGAGCCGCCTGGACATCCACGGCTACCTGGACGGCATCCGCAGCGGCAGCGAGGAGTACCGCCAGCGGTACGACTACTACGCCCGGAAATATGCTTTGGTCTGAGTCTTGTAAACACCCGTAAAAGTGTGTATAATAGGTGCATACTAAAGTTAGGAGCCAATATCCCATGCTGAAGCATTGTTTGATCGTGTTCGGAGTGTCCATGGTGCCGCTGATAGAGCTGCGTGGTGCGATCCCTTATGGCGTTGCTTTCGGTCTGCCTCTGTGGCTGACCTACTGCATTGCCATTGTGGGCAATATGCTGCCGGTCCCTATTATCTATTTCTTCGCCCGCAAGGTCCTGGTTTGGGGTTGTGACAAGAAATATATCGGCAAATTTTTCACCTGGTGCCTGCAAAAGGGGGAAAAGGGCGGCCAAAAGCTCCGGGAAAAGGCGGGCCGCGGCCTGTTTTGGGCGCTGCTGCTGTTCGTGGGCATCCCGCTGCCCGGTACCGGCGCCTGGACGGGCACGCTGGCGGCCAGCATCCTGGACATGGGCTTTAAGAAGAGCGTGCTGGCCTGCATGGGCGGCGTACTGTTGGCTGGGCTCATTATGGGCGCCCTGTCCCTTTTGGGCGTGGGGATCTTCACTGAAACAAGAGGAGGATAGCATATGACATACATCTATCAGCCTCGGGGCGTTTGCTCCCGAAAGATGACCGTTGAGCTGGAGGACGGCATCATCCGCGATGTGCGGGTGGAGGGCGGCTGCAACGGGAATCTGCAGGGCATTTCCCGCTTGATCATCGGAATGCCCGCCCGGGAAGCCATTGAGCGGATGAAGGGCATCCGCTGCGGCGGCAAGCCCAGCTCCTGCCCAGATCAGCTTTCCATTGCACTGGAGCAGGCCTTGGCAAAAGGCGAATAAGCAATCAAAACTTGGAAAGCCGCGGAGAAACCTCCGCGGCTTTCTTGTATACCGAAAACCACTCGCTAAGCGAGTGGTTTAAAAGAGCCTATGGCGATAAACAAAAGTCCCTGTTAGAATGAGGGAGCGGTCTGCCAACTGCACCCAAAATCGCACTTTATGGGGTACTTGAAAGGAAAGGGCAGCACGATGCTGTATGAGCAATTTGGCGAATTGAAGTATAAATACCGCAGCAGAGAATTTTGGTGCCGGGGATATTATGTGGATACAGTAGGCAAGAATGAGAGCCGAATTGCGGAGTATGTAAGGAACCAGCTAAAAGAGGACGAGATGGGAGAACAGTTGAGAATACCATCCAGTAGCCTGTTTACGGGTGGCAAGTAAGAGTCCTCGCGCAGTTGGCAGACCGTACTTACGCGTTGGACGCGTCCGCGAGGAACAAAGGGCTATGCCCGCATGGTGACAACCACCAGCTACGCTGGTGGTTGTGTTCATTACAGGATCAGTAAAAGCCCCAGGGCGATGAGCAGCTCCTCGTCGGCGTTCTCCCGGAACAGCATGAACAGAAGCAGCAGCACCAGCAGATCACCGGAGTCCAGGTCGCCCAAGTGCAGCTTTTCCAGAAAACGGTTCAGAATATCCCGCTCCGGCCGGTGGGGCGGCGGGCCCGGCGGTGGGCTGGATGGTGGGCTAGGGGGCGGTTTAGGTCCCGGAGACGGCTTGGGCCCGGGGGAGGAAGGACCGTGCGGCCCGCCCTGTACGGATCCCCCGGCAGACGGGGGTGCGTCGCTCTGCGGCATCCGGGTATAGACGCCGCTGTCGTTGCGCATGTAGCGATTATACATCGGCTCACCCCTCCCATTCCGACAGGAATCGCTTGCCTACGGTGATGAGCCGCGCCAGCCGGGCCGCCCGCTCCACCTTGGCTTGTTTTTCTTCCTTCAGGTATGGCTTCAAGGCGTTCAAAAGCTGCATGGAGTGGCTTTGGTCTGCGGTGAGTGTTTGCAGCACCGGCAGGAATTTGGCGATGACTGTGGGATCCACACCGCCCAGCAGGGAGTTAAGCCCGGCGGGACCTGGACTGGCCGCAGCAGGGGAAGGGCCCGGGGCGGCATTGGGCGGCGGCTGGGAAGCGGACTGCCCCATGGTGGAGGAGAGCTGCTGGGCCAGCTGCACCACCTGCGCCATGCCGGCGGGATCCGACAGAAGGGAGTTGAGCTTGTCTTCCAGTTCCGACATGGCCGCATCCCCCTCTTACCGCTGGATCTGGCTGCCCAGGCGGCTGATGAGGGCCGCGCCCTCGGGGGACTGCATGACCTTCTTCAGCATGGCGACCATTTGAGCGGTGCTGCCGCTGTTCGCCGCTGTGGCGGCCTGGTTCAGAGTGCTTCCGCCGTCGGCACCTGTGAGCAGCTGCATCAGCTTCTGCCCGTCCGGGGACTGCATGACGCGCTGCACCATCTGCGGATCATTTTTAACCTGCTGTAATACCTGCTGTATGTCCACGAGGCATCATCCTTTCTGCTTCCTTCAAGGCAGTATATGATGCCGCAGGGAAATTAGTACCCCGGGGGGACTTGTCAGAACAGCTGGGCCAGGATGTCCACGCACTTGTCGATGCCCAAAACGCCGCTGTTGAGGGTGATGTGATAGTTCTGGGCGTGGCCCCACTTCATGTCGGTGTAGAAGCGGTGGTAGGCGGCCCGGCGCTTATCCTTGTCCTTTAGGCGCTCCTCCGGGGACTGGTCCCGCTCGCCGTATACCTCCACGATGCGGTGGGCCCGGAAGGCCATATCCGCGTGGATGAAGACCTTCAGACAGTCGGCCTTGTCCTGGAGGATGTAGTCTGCGCAGCGGCCTACGATG
>ERZ808246.881-NODE-881-length-23428-cov-5.381166_pt1 | contig 23428 bp, 14 predicted proteins | sample MGYA00521083_ERZ808246 | MGnify/ENA primary metagenome ERZ808246 (study PRJEB31516, sample SAMN03275577) | gut metagenome | biome: mammalia-associated habitat; material: feces | host: Papio cynocephalus | place: Kenya | collected 2012-07-07 ... | reverse complement strand
TAACGATGTGTGTGCGGTATTCTCTTTGGGCAAACAACTTCGTTATTGTCGATTTTCCGACACGTCTAGGCCCTTCAATGAGCAATGCAGATTCTCCTGCTGACTGTTCTTTCCATGTCAGCATTTCATCATATATTTTTCGTTTGAATACGTTATCCATTGCATTCTGATTTTATAACTGCAAAGTTACTGAAAATATGTGAAATACATATACTGATGATTATTTTTCGCAATTTTTATTTTGTCGATAATACAACTCTGCGCAAATTTGTTGCATATATGATTTCGACTGTCCGCGCTTTTTGTGGAAAGTATTCAACGGTTTTCTCGGAAATTCCAAGCTCAACAGCTATTTCCCTGTTGGTCATGCCCTCGAAGCGGCTGAGACGGAAAATTGTCTCGGCGCGTTCCCCGAGCTGCTTCAGCGTGTCTTCGATGATTTCGCGGATGTCGGCCTGCTTGTGCTCAGGTAGTTGAGCGCGAGGTTGCGTACGGTAGTGAAGAGAAACGGCATCAGCCTTTCAATCCGCTCGCCCTCCCTGCATCTTTTCCACAGGATTACCATGGCCTCTTCGGCCATGCACTCCGCCTGAGCGGTGTCGTAGGTGTAGGATTTGGCGAAGGCGACGCACTGCTTGCAGCACCGCCTGTACTCGTCGCTGCTGCTGAACACCGCAAATTCGTTCATGTCTGTCGTAGCCATAAAACTTGCCGCCAAAAAACTTTATGAACCGTTATCTGTGACAAAATTACATCTTTTGATTCAGAATATCAAAAAACTTGAGCGGCTTCTTGGTATCTAACGTTTTGGGTGCGGCAGAAAAGTTACGGTGCCGTCGAAGCGGATTGGATCACGGAGGGAAAGGCTCGCGTAGAGATGTGTCATCTGCGGTTCGGAGGCCGTCACATACAGTTTCCTGCCGTGCTTCCTGACTCGGCAGTTGTAGGCCGCGATGCTGCCGTCCGGGCGCTCGACGATGAAGGCGTTGGTGACCACGGCTTCATCTATGAACTTGAAGGCTTCGTGGACATCGTTGTCGCAGGTGTTGAAATGCATCCTGGAGGCCACCATGTCGATATACTGTTCTCCGACGGTCAGTTTTCTGTTCGGATAGAGGTCCGGATGGCGGCTGCCTACATTCAGCGAATCCGGGCTTATTTCGGGGCTGTCCGAACATATTTGGCGGGCACGCACATACGGGTCGACGACAAAGGCCCATCTCAGCTTGCCGCTTTCCCTGTCAATGAGTCCGGCGAATGCCCCGGCCGCGTTGAACGTCTCGGCAATCCAGCGCTCCTCTCCCGTCAGGAGAAAGGCATAGAATGTCGCGTAGGCACGCCAGGCGCTCCATCCGTGCGGGGATGTGAGCATGTTTGGCATCATGGCGACATCGTATTGGGCTTCCCAGAAACGCAGCGTCCCGCCACGCAGTCGCGAGTCCGGCACCCGGAGTTGAGTCAGACAGTCGTGGGAGCCGAGAAGGTGCAGCATGGCAGAGGTGTACCGCCTTCGCAGTTCCCCGGCCTTTTCCGGAGTCTCGAAGTCTTTCACCAAGAGGGCCAGCTGGCCCATCTGAAGGGCGGAGCAGGACACCATCCCGTCCTCGAAAGTGATCTCGCCCTCCGTGTTGAAGTCCCCGTCAGCGCTCACGAGCTGGTCAATGGCTGCCTTGGCGGAGCGGTAGTGCCGGAACGCGTCTTCTGTCCTGCCTGCTGAAAGTTCAGCCTGCGCGAGTTCGAGCATCGACTTGGCCACATAAATCACGCTTGTATAGATGTTTTCCCAATGGTTCGCGTATGCCCCGGACGGCTTCTGGGAATATGAGATGAGCCAGTCGGCGAGTCTTGCGGCACAGTCGAGATCCGTGCTCCTGCCGTATGCTTCGAACCTGTCGACATACATACCGACGGTTGAAGACGTGTTCTGCAGCCTCCATCCGAACTGAATCGGCTCCGTAATGTCTGGTCCGTAGAGGAGCGGCATCAGCTTTTCGAAGCGTGCGTCAAGCAGGCTGTCGAGACCTTTGTCCGGGAAATGTCTTGCCGCGATGAACGCCGAATGGAACCCGTACCAACTTTCCACGTGCGAGCCAACTTTCTGAGGCTCGTCCATCGAGGCCTGACGGGCCAGTTCTACGACCTGTTTCCATGTAATCCCGGCACTGAGCAGCCCTGTTGCCGTTTTTCCGCCGTAGCTGCATGAAATCGGATATTCTCCGGCCGTGTCGAGCCTCAGGGTCTTTCGCTCCGCCTTTCCCGGCGTTATGACCTCATACTCCGCCGTCTCTCCAGGAGCGTAGCTTGTTCTCGTCATGCGAAGCATCGGGATTCCTGCAATGGTGCTCAGGCATTCTTCTATCCGCCCGGCACTACCATTTTTCACGGCATAGAGCGTCCATTCCCGGCTCTCTCCGCATTCGAGGTGCCACAGGTCCTGCGGATGCCTCTGTGGCAGGGGAAGTGCATTGAGAAAGTCTATGTTCACGGCTTCCACCCTATGCCCGTACCACCAGTACCCCTCCGGTTCCTGATAGGCGTGCGAGTTGTAGTCCAGGCTCCACGACGCGACTGGAGCTGACGAGGCAAGGGCGATGACCCTGCCTGAAGGCGACTGGAAATATCCGTAGAAATGAGTCTTTTCGCAGCGGAGGAGGGTGGGGAAGTGTTTCCCGAGCCACTGCGGATAGCTGTCCATATAGGTGTCAATCCCGAGCTTCAGTCCTGCGCGGACCGGCTGAAACGATGTCAGGCCCCGGTTCGTCATGCGGATGTGCACTCTCATGCAGTCCGATGGCTTCACGAGTATGCCGGCCTTCCGTAGCCTTTGGGCTGAATCCTCATCGTTGTGGACATATTCCAATGAAATCATGACGTCATCAAGCATCGCGGCATATTTTCCGAAGCCCACTTCGTGAAGCGCGGCAGTTTCCGTCATTCCGTCCATTTCGACATAGAACGCATCGGGACGGGATGATATGTCTTTGAATATATATTGTGCATTTATGCTCCGGCAAAGAAAAATTGCGGCCAGAGCTACGATGAACTTGTGTCCTGTTTTCATTTGTAAACCAATCAGTTTCCCATCAGTCTCATCACGACGGCGAGCAGCGACAGGGGCAGATACTCCACGAGCTGTTCCTTGAGAATTTTCAGAGCCCGCTGTATGCGGTAATCGATAGTCTTGGGCGACACGTTGTAGAGTTCGGCAATCTCGCGGTAGGTCCTGTCCGAAAACCGGTGCAGCGTGAATGCCGCGCGGTAGTCTTCCGGCAGGGAGTCTATGGCTTCGCTTATGCGCCTTCCGAGTTCGTCAATGTCGAAGCTGTTCTCGTCCACCGATTCGCGAAGGGACTCCTGAAGCATCTGGACGACGCGGCTTCCGTTGCTCCGTTTGCGGCACACGTTGAGTGCGCGGTGCGCCGTCATGGAGAACATGTAGCTTGAAAGAGACTGTGACACGAAGAGGTTCCGGCGGTTGTTCCAGAGCCAGACAAAGCATTCCTGCACGATGTCCTCCGCCTCGTTCCTGTCCACGAAACGCACGGCGTAGGCGCACATCTTGGCATAGAACCGGCGAAACAGGAAGTCAAAGGCTTCCTGTTCGTCAGTTCCGGTCCGGAATGCTTCCAGTATCGTCGAGTCTTCCATATACTGTCGTCGCAGAATATGCAAAATTACGAAAATATGGCCTTATTCAGTCACGGGTGGGCATTTTACTATGCGTACTTCGTCGAACTCGAAGCGTATTCCCCAGCATTCGTTGGCGTTTCCTCCGCGTCCCGTCGTCCTGAACATGATATATGCGGTGTTTGCCCACAGGTCTGATGACGGAGAGAGCCAGAAGTCGCAGAGCTTGATGCTCAGAAGGTTCCATTTCTCGCACAGCGTATAGTCGTCTCCTGCCGGCTTGTAGTTGCCGTCTGTGTTCCAATTTCCCGTGTAGGTGGCTAGCCCTGCGTTCTTGTAGGCCTCCCCAAGGGCATGCTCCTTAGCTGTCTTCTCGGAGTCTTCGGCTTTCATTCCGATGACGAACTTTGAGGCAGGGCGCCATGCATGCGGCTGCCAATTCTCACCTTTCCCAGCCCAGATTGTCGTGCGTACTGCGAACTGGAGCATGAAGTTGGCCTTTGCATATTCCGAGAGGTCGAGCGTTCCCTTGTTGAAACTGCCGTCCCACTGGCTTCCTGTGTCCGTCGCTGTCCACCAGATGGAGTTCTGTGGTCCGCCGCACTTGACGAAGAACGCCGATTTGCCGGCATAAGGATCCTCTGAATCGATGTCCGCCTTAAGGGTCTTGTCGTAATCGTATCCGGACACCTGCTGCTCTCCGAACACGGAACCCCACGCATCGTCAAAGAGCACGATCTCATTGTGCAGGCTTCCCAAATCGGTCAGCTGGGACCTCATAAATTCGCAGGTCTTGTCAGACTTCTTGTCAAAGGTCGTGACTCCCCATGTTTTCTGCACGTTGCCGTCCCAGTACTTGCCCTTGTCGTCCTGATACTGGAGCGTGAGCGTGAATCCGTTCTCGAACTTCTGCGGCATAATGACAAGGCAGTATTCCTTTCCTGTGGCGAGCACGGTCGTGCCATCTCCGACCGAAACCTCTTCGGAGCCTCCGGACGTGACGCTTGCGGATGGTGTGCCGTCTGAAAGTCCCGCTATGGCAATGTTTCCGGAAAGAATCTCGCCGTTATTGCCTTTCAGCGTGACTTTCGTCACATATTGCTCATCGAGAGTGAACCTTACGACAGACAGTACATTCATGAATTTCAGATTGGAGCCTGTCGTGTATGCTGCAGTGACATTCTGAGAAAAGAGGCCGTTCTGCGCGGAAGGAACCGATGTTGTTATGACCCCGTCGACGAGAGATGCGGATGCATTGTATGGGTACAGGGCATAATATTCTCCGGCTTCATTCACCTGCTGCCCTTCGGCGGCCTTGAACGAGGCCGTCGCCCCTGCTTCTCCGTCAATGACGAACTTTGTGTTCCCACTTCCGTCGAAGACCGAGATTTCGTCAGTCTTTTCCCAAGAGACCTTTCCTTCGCTTCCTTCTATCGCGACGACGGTCTTTGTGTTCTCGATGCTTGCCGTGAACACTACATCACCGTGCGGTTTCCCGCCTTGTCCATTATCATCTGTGTTTCCCTGAGGTTCTTTCGCGCAGGCCATTGCTGCGGCCGCGGCCATTATGACGGCGGCATATCTGATAGTGTCTTTCATAATTAATTGTGTGATTTTACCATTCAAAGATTGTGTAATTCAGTGTTTCACTTGTGCCTTCGGCTTTTTCAGTGAGTTTCGACGACGCGAATCCGTTTTCGGATGTGACTGTTGTGACAGTCATCCGGGGGTGGGTGTAAGTTTTCTTCATTGTGTGTATTATTATGTTGTTAATCAATATCCTTCGTTCTGGGCGACGACTCCCTTACCTTCGCTGATGACTTCCTGCGGAAGCGGGAAGAGAACCATGTGCTCCTTTGCCGTCGTGGAGTGCTTGTATTTCTTCGCATATTCAACGAATTTGCCGTGGCGTATGAGGTCGCTCCGGCGGCATCCCTCGAACCACAGCTCATGCCCGCGCTCGGCAAGCACGGCATCGAGGAATTTCTGAAGATCAGGAAAGTCGGAAACCTCATATCTTCCGAGGCCGGCTCTGAGGCGGACTTCATCGAGACGGTCCACCGCCTCTGCCGTCACTGCTCCGGCATCCCTTGCGAGGGCTTCCGCATAGAGCGTGAGAATGTCAGCGTAGCGGAAAACAATCCAGTCTATGCCGCTCCCGTCCCCGACCTGCTCAGGATCCTCCCCGTATTTGACAGGCACGGCGCCGAGCTTCAGCCTGGTGTCGCCCACTCCGGGATTTTCCCTGTTGTACACCTGATGATCCTTGTTGGTCGAAGTGTATTCCGTGCAGATGCTTTTCAGACGGCTGTCTCCGGGTTCAAAAGTGTCAATGAATTCCCATGGGATGCGGTAACCGTTATATCGTGTGAGTGATGCGTTTTCCACCGGATAGTCGCTCGGCAGGACATGCGAGAGCCACATCTGCATGTTCTCCCCATGCTTGCACCCGCAGGACCAGACGGTCTCGTTGTTCCCCTGGTTGTCGTAGCTGAAAATCTTCGCGTATTCGCTCTCAAGCGAGAATCCATATTCGGCCGAGGTCAGAATCTTCCCGCATTTCACGGCATCGGTCCATCTTCCCTCGTGCATGTAGAATTTCATCAGGACGGTGTAGGCGAGCGCCTTGGTGAAGCGTCCATAGTCCGGGTCATCGTAGGCGTAGCGCACTTCAAGCTCAGGTATGGATGCAAGCAGGTCGCCTTCAATCAGCTCTACTGTCTGTTCCTTTGTCGCCCTCGGAATCGGGGTAGTGCTTGCCGGGTTGGAGAGAATCTCCTCTGTGGGGAGCTGGAGGGGACCGAACATGTCGTAGAGTATGTAGGCGAGCCAACCGCGACCGCAGCGCAGCTGCGCTATGCAGAAACGTTTCACGTTTTCCTGGATGTCAAGAGCCTCAATCGTGGAGATTGCATTGGTCATCCTCGTGATGTCGCGGATGTAGTTATTGTAGATGATGACCGGTCCCTGTTTCTCCTCTGGGTTGAAGTTTACCGTTATGATGTTGTACCAATAACTGTCCTGCCAGCGGCAGGTGCCTATGTCCGTGCACATGTCGCTGAAAATATGTATGCCGTCGTGTGCCGATGTGAACAGTCCCACATAGCTCTTTGACCTGAAAGGTGAGTAGGCCGCGCCGACAACGACCGCGTCAGCGTCTTTCTCGTTCTTCGGGAAAATGTCCGAATTGACGGCGGAATAGTCGACATTGCCAAGGTTCGTGCAGGAAACTGCTGCCATCACCAACAGAGGGGCAAATATTGAAATCTTTCTCATCTCATTTGTCGTTAGAAAGTTATGGAAAGCCCGAGGCTGAATGTCCTGATGTTCGGATACGAGAAATTTCCTCCCGTGTCCATCTCCAGATCGAGTCCCTTGTAGGGGCTTATCATGAACGGATTGTTCACGTCCATATATACACGAAGGTTGGAGATATGCTTCTGTTTCGGAATGGTGTAACCGAGAGTTATGTTGCGGCAGCGTATGAACCAGCTGCGTGTCGTGAAATAGTCTCCGATTCCGTACATTGACTCGTTCTGGAAATATCCGGGATACTCTCCGCCCTGATTGTCGTCACTGAACTTGTTCGCGACGGCTTTCGGATAGTTCTGTCCGCCGGCAAGCTGTGTGGCGTCCACCGTGAAAATCTGCCTGTAGTCTCCGTAGTTGAGGAGCCCGAATTGTCCGTAGAAATATATGTTGAAATCGAAATTTTTCCACTTTATTGTGTTGTTCATTCCGGCTATATATCCCGGGTCAATAGTTCCGATTTCTACCTTGTCCGCATCGTTGATTATGCCGTCTGGCTCTCCGGAAAGGACGGGAATGCCGTGTTCGTCGACCTTGTATGTTCCGTCAGGATTCCTGACATATCCGTTTATGTCCTTGATTTTCACCTGTCCGACAACGGCTCCGGACTGCGCCGGATTGCTCTCTCCGGGCTTTATGAGCCCGTCGGAGAGATAGGTCACCCACGGCCGTATCCATCCGTTGTAGCTGTCGTATGCCGCCGGCGCCCAACTGTCGGCCCTTTCGAGCCACCTGTCGCGGTAGAAGGAGAATGTGAGGTCTGTCGTCCAGCTGAAGTCTCTTGTGGAGACGTTGACGGTGTTCAGGGAAAGTTCGAGCCCCCGGCTCTGTGTCTTTCCAATGTTGTCGGCCATATAGCGGACCTCGGAGACGCGCATCAGCTTTCTCCACTGGAGCAAATCGGATATGACCTTATAGAAATACTCGACGGTGATGTTGAGCCTGTCCTCGAAGAAGCCGAGGTCGAGACCGGCGTTCACCTCTGTGGTCGTCTCCCATTTCAGGTTCGGGTTGGCGATTTCGGAAAGCACGAGACCGATGTGGTTCGTGCCTCCGAAAAGACTGTTGTACGGGACGCTGTCATCGGAGTTGTAGTTGCGGTAGATGTTCATCAGATTCGCGTTTATGCCGGCGTTTCCTGTCTGACCGAGGCTCAGTCTCAGCTTTCCGTTGGACCACCATCCGGAAACCGGGGAGAAGAACGGTTCCTTCGAGAACCTCCATCCGAGCGCCACCGACGGGAAGTAGCCCCAGCGGTTGTTCTTCGCGAACCGCCCGCTTCCGTCCGCCCGCAGGGTGGCCGTGGCAAGGTAGCGGCCGTCGTAAGACCAGTTAAGCCTGCCGAAGAAGGAGGCCATTTCGTATGAAGCGGCTCCTGAACTGACATACGGTTTCACGGCATTGCCGGCTCCGAGATTGTTGTAGAGATAGCCGTCAATGAGAAATTCCTCGTTTTCAGCCGAGAAGTCCTCGCTCCCGAACCTCTGCCAGGAATATCCGGCCATCGCGGAGAGACTGTGCTTCCCGATTTCCGCCGTATATGTGGCAGTGAAGTCGATGAGCAGGTCGTTCTTGTCGTACTGTCTCTGGTCTGCCCGCCCTCCGACAAGCGCACCGCTAAGCGTGCTCTTGGGGACATAGACCTGATGTTTCTGAAAATTTGCGTCAATTCCGGCGCTTCCGCGCAGGACAAGGCCTTTCAGCGGACGTATTTCGAGCCATGCTGTTCCCATCGCCCTGTTTTTCTTTATGACGTTTGAAATCTCCAGAAGTGAGGCAGGGTTCGGGGTCTTTGGGTATGCCTCGTTCATGCTGTAGTCTCCATTTTCGTCCTTGACAGGAAGCAGGGGCGTGAATGTTGCGGCTCCCTTTATTATTCCGCTTTCTCCCAGCGGAACGGGGTGGAGCGTGTTCCGCGAAAGGTTGAGGTTGACTCCGAGGTTCATCCACGACGTGATTTTCTGATCGAGGTTGATTCTTGCAGTCGCTCTTGTGACATCATTGTTCCTGATGATTCCGTTCTGCCGGAACCAGCTTCCGGACACGAGGTATTTGGTGTATTCGCTGCCGCCCGTCACGGACAGGTTGTGCTGTGTCTGGTAGCCCAGACGCGAGACCTCCTTCAGATAATCCGTGTCGTACTCGGGATGTTCAACTGCATAATCCCCGTAAAAGGGAATGTATGCGTCGAATACTTCCTCAGGATCCTTGCCGCCGTAGATGCCGACTCCGTTCTGTCTCTTCCAGAGTTCAAGACCGTAGCGGTTCGACTCTTTCATGAGACCCTTGGCGTCAAGCATGTCGTATTTGCCTGCCATGACGGAGATTCCGCCGGAACCGGAATAAGTGACTTTCGGGGCTCCAGAGGCGCCTTTCTTCGTCGTGACTATGATGACTCCGTTTGCGGCCCGTGCTCCGTAGATTGCCGTCGAGCTCGCGTCCTTGAGAACTTCTATTGACTCGATGTCGTTCGGGTTCAGGGAACCGAATATGTTGTCCGATGTTCCTGAAGAGTATGAGCCGGTTTCAATCTTGCTGTCGGACGCCGGATTCACGGGAAATCCGTCAATGATTATGAGCGGGTCATTATTCGAATTCACGGATGCGGCTCCCCTTATGCGGAATGTCGAGCCAGCTCCCGGAGACGCTCCTGAGGCGCTGACCTGAAGTCCGGCGGCCTTGCCTGCGAGCATGTTCGTCACTGACGTCACAGACGGGACATTTCCGTCATCCATCCTTATGGAAGACACGGCTCCCGTGAGGTCGGACTTCTTGACGGAACCATAGCCTATGGCAACAGCCTCGTCGAGCAGTTTCAGATCCTGATGCAGCGTCACCCTGATGTTTCCGGATGCTCCGAAGACCCTCACCGACTGTTCCTTGTAGCCGAGGCATGAGACGAACAGAATCAGGTCGCCTTCCGGGCATTCTATCCGGAACTCTCCGTCAAGATTCGTCTCTGTGGCGTTCTGTGTGCCCTGCTGCATTACAACGGCCCCGATTACCGGCTCAGAACCCTCGTCCACTACAATCCCGGAGACCACGCGCCGCTTTCCTTTTGCGGTCTTTTCTTCTGTCTTTTCCTGTTTCTCCGGCTTCTTTGCGGACAGCAGGATGATGGTTTTTCCCTTTATCCTGAAATCCGCGTTACATTTCCGGCAGATGCTCCCGATGGCCTTTTCCACGCTCGCGTTTCGGATGCTGACGCTGATTTTTGCCTTTGGGTCGAGGAAATTGTCCGAGAACACGATCTCGTAGCCGCTCTGGGCCTTGAGTTCGGAAAGAATCCACTCCACGGTCCGGTCCTTCGCCTCGATGTTGACTGTTCCGCTCTGGGCACCGGCCGGCAGTGCGGAGAAAAGCACCGCCGCCAGTCCCAGAACAAATAATATCGCTGTCTTGAATCTGTTCATTGCGTTCAGTTCGTCTTCTTGATGTACACGGCGTCAATGCCGAAGGTCTTGCCCACGAGTTCTTTGTTTCCCTCTGCCGCGAACTCCAGTTTGTTGATGATGTTCCATTTGCAGGCTCTTGTCGGATCCGGGTCGTGCCATGACGGAGTTCTTGTCCCGAGGCACTGAAGTTCTGACATCTTTTTCGTTATCTTGTGCCACTGTCCGTCGGCAGGGAGGTCGGTGTTGTTGAGCTTGAACCCGTAGCGCCATTGCTCCGTCGTGGCGCTGTCATATTCCTGGAACCTTACCACGATGTCTCCTTTGAAGGCCTCCGAAGTCCTCATTGCGAACGTCAGACTGTAGTCCTTTTCCGCCTGCCTGGTCCAGTCCTGCACCGGCCACATCTCGAAAGTGACCGCTCCGTACCGTGTGCCTACCTTCCACTGAATACACTTGCTCCCGTCGAACGGCTCCTGAGTGTCCTCGAATGAAATCTGATAATACTTGTCCGTATCGCTTCCGTTCCATGACCCGTTCTTGGAATAGTTCGGGAGCACGTCGTCATAGAGCGTTATCTCCGCAGGCATGTCCGAATCGTAGCTTTTCGGCAATATCAGCCCGAGAGCCTTCACGACATCAGGTTCAAGGTCCGTGTCGAAGTTCTTTCCGCTGTTTTTCCTGAATATGCTGTAGTCCCCGTTGTAACTCCAGTAGGTCCATGCAATCCCGTTGTTTGTCAGGTAGCCTGAGACGATCCTGTTCCAGATGGCCTTGCTCTTTATGTCCGCCTGACAGTCAAGCACGCCGAACTCGCCGCAGAAAACAGGCATGTTCCGGGATTTAGAAAATTCGATGTTCTTGTCTATCAGCGCTCTCAGTGCGGCGGCATTGCCGAGTGACGCATAGTCGCTGTAGTATTTCTCGAATTCCTGGTTCCCCTTCCATGAGGCTGGCATTTCCGGCATTGTCGCCGCGTCGTAAGGGAAGGCGACCGGCGCTATTTCCATCTTGGGGTTCGTCCAGTCGGCGCCCTGATGTGTGAAGAGGAACGGCGAGTAGAAATGGAATGTCGCTATGAGCCTTTTGTCGTCGAATTCCGGGAGTTCTGAAAGAGGTTCCCCGTGAACTGGGGTCACTATGACATAGCTGTCGGTGTCCTTGGAGCGGACAGCCTTGAGGTAGTCGTTCTGCATTGATAGCCAGTTAGTCTTGTAGTATGTGTCTCCCGGCTCGTTCTGAAGCTCATATACAATCTTGCCATATTTCCCGGCATACCTTCCGGCAACCTGCTCCCAGACCTTGCACACAGCGGCCCTTACATTGTTTTCCCCGACCGTCTGGCTGAGATTCCACAGCTTGGAGTGGTTGTCGATTATAATCCACATGTCCGTTGCCTTGGCGAGTTCCACCGCCTTGTCGAGTTCGACGAGAAACTCTTCATTCAGAGTGTATTCCGGAGCCGGGCCGAGCGCAGGGTGAAAATAGACAGGCACACGGATGACGTCAGTCCCGAGACTGCGTATGTTCTTGAGTTCCCTTTCCGAATAGGCATGCTCCTTGACCCATTTCAGGTCTTCATGCGTGAACCAGTCTCCGAGGTTCATGCCTTTTGTGAAAGGACATTTTCCCGTTTCCTCGACAGGAGGTTCATCGTTTCCGCCCTTGTCCGCGTTCTTTTCGCATCCGGCGAGGAAACCTGCGGCGAGCACGAGCGAAGTCAGCGCCGCGATGGCAGTGATTTTAGTGTTCATAGACATTTTTATTTTGATTAATTTATGATTATCCTCGGCGTTTCCCCCTCGGGGACGCTTTCATCATATTCCCATTCGAACGATGATGACCATCTCAGAGTTTCAAGTGTGCGTTCAAGAGAGTTCATGGTGAAATACCCTCCGGAAAAGCGATATTCCAGGCACTTCCTGTCCCTTACGTCGAACTTTACCCCGTAACGTTTTGAAAGAATGTGCAGTATGTCAGAGAATGGGGTTGAGGCGAGCAGCATTCTACCGTCCTTCCATGCTATTTCGGATTCTCCCGAGGTTTCGCACACACGCACGGAATCGCTGTCTTTGCTGTAGCTGAGCTTCTGTCCCGGATTTATCCTCAATTCCTTGCTTTGCCCGTATTTGCCGGTGTAGTGAAAGCCTATGCTTCCGTTTATCAGCGTCGCGACGCAGCTCTCTCCATCGTAGGCATCCACATTGAACTGCGTTCCGTAGACCATGATTGACGAATTGCCACCCGTATGGACGATGAAAGGGGATTTTGTGTCTTTGGTGACATCGAAATATGCCTCTCCGCAGAGCCTGACATCCCTTGTCCCACGATTGAAATCCTTTGAATATGAGAGTTTTGAGCCTCCGTTCAGAACAACGACCGTACTGTCGGGGAGTATTATAGTTCCGGTCATTCCCGGGTTGACGCAGTATTCCGCATATATTGCCTCGGCCCTGTTCCCGTTCAGACTATAAATGCAGACAGCCGCAACTGCAACACATGCGGCTATGGCTGAAACTGCGGCAGCGCAGCGTCTGACTACAGCCTTCGCCCTATTGCGCCTTATTTTTCTTCGCGTCTCCGCCAGCGCATTTTCCACGTTGACAGAACCCATGATTTCCAGCGCATCAGCATCATCAAGCACCTCGCGGATACTTGCCATTGTTCCCTCGTCCGCACCGGTGTCCCCGGCCCATTTCAATATAGTTTGTCTTTCTTTTTCATTCATATTCAGTATATTTTTCATCTTCATCCGTTTCATTAGGCACGCCAGTCAGATATATTCCTAAGGTTTTTTTAAAATTTTTATCGATTTGTGAGTTCATCTTGATTAGGAATATATCGTTCACGAGTGCCTATTATCATAAAAATATGATGAAACCGAAACATATCATGATTGCCGCTGTGTTCCGGCTTGTCGCGTTGCCATTTGCGGCGATGGCGCAGGTTCCGGTTTATCTTGACAGTTCGGCGGACATTGAGACGAGGGTGGAAGACGCGCTTTCACGAATGACGCTTGAGGAAAAGATCGCCATGGTGCACGCGCAGTCCAAGTTCTCCTCCCCGGGTGTGCCTCGGCTCGGCATTCCCGAAGTCTGGATGAGCGACGGGCCGCATGGCGTGCGAGCAGAAACGCTATGGGATGAATGGAAGGCGGCCGGGTGGACAAACGACGCATGCACTGCATTTCCGTGCCTTGAATGTCTCGCCGCGACATGGAATCCGTCCCTTGCGCAGGAATATGGCAAGGCTCTCGGCGAAGAGGCACGCTACCGCGGCAAGACGGTGATTCTCGGTCCGGGAGTGAATATTGTCCGCACTCCGCTTTGCGGGCGTAATCATGAATATATGGGCGAGGACCCGCTGCTTGCCGGAACGCTTGCGGCGGAATATATACGCGGAGTCCAGTCCTGCGGTGTCGCGGCCTGTGCCAAGCATTTCGCGCTCAACAATCAGGAGGCACGGCGCCACAGCTACAATGCCGTTGTCAGTGATGCCGCTCTTCACGAACTTTATCTTCCGGCGTTCAGAACTGCCGTGCGTGACGGAGGCGTGTGGGCCATGATGGGCGCCTATAATAAATATGGGAATGAACACTGCTGTCATAACGGGCTTCTGGTCCGCGCCATATTGAAGGACGGCTGGGGTTTCGACGGTGTGTTTGTCAGCGACTGGGGCGGGACTCATGACACACAGCAGGCTGTACGGGACGGACTTGACATTGAGTTCGGAACGCATACAGACGGGCTGTCGTCTGGTGAGCGGAACGCCTACGACGACTACTTCCTTGCCCGTCCCTATCTTGAACTGATTCGCTGCGGAGCTATCGGCACGGAAGAACTTGACGACAAGGTCAGGCGCGTCCTCCGTCTTATTTTTCGCACGACCATGGCTCCCGACCGGCCTTGGGGAAGCTTCGGGTCCAAGGCACATTCGGATGTTGCCCGCCGGGTGGCTGAAGAGGGTTTTGTGCTTCTCAAAAATGACGGAAACATTCTTCCGCTTTCCGCAGGGAGACTCCGTCGAATCCTTGTCGTCGGATGGAACGCGCAGCTGAAGACGGCGTGGGGAGGCGGCTCTGCGGAACTGAAGGCGAGGTATGAAGTCACGCCTCTCGATGCGTTGCGCAGACATCCATCGCTCACGGATGTGAATGTGGAATATGAGCCTGGATATATATGGAACCGCCCGGAACTCGCCGATTCGCTGCGCCGTGCTGCGGTTTCCAAGGCTGCCTCGGCCGATGTCGTGCTCTTTTTCGGCGGACTGCTCAAATGGGACGGCAAGGACGGGGAGGGGATTGACAGGAAGTTGTACAATCTTCCCTACGGCCAGGACAAACTCATTTCCGAGCTAGCTGCTGCGAATCCGCGCACGGTGGTGACGATGGTCGCGGCATCCGCTGTGGCGATGCCGTGGAATGCCGGCGTGCCGGCCATACTCTACGCTTGGTATGGAGGCTCGGAGGCGGGCAATGCCGTGGCGTCAATTCTCCTTGGGGACAAGTCGCCTTCGGGTCGCCTTCCCTTTACGATATACCGGAAACTTGACGACTGCGGTGCACATTTCCTCGATGCCTACAACTCCGATTCGGACGTTGCCGACTACCGCGAGGGAAGACTTGTCGGCTACAGGTGGATGGACGCGACCGGCAGGAAGGCCCTGTATCCGTTCGGCTACGGGCTCGGATATACGGAGTTCCGCTACGGGCATGTCGGAGTTTCATCGGCAACGCTTTCGGCCAGTGAACTTGAAGAGGGCGCCGCGGTTGACATTGACGTCGAAATCGTGAATGCCGGAGCACGCGACGGCATGGAGACGGTGCAGGCCTATCTGTCCGAACCGGATGCGGCCCCGCTGCGATGGTTGAAAGGACGATCCGGAGCCCCAGACTGCGGCGATGCTGTCCCGTGCAAGGAACTGAAGGCATTTGCAAAGTTACATATTCCCGCCGGTGGACGCTCCACAGCGCGCCTGAAGCTCGATAAGTCTGCATTTGAGCATTACAGCCCTGCAACAGGAGGGTATTCCATAACCCCGGGACGCTATATCCTTTCCATTGCAAGATCGTCCGAAGACATAAGACATACATGTATAATACACATAAAACAATGAAATACAATCTATTGGCGGCACTTCCGCTTTTTCTCCCGCTCCTTCTCGGCGCGCAGACCACAGTTCGCATTGCGGCACACGATTCTTCGGAAGAGGCCCGCTCCGGCGCGGACGTTGTATGCACCGGCGTCCATGACGAACTCGCAATACAGGAGGTCCTCGACGGCTTCAGCGCATCTCCTGAGGACGGCTACACCATATTGTTCCATGACGGGACCTACAACATCGGGAGTTTTTACTCCGATGAAGACTATCTGCAGCCTACGGCAATACGAATCGGCGTGATGCGGGCCCTTGTTTTTCGGGGAGTGAACGAATGTGCGGTGAGACATGAGGGCGTGGTGTTCCGGGTGCTTCCGGAGGCATACGAAGGCCTTGACCCGTCTGCGCAGGTGAGCGTGATTGCCTGTTCCACGAAAACCCCCCTGAACTATAACCATATAACCCTCAAGAATTTCCGGATGATTTTTCCGGACATCAGCCATAAGGTCATCGGAATCAATACCTACAATGCCGGCGCGGCGATTCTTGAAAATCTCAATCTGACATGCCTTGGAGCCGGACCGGGACGCATGCCTGCCGAGGGCTCAGTCGGCGTGCGCGGATCGGCAATCAATCCGAACGGGGTGGGGCACCACTGGACCGACGTGGTGTGCCTCGGCTTCTATGAGGGCTTTCAGATTGGCGGAGAGCATCTTGTCGGGATCAATCTTCTGGGCTACAGGTGCTACTATGGCTACACATTCGGAAATTATGACATTTACAACTATGCCCGCTCTCACGCCCGTTACGGCGTCTGGGAGCACCCGATAACCCTCATAAACTGCGGTGAGGAACTCTGTGCCTCCCTTCCGCTGTTCAATGTCTGCGGTGCGTCATATCGTCCTAACAGCAAAGGATATCAGGTGGTTGACCTCATCTCCCACACGGTGGAATATCGTCCTAAGGAAAATCCGACGCTCGCGCCTGTGCTGCCGGCAAGAGAAACGGTGCCGGGAACATGGTGCGGAAACATATCGTTCTGTGGGAATGAACTTGCCGAGAGCTGGGAAAATTCGGTCAGCGTGCCGTTCTGGGCTGAGGGCTCAGGCCACCGCTTCATCACGCGCAACTCTGCGCATGCCCCGGCGGGAACCATGGAGGAACGCCTCGGGTATACGCCGATGTACATGCAGCAGTTCTATGATACAGATCTTGAGAAACTGCTGATTTACAATGGAGAGGACTGGGTTGACACTTCAGGCCGCAAGGCGGCGAAGTCACGCGATTCCAAGAAAAGACATGGTTTGTGAAAAAAATAGGGTTTATGAATATGAAGAAGTTTATATCAGCAGCATTTGCTTTTATTCTGCTGTGCACCGCTGCCGGTGCGGCAGTTCGTCTTCCGCACATTATCGGGAACGATATGGTGCTTCAGCGCAATTCCGATGTCCGGCTCTGGGGCTGGGCCGAAGAGGGAAAGAATGTGCGTGTCAGGACATCCTGGAACAACGCTCGGTATTCTGTCAGGGCAGGGACAGACGGGTTCTGGGAACTGAAGGTCAGGACCGGAGAGGCCGGAGGCCCGTATGAGATAACGCTTTCCGACGGTGAGGAACTGAAGTTGACAGGCGTGCTTCTCGGAGAAGTCTGGGTCTGCAGCGGCCAGTCGAACATGGAGATGCCGGTGTGCGGCTTTTCCAACCAGCCCGTGAAGCGCTGCGGCGACATACTGACCGAAGCCGCGGCTCCTGCCGACATCAGGCTCTTTCTCGTTAAGAAACAGGCTTCGGACACGCCGGAGGAGGACTGCGGCGGATGCTGGAAAAAGGCGGACCCGGCGGCTGTGAGCGAGTTCAGCGCCGTTGGGTATCTCTATGCCAAGATTCTCTCCGCTGCACTTGGCGGTGTACCGGTCGGCATGATAGGACCTTACTGGGGCGGCAGCTGCATTGAGGCATGGATGACTCGCGAGAGCATCCTGGCGACTCCCGACATAGACCATGACATTGCCCTGCAGGGGCAGAAAGAACCGCTTGCTGCAGAGAAGTTCTTCAACGGGATGATTTGGCCGATACACCGCTACACAGCCAAGGGCTTTCTCTGGTATCAGGGCTGCTCGAACTACCACAACTGGTTTGACTACAGGAACCTGATGGTCTCGATGGTCTCTTTATGGCGTTCCGTGTGGGGCGATGCTGAAATGCCTTTCTACTATGTCCAGATTGCCCCGTTCGGCGGCGGGCCGGGTCATGTGGACGGCTGCGACTACTCTATGGTCGTCGAGGCTCAGCTTCAGGCACTCGGCCTGATACCCAATTCCGGAATGGCCGCCACGACCGACCTCGGGGAGCGTGACAACATCCACATCTCCGACAAGGACGCTGTTGCAAAGCGGCTTGCCTGGCTTGCCCTCGCGAATGACTACGGCATAGACGGGCTTCCGAAGCCGGCTCCTGTGTTCAGCCACTTTGAGCGTGACACGGACAATCAGGGGCAGCTCCTGCTGCATTTCGACAACCTGTGCCCAGAGCGCAGCTGGTATCTGCCCGACAGCTTCGTAGTGTTCCGAGACGGCAAGCGTTTCTCTCCGGAGGGCTTTGAACTGGCCGGCGTTGACCGCATCTGGCATAAGGCAACCGCATCCATGAGGCTGGAAAGCAACATTATCCGTGTAGAAAGTCCGGATGTCCCTTACCCGGTTGCCGTACGCTACGGTTTCCACAACTACCTCGACTATCCTGTCCTCGTGACGACTTCCGGACAGCCTCTTGTTCCGTTCCGCACCGATGACTGGCCGGTGGCAGGACTCTCCCATCCGCGTCCGGACCGCAGTTTCAGCGTCTTGTCACCGTCGGGCAACAATGTCATTTCAGTGAAAACTTGCGACGACGGCTTCCACATCTCGGCGGAGCGTTCCGGTGAACGGGTCATCGACGCCAGCGGAATATCCCTCAATCTTTCGGAAAACGGGAAATGGGACGGAACTTCCGGATTCATAGACTCGGAAACATCCATGTTCCGCGGAACTCTGCACCCAGAGGTAAGAACTAAGTCGGAAATTCTGAACAATGATTATAATCTCTTGAGAATCAACTACGCCGACTACACCTTTGAACTTCGCGCCTATGACGAGGGCTTCGCATATCGTTTCGTGGGGAAAAAGGATGCGGAGGATGCCGTAGCGTCTGAAAGTCTTGAATATGAATTCGCTCCCTCATCGGTGTCATACACGCAGCTGACGGACAGGCTCCAGAACTGGTTCGAGTACAATTACACTGAACTCCCGCTTTCCGAGCTGCCATCGGACAAGTTCTCGCTTATGCCGATCCTTGTCCGCAGCGGCAACTCGCGGGTGATGCTGTCTGAGGCCGACCTGTACGGCTATGCCGGTTCCTATCTTAGTCCTACAGGACATGGTTTTGAACTGCTCGGCGTGAACTACCCTTCGACGGAAGAACTGACCGACTGGGGAAACAAGATTTATGCGGTCGAAAGGGAGGACTACATCGTCAGAACTGGGCTGAAGAGGAATTTCCCGTGGCGTGTCGTGGGAATATACGACTCCGATGCCGAACTTCTCGGGAGTGACCTGATTGCCAAGGTTTCGGAAGGCTCCGGTCTCGACTGGTCATGGATCCGCCCCGGCAAGGCGCTGTGGGACTGGTGGAATCACAACAACATAACGGGCGTCGACTTCAATCCGGGCATAAACACCGCCACCTATCTCTATATGGTAGACTGGGCTGCGGAGCACGGGCTCGAATACGTCCTCATCGATGAGGGCTGGTCTTCGCGGGACAATCTCCTCGTCCTGAATCCCGATGTCGATATGCCTGAAATATGCCGTCATGCACAGGAACGTGGCGTGGGCGTATGCTTGTGGGCCAAGTGGATAAATGTGGACAAACAGCTTGACGAGTCCTTCGAACTTATGTCCTCATGGGGAGTGGAGGGCGTCAAGATTGACTTTATGGACAGGAATGACGCGAAGATGATTGCATTTTATGAACGTGTGCTTCGCAAGGCCGCAGACTGCCGTATGCTGGTCGATTTTCATGGCTCCTACCCGCCAGACGGCATGCGGATGAAGTATCCGAACCTGATGACACGCGAGGGCGTTCTCGGGCTTGAAAACGACAAATGGCACCGCACCTGCACTCCGCATCACCAGCTCATGATTCCGTTCATCCGTCAGTGGGCCGGTCCTATGGACTTCACTCCGGGAGCGATGCTGAACGCGCAGCCGGAGAGTTTTACCCCGTGCAACGATGAGCCTATGGGTCAGGGTACGCGCTGCCACCATCTTGCCATGTACGTCGCCTACGAGAGCCCGCTGCAGATGGTCTCTGACAGTCCGTCGAAATATGACAGGTGGCCGGAGTCTTTCAGTTTCATAAGGGATGTCCCGACGGTGTGGGACGAGACTAAGCCTCTTTTCGGCACGGTCGGAGAATGCCTCGGGATTGCGCGCCGGAGCGGAGACAGGTGGTTCCTCGGCGTGATGAGTGCGGGAGACGCTCGGGCTCTGGACCTTCCTCTTGATTTTCTCGGGGACGGTGAATATACGATGACGCTTCATTCCGACGGCACGAACGCTGACACGGACGCGACGGACAGCAACGTCTCGACTTCTGCCGTCACCGCAGGCGACACTCTTCACATGCACCTTGCCCGCAATGGAGGTGCAGTCGCGGAGTTTAAGAAGCTGTTTTAATTTTTCTCACATTTATTTTTATGTGTTCGTATTTCATACGCCACTTTTCTGCGCTCGGCAAAGCAAACTTGTTTGTTTTGCCGAACGCAGAAAAGTGGCGCGAAGCGAAAAATCTGACTCAAAAATACATCTCAAAATAACTGAACAAAAAATTAAAACATCTTCTAAGAAAAAATGACTAATTTTGTCGGATAAAGTTCATTTCTATGAAACGGAATCCGGACGTCTTTTATTCTAAATATGTCATTGACGGGGTCAGGCAGGACGTGACTCCTGCGGATATGCTTGACGAGTGCATGCTGCCTGCGGAAAATCGTGTCGGCGAACCGGAAGACGATGACCTGCCCGAAATCTGGGACGAGAAACTGGATGTGCCGCCGGAGAATATGGAATATTCGGCAGAGCAGATCCCTTTATATATAAGGAAAGTTACCGATGACGCGCCAGCGGCCCAGGATCGTGAGTTCAATGTCCTTTATCCGGAAAGCTTTGCCAGACAAAGGGTTGCGGCTTCGCTGATTGACACCCTCTGGCTCGACGGGGAATTCCGTCTTGATGACCTCCGCCTCTGGGCGGAATGGGGCTGGGATTCGGAGAAAGTCGGGAACATGGCTGCGTTCTACGATTCGGTGCAGTCCGCAACGGAATATATATATGATATAGGTGTGGAGGTTCAGGGCTATCTCTACGAGGACGAAAAGGGGGAGTGCGTGAATTCGTATTTTACGACCCTTGCGTCCTATGGTGATGAGGCGGATATTGAGCCTTCGGAGGATCTTGCGGAGATTGAGGATGTTCCGGATAAGGATTGGGAGGAGGATGATGCTCCTGACGAGGAAAGACTGTGGACGGTAGGCGGCAGTTCGGATATAAATATCGATGAAAACAGGGATGTCTGGATGGGGGACACACGCAAGTGTTCTGCCCGTCTTGTCGGCGGTTCGGCGGAGAAGCCTTCTTCAGACGAGGCGGTTCCGTCTTCCGGCCAGACGTTTCATTCTTCTGACAATGCGGCTCCGTCTTCATTTCAGGAGTTTTCTTCCGAGGCGTCTGCAGCTACGGTTTCCGGCTCGTTCCTGATATACGTTCCTTTCGACACCTGCTCTCCGCGTCTGGGCGGCTCTCTTTTGGCAAAGACTCTCGGCTGTAACGGCGGTGCACCTCTCAACATCGCTGACCCTGACTATTTCATCGACTGCTACGAGGTCGTCCGCGACCTTGTCTCCGACGGGGTGGTGCTCTCGTCGAGAACTGTCTGTGACGGCGGGCTTGCGGTTGCCGCAGAAAAGCTTGCAGCCGGCTCCGGCTTAGGCATAAGACTGAATGTCAACGGAATATGCGCAGCCTGCGGGGAAACCGACATCGTGAAGGTCCTCTTCGCTGAGATCCCCGGTGTCCTGCTTCAGATTGCCGATGACGACAGCGACTACATCGACTCCCAGTTCCTCCTGCAGGACGTCGCCTATTACCGAGTCGGCCGCCCCGATCCGTCGGTTGTCGGCGTGGAGGTGGTTCCGGAAAACAACGGCATAGACCGAGTTCTGTCGGCACTCCTCAACGATGCTTCTGAAGGCGAAGATTAATGACGGGGTGCAGAAATTGATTTAAATGGTGATAATTATTTCCTACTTCGCGCATTTTTTGTTAATTTCGCGGCGCAATGTGGCGTGCCGTGAAATTTTGCGGCGACGTCGGGAGTATTACGGAAATATATAATTATCTAAATACCAAATAATTTTATGGAAAACACAAAAAAACGTGTCTATCGCTTCGGCGGCAAAACCGCTGAAGGCAATGGATCAATGAGAAACCTTCTCGGCGGCAAGGGCGCCAACCTTGCGGAGATGTGTCTGCTCGGCATTCCTGTTCCTGCGGGCTTTACAATCACAACCGAGTGCTGCGCAGAGTATTATGCTCTCGGAGGAGGGTATCCGGACGAGCTCAAGGCTGAGGTTGCAGACGCTCTCAAGGCCACTGAGGAAATCATGGGAATGAAGTTCGGTGACAAGACCAACCCGCTTCTCGTAAGCTGCCGTTCAGGCGCCCGCAGCTCAATGCCGGGAATGATGGATACGATTCTTAATATCGGTCTCTGCTCAGAGACGATTCCTGGCATGATTGCCAAGACAAACAACCCTCGTTTCGTTTATGACGCATACCGCCGTCTCATCATGATGTACTCCGACGTCGTCATGGAGAAGGCAGAGGGCATCGAGCCGGAGGACGGAAAGGCAATCCGCCAGCAGCTTGACAGGATGATGGAAGATCTCAAGGAGGCAAAGGGCTACAAGTCTGATACAGAGATTACTGCAGAGGAACTCAAGGACCTTTGCGACAAATTCAAGGTTCGCGTTAAGGAAGTTCTTGGGGTTGAATTCCCTGATTCCGCAGAGGCTCAGCTCTGGGGTTCAATCGGAGGCGTGTTCAAGTCATGGAACGGAAAGCGCGCCATAGCATACAGAAAGATCGAGGGCATTCCTGACGACTGGGGCACTGCCGTGAACGTTCAGTCCATGGTGTTCGGAAACATGGGCAACACTTCCGCTACCGGTGTGGCATTCTCTCGTAACCCGGCAAACGGTGACAACAAGTTCTACGGAGAGTGGCTCATCAACGCACAGGGCGAGGACGTCGTTGCTGGTATCCGCACTCCTAACCCTCTCAACGAGGCCACCAAGACCCCTCACAACGCAAATCTCGAATCTCTTGAAAAGGCAATGCCTGCTGTCTATAAGGAGCTTGACGACATACGTCTCCACCTTGAGCAGCATTTCCACGACATGCAGGACATCGAGTTCACGATTCAGGACGGAAAGCTCTGGATGCTTCAGTGCCGTATCGGAAAGAGGACCGGTCTTGCCGCGCTCAACATGGCGATGGATATGCTTGAGGAGGGCATGATTGACGAGAAGACAGCCGTGATGCGCGTAGCTCCGGCTCAGCTCGACGAGATTCTTCACCCAATCCTCGACCCGGCTTCAGAGAAGAAGGCCACGGCAATCGCTAATGGCCTTCCTGCATCTCCGGGCGGTGCTGTCGGTGTGGCGGTGTTCTCTTCCGAGGCTGCTATGGCTGCCGCAGCGAAGGGAATTAAGGCTATCCTCATCCGTGAGGAAACCTCTCCGGAGGATGTCGAGGGCATGCGTGCAGCTGCCGGTATCCTCACAATGAAGGGCGGCATGACTTCACACGCTGCGCTCGTTGCACGTGGATGGGGCAAGTGCTGCATCGTTGGCTGCGAGTCAATGACCATCGACCTTGCCGCAAAGACCGCGAAGTTCAAGAGCGG
>ERZ808246.879-NODE-879-length-23436-cov-17.981566_pt1 | contig 23436 bp, 16 predicted proteins | sample MGYA00521083_ERZ808246 | MGnify/ENA primary metagenome ERZ808246 (study PRJEB31516, sample SAMN03275577) | gut metagenome | biome: mammalia-associated habitat; material: feces | host: Papio cynocephalus | place: Kenya | collected 2012-07-07 ... | reverse complement strand
TGGCGGAGGGCTTCGAAGAGGAGGATGGCGGCGGAGACGGAGACGTTGAGGGAGTCGAGGGCTCCGAGCATCGGGATGCGGATGTGGGCGTCGGCAGCCTTCCGCCAGATGTCGGTCAGGCCTGTGGACTCGGTACCCATCACGATGGCGGTCGGCTTCTTCATGTCGGTGTCGTAGTACAGGGAAGAGTCCTGAAGCTGCGCGGTGAGTATCTGAATATGTTTGTCTTTGAGCCATGCGATGGTCTCTTCGGAGGAAGCGACTGCCACTTGTCTGGAGAACACGGCACCGATGCTGGCCCTGATGAGGTTCGGGTTATAGAGGTCTGTCAAAGGGTCGCAGATGATGACGGCATCGGCTCCGGCGGCATCGGCGCTTCTGAGGACGGCACCGAGGTTGCCGGGCTTCTCCACGCCCTCAAGCACTATGACGAGCGGATTCCTGCTGAGTATCAGGCTGTCCAGAGTCCTTTCACGAAACTCCATTTCGGCGATGACACCTTCCGTGCCGCCCCTGTAGGCTATCTTGCCATAGAGCTCGTACAGAACCTGGACAACGCCGACTTTCGGATTCAGCCTTTCCGCCTTGCCAAGAAGGTCGTTCAGTTCCTCTTCTGTCAGCAGCTCTCCGCAGATGAACAGAGTCTTCGGAACGAATCCGGCGTCAAGGCAGTGACCGAGTTCCCTGCGGCCTTCGACCACAAACAACCTTTCCGACCGTCTCAGTTTCGACTTCTCCTGAAGCGCCAGCAACTCCTTGATCTTCTGGTTCTGAGCAGATGTGATGTTCTCGATTCTCATAATAAAAATGACTATGTTTTTCGACTGTCTGGAATGACGGTGGAATGTGATGGCACCATACGAAAAGGAAAGTTGGTCGCTTTCATGGTGTTTCTGATATCAAAAAGGGTGACTCGGACATAGCGGTCGCAGTCACCCTCCCTGAATATTCAAAATTGATTATTCCTCTGTCGCCTCGGCGCCCTTGTCGCTCTTCACGATCTTCTCAGGACGCATCTGAGGGAAGAAAAGCACATCCTGGATGGTCGTCTGGCCGGTCATGAACATGGTCAAGCGGTCGATGCCCATTCCGAGACCGGAGGTAGGTGGCATGCCATATTCAAGGGCGCGCACGAAGTCGTAGTCGATGAACATCGCCTCGTCGTCTCCGTGGCTCTTGAGGGCAGCCTGCTCTTCGAACCTCTCCAGCTGGTCGATAGGGTCGTTGAGCTCTGAATATGCGTTCGCGAGCTCCTTGCCGCAGACGAACAGCTCGAACCTCTCCGTAAGGGTAGGATCCTCGCGATGCCTCTTTGTCAGCGGAGACATCTCGACAGGGTAGTCGATGATGAATGTAGGCTCGATGAGATGCTCCTCGCAATATTCTCCGAATATGGCGTCGATCAACTTGCCGACACCCATCGAAGGCTCGAACTCGACATTCAGTTTCTTGCATGTCTCGCGCAGCTCGTCAACTCCCATGCCCTTCACATCCACACCGGCATATTCCTTAATGGCTTCAAGAATAGGCAGTCTGCGGTAGCCGGCCTTGAAGTCGATCTCCTTGTCGCCGATCTTCACGACTGTGGTGCCGTGCAGTTTGAGGGCGATCTTTTCGAGCATCTTCTCCACGAAGTCCATCATCCAGATGTAGTCCTTGTAGGCCACGTAGATCTCCATACAGGTGAACTCAGGGTTGTGGGTCTTGTCCATACCCTCGTTGCGGAAGTCCTTGGCGAACTCGTAGACACCGTTGTAGCCACCGACGATGAGTCTCTTGAGGTAGAGCTCGTTGGCGATCCTCATGTAGAGGTCGATGTCGAGGGCGTTGTGGTGGGTGATGAACGGACGGGCTGTAGCGCCACCAGGGATGGCCTGAAGGATCGGTGTCTCGACCTCAAGGCAGCCAGCCGCGTTGAAATATTCCCTCATCGTGGCGATGATCTGGGCTCTCTTGACGAAAACGTCCTTCACCTGAGGGTTCACGATGAGATCCACGTACCTCTGGCGGTAGCGGAGCTCCGGATCGGTGAACGCGTCATAGACAACGCCGTCAACCTCCTTTACGATAGGGAGAACCCTCAGGGACTTGCTCAGGACTGTCAATTCCTTGGCGTGAACGCTGAGCTGGCCTGTCTGGGTGATGAAGGCGAATCCCTTGATGCCGATGATGTCACCGATGTCAAGCAGCTTCTTCCAGACTGTGTTGTACATCGTCTTGTCCTCGCCCGGGCAGATCTCGTCTCTCTTGACGTAGATCTGGATCCTACCCGTGGCATCCTGGATTTCGCCGAACGATGCCGCACCCATGATTCTGCGGGACATCAGACGGCCTGCGATGCAGACTTCCTGATAGTTGCCCTTCTGAGGATCAAAACCTGCCTCGATCTCCTTGGCGGTCGCGTTGACTGGATAAAGAGGTGCCGGATAAGGGTTGATGCCCAATTCCCTTAACTTTGCGAGAGACTCTCGTCTGATTCTCTCCTGCTCGCTGAGTTCGATGTTTGCCATATCTGTTGTGTTTTTATATTCAAATCTATTTTTCGCGGTCGGAATATTTCTGTCTCACGCAATGAGGAATATTCTTTCGGCGACCGTCGTTTCCTTCTTCGCTAACGGCGAATAAGATACGCCCTGAATATGCAAAATTACTACTTTTAATTCACATTCTGAAATTAAATCCGTACCTTTGTCTATTATGGGAAAAGAGCGCAAATGGATTTTGAAGGAACCGGCTGATCCGGAGAAAGTGGGAAGGCTTTCCGCCGAACTGGGCATTGACCGGGTTCTCGCTGACCTTCTTGTCAAGAGGGGGGTCGAGACTTTCGAGCAGGCGCGCTCGTTTTTCCGTCCGAGCCTTAACGACTTGCACGACCCGTTCCTGATGAAGGATATGGACGTGGCCGTAGAAAGGGTCCGCAAAGCGATCACGAGTGAGGAGAAGATTCTTGTCTATGGCGACTACGACGTGGATGGCACGACCGCCGTCTCGCTGGTATATTCATTCCTTAGAAGGTATTCCTCGAAGGTGGATTTTTACATTCCTGACCGCTATGATGAGGGCTACGGCGTGTCCTACAAGGGCATCGACTGGGCGGGGGATAACGGTTTCGGGCTGATCATCACTTTGGACTGCGGCATCAAGGCCAACGAGAAGGTTGAATATTCCGCCACGAAGGGAATCGATGTGATCATCTGTGACCACCATCTTCCGGAGGACACGCTTCCGCCAGCTGTGGCTGTACTGGATCCAAAGCGTGAGGATGACACCTATCCGTTCGATGACCTGAGCGGCTGTGGAGTCGGTTTCAAACTTGTGCAGGCATATTCTCTGAAATACGGCATTCCGTTCGAGACTTTGATTCCGCTGCTGGATCTTCTTGTGGTGAGCATCGCGGCGGATCTCGTGACGATGGTGGGGGAGAACAGGGTTCTGGCTCACTTCGGCCTCAAGCAGTTGAATGAGAATCCACGCAAGGGTCTTCACGCTATGGCGACGCTCTCAAAACTGGAACTTGGCCATCTTACGATTGACGACATCGTGTTCAAGATCGGCCCGAGGATCAACGCCGCCGGAAGAATGGAGACCGGTCGTTTGGCCGTTGAACTCTTGACCGCTTCTGACGACCACACCGCCACAATGATCGGCGAGAAGATCAACGACAACAACAACGACCGCAAGAGCATCGACCGCGAGATCACCCAGGAGGCCCTTGAGATGGTCCAGAACGGTTCGGCGTTGTCAACAGACGCCGCTACGATAGTTTACAATCCGACTTGGAACAAGGGCGTTGTCGGAATTGTGGCCTCACGGCTTGTCGAGGCGTTCTACAAGCCGACTATCGTGCTGACAAAATCGAACGGATTCATCACCGGATCTGCCCGAAGTGTCGCCGGTTTCGACCTCTATGAGGCCATAGAGAGTTGCGCTGACCTGCTTGAGAACTTCGGGGGACACGTCTATGCGGCCGGCCTTACCCTGAAGGAGGGTAATCTGGAGGAGTTCGTCAGCAGGATTGACAAGTTCATCTCCGAAAAGATCACCGAGGAGATGCTCACCCCGATGACCGACATCGACGCCAAGTTGGAATTCAGCCAGATCACTCCGAAATTCTTTCGTCTTCTGAAGCAGTTCCAGCCGTTCGGCCCAGGCAACACCAATCCTGTCTTCCTGACCGAGAACGTCTCCGACGGCGGCAACGGCCGTAAAGTGGGAGCCGGTGGTGTCCACATGAAACTGGACCTCATCGACGAGAAGCAGCCGTTCCACCAAATTCCCGCCATCGCCTTCAACATGGCCGAGTTCTACGACTACATCAAGGCCGGCAATCCATTCGACATCTGCTACTCCATCGTCGAGAACTACTACCGAGGCAACACCACTCTCCAGCTCCGCATCAAAGACATCAAGGAGCGCGACGAGTTCATTTAGGAATATGCCTCTTCGATTTCCCAGCCCTCGATGGTGCGGGTTTCGGTTGAGATATTCACTCCGATTTTCAGCAGGCGCATTTTGTTTGCGGCATTGGTTGTGTCAAACTTGTAAGGGATAAGGTACCCTTTGTCGTCAATCTGCTTCAAGGCGACTTCCGCGGAGCTGTCCACCTTGAACTCAAAGACATAGACGCAGTCCTGTGTGCGGCAGACCGTGTCCGCCCGGCCGATGGCGGATTTCACCTCGCTGTGAATATAATAGCGGAGCAGTGAGAAAACAAGATAGATAATTGTCTGGAAATGCTTCTCAGTCTTGTTCTCCAAGTCATAAGGAATTCCTGCCATGAATGACTGCATCCGTTAGCCGATATTAACTAAAGGTGAATGCCTCGTTGTTTGATATTTAAGATGTTGTGTTCCACGGTCTCTTTGATGAGCGTGGCGATTTGGGCGAAGGTCAGGCCGTCAATGTCGATGATGTGGTGGGCGGTTGCGAGGTACTGTGGGGAGCGGGCCTGCATCAGGGATTCTATGCGGTTGCCGTTATAATAACAACACGGACACTGAGCAATGGGTGTCCGCTTTTTTGATTATATTTGTACGAAAATATTCATTCAGACTATGAGACGTGTCATTATGAAATGCTTGGCTATCTGTGCATTGTGCTTTTCGGTGTTGCTTTCGGCTTCGGCGCAGGGGGTAGTTGATGATCCGGTGGCTGATCCAAGGGCTGTTGTCGTTTCGGACAACGCAAGGTTCACGGTGCTGGAGAGCCGGCTGGTGCGCATGGAATGGGCGGCTGACGGAAAGTTTGAGGACAGGGCAACCCTCGGTGTGGTCAACAGGAAACTGCCTGTTCCTGCCTATACGGTCAGAAAAGCTGGCAAAAAGCTGACAATCAAGACCTCGGATCTTACTCTGACATATTCAGGAAACGATAAATTCGACGGGAAGAATTTGAGTGTGACGTTCCGGATGGTGGATCCCACCGCAAGGAAGGGCGTCAAAACGGTGGCTTGGCATCCTGGAATGGATGACAGCGGCAACCTACTTGGCACCACGAGAACCCTTGACGGCTGTGATGGCGTCAAGACCAAAGAGCCGTACGACAAAGGCGTTGTCTCTCGGGACGGCTGGGCGGTTCTTGAGGAGTCTGATAGACAGGTGTTTGTGCCGGTTGACTCGGATTGGAAACTTTGGGTGGCCGACCGCGATTCCACAGACAGGCAGGATCTATACCTGTTCGCCTACGGCCACGACTACAAGGCCGCTGTCTCGGATTTCACCAAGATCGGAGGGCGCATCCCGATGCCTCCGAAATATGCCCTTGGCTATTGGTGGTGCCGTTTCTGGCAATATTCAGACTTCGAGTTTGTCGGGCTCGGAAAGGAGATCCGTTCGCTTGACATCCCGATAGACGTGATGGTTTTGGACATGGACTGGCACGAGACGTGGTCTCTGAGAAAGCGCAACGCTCCTAAGGATGAGTTCGGCCAGCGGATCGGCTGGACGGGCTACACTTGGCAGAAGAAGCTTTTCCCTAATCCGGCTAACTGTCTCCAAGACCTTCACAATCTTGGACTTAAGACAACGCTGAACCTTCACCCAGCATCTGGAATCCAACCTTACGAGGAGCCTTACGACCGCTTCGTCAAAGACTATCTCTCAAGAACTGATGAATATGACGGCCCGAAAGGCTACCTCAATCCGGACGGAAGCAAGGCTCCGGTGCCGTTCCGGATGGATGACATCAACTGGGCTGACGCCTATTTCAACTCCGTTATCCGTCCGTTCGAGCGTCAGGGAGTTGACTTCTGGTGGCTTGACTGGCAGCAGTGGAAGTTCAGCAAGTATATTCCCGGACTCAACAACACTTTCTGGCTGAACTACACCTTCTTCAATGACATGGTGCGCCAGTCCGCCGATCAGGGAATATACGCCCGCCGTCCGATGATCTACCATCGTTGGGGAGGCATAGGAAGCCACCGCTACCAGATCGGCTTCTCCGGTGACTGCATTGCATCGTGGCGGGTGCTCGGCTATCTGCCATATTTCACTGCCACAGCGTCCAATGTGGGGTACGGTTACTGGGGACATGACATCGGAGGCCACCTCCAGCCTAAGGGGGTCAAGGCGACCGACCCGGAGATGTACACCAGGTGGCTCCAGTCCGGGGTGTTCACTCCTATATTCAAGACCCATTCTACCAAGGACTTGACGATGGAGAAGCGGTTCTGGGTGTTCCCGGATCATTTTGATGCGATGCGCGCGGCAGTCAGACTTCGCTACGACCTCTCACCGTACATCTATGGTGCCGCCCGCGAGGCCTACGACACTGGCATCTCGATGTGTCGCCCTCTTTATTATGAATATCCAGAAGCGCCTCATGCCTACGATTTCACTCAGGAGTATCTCTTTGGAAATGACATCCTTGCGACCGTTGTCTGCGAACCTTCGGATTCAGTGACGGGACTTGCCAAACGTGTGATGTGGTTCCCGGAGGGCAACGATTGGTACGATGCGGCCACCGGAACGCTCTTCAAAGGAGGCCAGGTTGACACTTTGGAATATACTGTCAGCGAGAACCCGTACTACATCAAGGCTGGTGCCGTCATTCCCATGGCCTCGGACAAGATCAAGTCGCTTCAGGAAAAGGATAACACGTTGAAACTCTTTGTGGCTCCGGGCGATGGCGAGAGCACAGTTTCCGTCTATGAGGACGATGGCGCGACGCAGGCGTACTGCACTGAATATGCCACCACACTTGTCCGCAAGGTTTCCGATGCTTCTTCACTGAGAATCACTGTCGCCCCTCGTCATGGAAATTACCGCGGAATAGACCATGACCGTCGTGTGCAGGTTGTTCTCGCAGGTGTTTTCGCTCCTGAGAAGGTGACGGTGAATGGTGTTGAGGTGCCATATTCCCGCTTCGCCGCCGACAATGCGGAAGTGTCCGGAAAGAATGCCGAGTGGGGGTACGAAGGAGCGGATCTCTCCGCTGTCCTCTACCTCCCGGAGACACCAGCCTCCGAAGAACTTGTGATTGAGTTCTCTTTCAATGAATATTCCGCCTCGCACCGCGATCTTCTGAACGGAAAGAAATGCTTGATGCACAGAATGATGGACATCACCCCTGAGGCCAAGTTGATTTTCGGGAAATATGTAGATGCCTACATGATGCTTCCGGATCCGTTCCTTGCCCTCGCGCAATGCGCCAGCTTCATTAACGAGGACCCTCAGAATGCAGGAAAGTATCTGGAGAAGATTGACACGGCGTCGCTTATCGCTGATTTCGCTAATTATGAAAAGATTCCGGCTGATTTCGTGGCCAAGGTCAAGGCGCAGGTCGGTGCGGAATAGTGAATTATATTCAAGAATATGGAAGACAATAATAGGAAACTCTACCCGCTTAGATTTGTGGATGAGGGGGCAGATGTGCCTTGGGGGCACGTCAGTTATCAGATCGCTGATCTTGGCTTCAAGGATTCGATGATCGACAATGGTTGGTTCGGAGGAAACACCCTGAGCGAACTTATGGGGACGTATCTGGAGAGAGTGGTCGGAGACGATGTTTTCGAGTTTTACGGGCTTCAGTTCCCTGTGATGGTGAAGGTCATGGATGTCAAGGCATGGCAGCCACTTCAGATGAACGCTTCTGATGACGTGGCCGCCGAAAGGTACGATTCGTTCGGCAAGACCGCCCTTTGGTACGTTCAGGAGGCCGCTCCGGATTCTGAGTTGCTGCTGGGCTTCAACCGTGACATCGATCCCTCCGAGTTCTACGCGAGGTGTCAGGAAGGGACGGTTAAAGAAGTCTTGAATATTGTCGAGCCACATAAGGGCGAAGCTTTTCTGATAAAGCCTGGAACTGTCTTCGCAGCCGGTCCCGGGCTAAAGATCGTCGAGATCGCCGAGAGTTCCGAACTCGTGTTCAATCTCCATAACTGGGGTGTGGAACTACCTGATTCAGAGGAACTGCTTCTTGAGGAAGCCTTCGATCTGATTGATTTTAAGAAATATGTTCCTGAACCGATCTCTGGAGACAAACTGGCTGTGTGCCCCGAGTTTGTGGTCACGAAACTCAATCTGAAGGACGGACTTCACATATTCTCCGACCAGCCGGGCAGTTTTGCTGTCTATTACTGCGCTTCAGGAGAGGCGACCGTCCAGATTCCGGTTGAGAGTGACAAAGGCGCAAAGAATGTGGAGTCATATTCATTGAAGTCAGGGCATTCCATCCTTGTGCCGTCTGAGTTGAACGATTTCTTCCTTATTCCGGCAGCCAGTGGGACAATTCTGCTTGAAGCCCTTGTGGAAAAGCGTTTTGTGAAGGACTCCTACACGAATCAGGAGGTCGAGCCGGGCTCCTTCGTCGAGGACGAGGCTCCGGATCCGCATATTCGTGAATGGAACAGTTAGGTTTGTGAATATGGCGGATATTGAAAGAATAGACAAGGTTCTTTGGGCCATCAGGGTGTTCAAGACCCGCACCGAGGCCACGGACGCCTGCAAGGGTGGCAAGGTCAAGATTGGTGGAGTCAACGCCAAACCGTCCAGAATGCTTAAGGTCGGCGAGGTGGTGGAAATCCGTAAGGGAGCGGTGCAATATTCATACAGAATAAAGCGGTTGACAGATCACCGTCTCGGGGCGAAACTGGTACCAGACTACGCCGAGAACATGACCCCTCAATCCGAAATCGACAAACTCAAGGCTCCCGTAGAGACATTCTTCCTCCGTCGCGACCCAGGTGCCGGCCGCCCGACCAAGAAAGACCGCCGCGCCATGGAAGAGGCTTGGGATGAGATCGATTACAACACCGACCTCGGTGAGATCCCCGATGACATCGCAGAGCGCTTCGGCCTCACTGATGAAGATCTTTAGCCTATCGTAGAAGATTTCTGGCAATACCGTACAAGATAAGCCCCTCTACTGTACCAATCACCTTTTTGAAGTGGTTTCGTACTCGTGAGGGGCTTCTGGTGTACCAATCACTTTTCAAAAATCAGAACAGCTTCTTAATCGTTCTTGATTGTCCTTATGCAGCGGACAAAACGCCCGTCACCGCTCTTGCCTTTGCCCGGAGTGTCGGCCACGGTAGACATGTAGGCCTTGCCGAACCTCATGAAAGACCCGTAGGCTGTGCCCTTGGCATCCTGTAATTCGGTGCTGGCCCAGTACCTTTCGCCATTCTTGTTCTCCGCCGCGGAGTTCATCACAGTGCCTCCGTATGTGGTGAGCGAGAGGTCGAACGCGGCTCTGGCTTCTTTCTCCTCGTCGGAAATCTCGGCTGGAACCTTTGACTTGACGTTAGGGTCGTATGCGACTCCGTTATAGACATTGAATATCTCGACAAGCTCGTTCAAAGACGGCCAGTACCATTCCTCGCCCAGACTTGAGCAGAACGCTATGGCAGGAATGTCCTTGGCCTCGCCGCTGGCCTTGATCGTGGCGGTGTTGGCGGCCCCGTCGTCCATGCTGACCGCATTCAGGAACGCCGGCGCCGCGGCGTTGGACCATGGAATATCCTCGGACCGAGTCAGGCTGAGAACCTTCGATGTCTTTCCGTCCTCAGATGTCCAGTAGATGATCCCGACATTCTTCCCGTTTTCCTTGTAGACCGGGAACTTGGTCTGGAGAGGTTTCTCCGGCTCTCCGCTCACGTGCTTCATGCAGCGGACGTACCTCTTTGAGGCATTTGTCTTGCCCATTTGGTCGGCCGGTGTTGACGCGTAGACCTTGCCGAAACGCATTGTCGAAGCATAGACCTTTCCGGTCTTCTCGTCCGTCTGCTCTGTGCTTGTCCAATACTGGTCTCCATTGCTGTTCTCGGAGCCGGTGTTGAGTGCGATTCCTCCATTGTCGGTGAGCGCCTTCTCGAAGGCGGCTCTGGCGTCTTTCTCTTCTTGGGTGATTGCAGACGGCTTATCTGCGGTGGCTGCATCGAACGCGGTGCCGTTGTAGGCCTCGAACAATTTCTTCATCTCGTCCATCGCCGGCCAGAACCACCCATCTCCGTGAGCGTCACAGAATTCGAGGGCTGGAATGGAGGCGGCTTCCTCGCTTGAGCGGAGCAGCGCTGTGTTGGCGGCTCCGTCAGACTCGCCTGTGCCTATCACATGCGATCCGTCAGTTGACCAAGCCACGGTTGTCGCTGTTCTGTCAAGGCTTACGACAAGCGCGGATTGTCCGTCCTCGGCAACCCAGAATACGATTCCGGCAGGGAGGCCGTTCTGATACCAGACATCGAGAACCTTGTAGAGAGGATCTGGCTCAGGTTCCGGTTCCGGATCTGGTTCTTTTTTGTGACCAGGCTGAGTGACAGTGACGGTGGCAAGGATGCTGCCGGCCGCAATGTGAACCTCGGCGCTCCTGTCTTCTTCGCTGGTGTTCTCCTGATATGTGAGCGAAAGACAGCGCGGCGTGATCTCGGCGGTCAGCCATTCGGCCACCTCCTCAAGTGTCGCTGTCGGTTCAGTGTTCGTCGCAAGGAGGATGTCCTTGGATCCGGAGCTGTAGTCCGTGAGGAGAACCTCGGTCTCATCAATATTGAAGAAATCCTCTTTGGTCTCCTCCTTGTCACATGCCGCTGATAAAACAGCTGTGGCAAATAGTATGATGTGTCCAAATCTTTTCATTTTCAAATGTTTTTAGTTCCAGCCTTTGTTCTGAGGATAGACGTCGGATCCACCCATAAGAAGTATCTGATTGCTTGGAATCGGCCAGCATTCGTGCTTTCCGATGACAAAGTTCTGCCGGGCGAAAGTGAAGTCCTTGTTGAGATAAGGATTCTCGGCCATTGATTCACCCTCCCATTTCCGACAATATTCTCCGAGCAGTCCGAGTCTCTTCAGAAGAGGCCATCTGACACCCTCGAAGTTGAGTTCGCGGGCATATTCATCAAGAATATTCTCAAGTGTGAGAGTCCCTTCGAATCTGTCGTTTCCGGCACGTTCGTACGTCATGTTGAAGTATTTCACGGCGTTGGTGTTGTCTCCCTTGTGGAAATATGCCTCCGAACACATCAGCACGGTTTCCGCAAGGCGGTAGACGATGAGATCTCTGAAGCTGGTCTTCCGGTCAGGCTCGTCGGCGTTCGTCCAGAAGTCGGCGTGCTTTCTGCTCATCGTGTGCAGGTTGGCGATGTAGGATGCGTCTTTCTTTGGCACGATCTCCTTCCCGTAGGTTTCGGGACGTGCCGGGTCGTTGTAGTAGAACTTCCTTACAAAGTAACAGTCCAGGCGCTTGTCCTTGGGACCGTACATGTCAAGAAGATGCTGGTTGGGGTAGTCTCTGCCGTAGCCGAAACCACCTTGGTCGCTGGAACTGATAGCTCCGTCCACGCTTGAGTATCTGGATGTCACATAGACGGAAACAGGATGTCCTTTCAGTGTCGTTCCCGTGATCACACCACCGCCTCCTGTATTTTTCGAGAACTGGTAGGCGTACAGAACTTCCTTTGACCTCAGATCCTCGGAGTTGAAGATCACGGCAGGATCATTCTCCATCTCGGTGATGCCTTTGGCGTCCCTCAGGATGTCTTCTGTCTGGGTGATCACGCAGTCCCAGTCCTCTTCCCACATCGCCACCTGCGCGCGTACGTGTTTGGCCGTGGCCTTGGTGTACATTCCGTACATGACTCCGTTGTTGTAGACAGGTATCTCGTACGGCAGGGCGGCGATGGCCGCGTCGAGGTCGCTCTTCAATAGAGTGAAGACTTCGTCCTTGGACGCCGGCTTGTAGGTCCTGTTCAGATTGGACGCGTCCGTAGGCTCGGTGTTCAGATAGATTCTCTCGAAACGCTTCCAGAGCTCGAAGTAAGCCCTTGCCCTGAAAAGGCAGGCTTCGCCATGGATCTTATTGATCTCAGGATCGTCCAACCCAAGATTCTCGGCCGAAGCGATGATCTCGTTGGCGCGTCCAGCTATCGCATACCAGAACTTCCAGTAATCCTCGAGGACGCCTGAATCCGGGGTCAGGTCTGTAAGTCTGCCCAAAGAGGCCCAGTTCCCTGCGTTGAACAGGAATATGTCTGTGTTGAAGTCGAACAATTGAGGGAGAATCACGATGCCTTTGGAGTCGGAATTGTCGACAATGTTGTCCCTCTCATAGACATATAGTCCGGCGATGGATCTTTTCAGGCCTTCTTTGTCATTCTTGAGATAATTCGTGGTGACGGAAGTCTCCGACTCAAGGTTGAGCAGGTTGTCACATGATCCGAATAAGGTCATGGCCAACACGGAAATTGTTATTATGGATGTCTTTTTCATCGTCTTGCTCTTTAGAAAGAAAAGTTAACTCCAAACACAGTCTGCTGGGTTTCAGGGTATAGATTACCGGTGACTTCAGGGCTGTAAGACAGCACTTTGGTGAATGTCAGCAGGTTTGTCGCTGTCACATAGAAACGGAGATTCTGAATCTTCATCTTCGATGTCACCTTTTTCGGAAGGGTGTAGCCGAGCTGGATGGTCCTCAATCTCAAGTATGATGCATCCTGATAGGCAAGTGTCCTCATATAAGGCACTTCTGACCCGTATTTAGGCCTTGGAGCGGTGTTGGACGGGTTGTACGGTGTCCAGTAGTCCACCTTCATTCCGTTGGAGCGTCCCCTGAGATCGCCGCCGTATTCACCGTCATACATGAGCGGATTCAGCACATATCCCCCGAGGACCGCATACCAGTCCATGAAGAAGTCGAAACCTTTCCATCTTAGATTAGTCGAGAGTGAGAATGTGGCGTCCGGATCTCTCTTGTAGACAACCCTGTCATCCTCGTTGATCTTGCCGTCGCCGTTCACGTCACGCAGTTTCACGCTTCCCGGCTCCACATTGTCGTTGCGGGAGAGTGGAGAGTCGGCGACGCCGTCGCCGTCGGAGTCAAATGTCGGCTTGAGTTTGTATGTCAGGGAGCCTTTGTCGCTGAACACGTCAAAGTCGTCGTACTGGTAGACTCCGTCGGCCTTGTAGTCGTAGTAGATGTTGACAGGGGCCCCGATGATCCAGTTGTTGCCTGGCTGGCTGACATAGTTGCCGTTCTCGTCCACCGTGTCGTCGATCTTTACGATCTTTCCGCTGAACTTGCTGATGTTGGTGGAGACGCTCCAGTCGAGATCCTCGCTTCTGATTATGTCGAATGTTGCGTTGAAATCGATTCCGTTGGTTCTGGTTTCTCCCAGATTGTCAAGCATGGAGTTGTAGCCGAGTGATGCGTTAAGGGCTCTGGAAACGAGCAGGTTTGTCGTGCGGGTGTTATAGTACTCGACCGTTCCGAAAATCCTGTTGTCAAGGATGCCGAAATCAAGTCCTACGTTGGCTGTGCCGGACTGCTCCCATTTGAGGTTCTGGTTAGGAAGGTCATTGCCTGGAAGATAGCCCATGTAGTAGGTGTCTCCGAATTCGCCAGGCATTGGCTTCGCTACTCCCAGGGTGGCGTAGTTGTCGATTCCGTTCTGGTTGCCCACGATTCCGTAGCTTGTCCTGAGTTTCAGGTTGTTCACCCAATGGACATCCTTAAGGAATTTCTCCTCCGACGCTCTCCAGGCGAAAGCGAGCGACGGGAATGTGCCCCACTTGTTGTCTTTTCCGAACCGGCTGGAACCGTCACGGCGCACCGCGAGGTTGAACAGATATCTGTCCATCAGATTGTACTGTGCCCTGGCCATGAATGAAACGAGATTGTTCTCTGAATATGCCCTCTGCTGTCCTGTCACCTCACCGTTGGCGATGTAGTTGTAGGTCTTGTCGACAGGCAGATTCGCCACTGAATATCCCAGTGTCTTGCGAAGTGACTTGTCGACAGACTGCACCGCCGTGATGTTCAGCTTGTGATTCTCGTTTCTGATAGGCACATCGTACCTGATTGAGTTCTCGATAAGGGTCTGCGTGTTGGTCGTGTTGAGAAGAGACGCGGTCGAGCCTCCACCGTTAGGGTAGTAGGAGTCACGTGAGTGCCCTTCCTCGTTGACTCTGTTGTAGTAGGACACATTGAATCTGTAGGTGAATCCCTTGAATGGAGTCACGTCCGCGAACGCATTGATTCTGTAACTGTTCGCCTTGGCGTCATGTGTGTCATGAAGGGCGCTGTAGGCCGGGTTGGTGTCCTTGTTGCTGTTGATGTAAGGAATATATTCCCCGTTCTCGTCGTAAATCCGCGAAAGAGGAGAGCGGGTGATGAACTGGTAGAACGCTCCGTTCTCGATCTCGCGGTTGGAGAATCCGAAAGAGGTGTTGGCTCCCAGTTTCAACCATTTCTTCACCTGATAGTCAAGGTTCACTCTGGAACTGATCCTGTCGTAGCCCGAGTTCACTTTCATGATGCCGTCCTGATTGAAATATCCCATACTGGCCATGGCCTTGAGTTTGTCGGTGCCTCCCTTGAAACTGAGCTCATGGCTATGATATAAGGCGGCCTTTTTGAACATGAGGTCTTCCCAGTCCACGTATTCACCACTTTTGTAGACTTGAGCCATGATGTCGTCAGCGAGCGCCGTGGCGATCGGAACGGTCGTCGCGTCAACCACTCCCATGTCATTTGCCACGGCCTCACGCCTGAGGGCGAGATATTCGTCAGCCGTGTAGTAGTCAAAGTTCTTGTGGAGTGTCTGGAATCCGATGTAGCCGTTGTAGGTCACTGTGCTTTCGCCGGCTTTTCCACGTTTGGTGGTCACAAGTATGACTCCGTCGCTCGCTCTGGCTCCATAGATCGCCTGTGAGGCTGCGTCTTTGAGGATTTCGATGGACTCGATGTCGTCCGAGTTGATCATGGCGAACTCCGTGTCGGAAGCCACGCTGCCGTCGATGATGTAGAGAGGGGAGTTGCTGGCTGAGATGGACCTTGTTCCACGAATCTTGATTGATGGAGTCGAGCCAGGACGTCCTGACGCGCTTGTCACTGTCACACCGGCGGCGCGCCCGCGCAGCATCTCGGCTGCGGTGGCGGCCGGGAATATCTTCATTTCCTCCGTGTTGACGGACGTGATTGATGTCGCAAGGTCACTCTTTTTCATGGAGCCGTAACCAACCACGACCAGCTGATCGAGCATCATGGACTCCGGCTCAATGAATATCTTGTAGTAGTTGTCCTTGCCGACATTCACGGCGACACCGCGGTAGCCAAGACAACTGACCTCAAGCACGTCTCCCTCCTTGGCCGACAGGGAGAATCTGCCGTCAAGATCTGTGACAGCTCCGTTGGATGTGCCTTTTACCTTGACGCCCGCTCCGATGACCGGCAGGGCGCCGGATTGTGAATCTTCCAGGACCACACCGCTTATCTGGACGGTTTGTCCGGAAGCCAACAGTGACACCGAAAACAGAATCACTGCCGCAAAATATTTTACCAAACTGCTCATATCAAATAGTTATTAGTTCTTGTCATTCTTCCATTCCCACATGGTCTCAAGCGCGTCGTACTGGAAAACATCAAGACCTTTGAGGCACTTGTAGCCGCTGTCCCTCAGTGAGGACATAGTCTCCAATAGGGCGTTCCAACCATTGGGCTGAAGGCTTGTGGACACTTCGCCGTTTGTCGCGGTCTTTACGCAGACGCTGACGGACGACTCTTTCCCGCAAGCCTTGAAGACCGGCTCGCAGACCAGCATGATCTTTTCCGTAGAGTTTCGGTAAGCCATGACCGAGACCCAGTCGCAGACTTCGCAGAATTGGTTCACATCACCGTAGGCGATGCTTCCGGCGTCGTACAGTTCCTGATATTTCCACCATATTGCCTCTTGAAGTTTCAGTCCCGAGACCGCAAGTTTCTTGCTGGCATACCCGAGCCTGCTGAGAGTCGTTTTCAGAAGATTCTCGTTGGCTCCACCGGCTCCGTTGCCGCTTTCGGTGTTCCAGACCCAGCCAAGTCCGATGTCGGTTTTGATCGTGTGTGGCTCGAGATCCGCCGAGATCCCTCCGAAACGTTCCTCTGGATTCACGCTTCTGTTGTACGAGATGACCTTTTGCAGACATGCATCCGCTCCGACCTCTCCAAGAAAGACAGAGTTGTCCTCGTAGTACGTGGCGTAGACTTCGATTCCAAGATCCGAGCAGGTTGAGATGAATGTCCTGAGCCAATTGTCAGCTGTGGCCAGACGATTTCCTCCCGGACTGAGATAGACTCCTTTGAATCCCATAAGGGCGATTCTCGCCGCAAGTCTTTTCGGTACGTCGGCGTATTTTGTGAGGCTTGACGAATAGACATACACGCAATTGAACAAGCCCTCTTTGCCGCCAGAGCCGGTGGCCTTGGAGTAGGCCTCGGCTTTTCTGGCCATAAGGTCGGTCACGCCGGCCATTTTGAGGCATTCGTCGTGGTCGATCTTAGGCTCGTCATCACTGTGGTCGACTTCAATGATATCTATCTCGTCGATTGTCGGCCCGTAATCCGTCTTGTCTGTCGTGCAGGACAGTCCGAAAAAGGCGATGGCCAGCAATGCAAGCAATCTTAAATCTTTCATTTCAGTGTTATTATTAAATGATCGTCAAATGTTCCTGAGTACCGCTATCCTGTTCCTGATCTTTCCCAGGAAAGTCCATTCGTTGAACGACTGGCCGGCGTCCTTGAGGTAATCTCCGTTTAGCCTCACGAAATCATTCCTCAGTTTCCCGCACTCCTTCTCAATCTTCTCTAACTTGGCGAGTGTCTCTGGCACGTCCTCACTTGAAAAATCCACGGATTCCATGAATAAGTCTGCCTGCTTGAACTTTAGGTAGTTGATACGGATGTCAAGCATCAGTTCAAGGTGTCTGGCCGTCTCTGTGACCTTGCCGGGAAACCTGACTTTCCTCAGACGTTCTCTGATCTCCACGCATTTCTGTAGTTCCTTATCGACGTGCGCCGAGTTCCCCTGAAAGGAATATACCGGATTCTGGGTCATGTTGAAATAATCCTTGACGGCCGATATGTCTTCAGTGGATTTCAATCCAAGCCGCATGCGGCAGTAATGCTCAAGGAACTCATCCGGGGCGAGCGGGCTGTCTGAGATGGCGTTTGAATATGCCGTCATCAGCATGTCAAACCCGCTTTGCGGGTAGACCTCTCTTACCGGTTGGAGGTCTATCACCTCGTTCCTGTCATCATAAATATAACCGTAAGTCCCCGATGTTGACCATGACGTGTTGATTATGCCCTTGAATCCGCAATCGGCGGCGTAGGAAGTGTAACTGAATATGTTCTCAAGATGTTTCCTCCACTGCACGAGATAGAGATTGTCCGGATGTGAGCGCAACGAGCACGCTCCCCAGATCTCACGGCCGGAATTCCTTAGATTGTCCATCTTTCCGAAGTGGTCTTGGTTCCATCCGTAATTCCAGTCGACTATGATCACATCATCAGGAAGCGACTGAAGTGCCTCAGGGTATTTCAGTATTATGTCAGCCCAGATCATAGGCCTTTTTCCGAGAGAGGACACTATCCCGCACATTCTGGAGACATAATCCACGTATAGTTTCGACACACCCTCCTGCTGCGCTTTATCACGGCATTTACGGCAGTGCCCGAGCAGCCTTGTCTCATCGCATCCGATGTGGATATATTCAGAGGTGTGCGCCCTGGCTATTTCGGTGAAGATGCTTCGGAATATTCCTTCAGCCTCGTCCGCCATCATCGGACAGACCTGCGAGCAGTCTTTCCTGTCTTCTTTCAGGACTGCGTACCGCTCGTGCCGGAGGATGTATTCAGAATGTCCGAAACAGTTCTGAAGGGGAATTACATCGACTCCAAGACCTGAGCAGTAACCGATAAAGTCCGTTATCTCGGCTTCCGTGAACGCATGGCGGTTTCGTAGTATAAGGTTGTCGTTGAACGGGAAAGTAGCCTCCCATTCGACCACAACGGCGTTCATGCCCTTACTGGCGGCGTCTGACACAAAAGCCTTCATCGCCGGCATTGTCATCACCTGTGTTCTGAAATCAAGGTAAACCGCCCTGACTTCAAACGAGTTCGCGGACAGAGACAGGTGACAAGCCGTCAGAAGCGCCAGGAGCGTCAGGATATATTTTGCTTTCCCGCCCATAAGCATCAGTCCATTATGTACTTGGCGCTGTCTCTGTCGGTGTAGAGTACCGCGTTTTTGTGCCTGCGCAGGATTGACGCCGGGCATTTCTCTGACACGGGATTGAACACTGTCGCCTTGACAGCGTCAGCCTTTGTCGCTGCCGGCACGACACAGAACAGGTGGTCGGCGTTGAACATTGTCGGGACGGTCAGCGTCAGGGCATATTCAGGAACCTCCGAAAGATCCTTGAAGCATCCGTCGTGAACCTGCTGCATCCGGCATTTCTCATCGAGATCCACTTTCTTTATGAGAAGAGGGTCGTTGAAATCCGCGACATGCGGGTCGTTGAAAGCTATGTGCCCGTTCTCTCCGATCCCCATGCAGACAATGTCGATTGTCACTGCGCTCAGTATTTCCGAATATCTTTTGCAGGTCGCCTCCGAGTCGCGGTCGGTGCCGATGTAGTCAACACTTGCGAACGGCACCTTGTCAAAGATCGCCCGGCGAAGGAAATTGCCGAACCCCTGAGGTGCGTCTGCCGGAAGGTTGACATATTCATCCATGTGAAGGGCGTGGATCCGGTTCCATTCAATGCCTTCCGTCGAGGCCAGGGCTTCGAGGAACTCGTTCTGCGACGGAGCCGCCGCGAAGACCATGTAGATCTCCTTTTTCCTGCCGAGAATGTCTTTTATGCATGCCGCCACATCGGCCGCGGCCGCCTTGCCCATGTTCTTTCTGGAGTCAAACACCTTGACGACCAGATTGTCTGACTTGAATGTCTTGAGTATCATGATTTAATAGATTATTTTTCCACCTATGATTGTTCTCTTAACGTTGATATTGTCATCGAACACGACGATGTCGGCGTCTTTTCCCGGGTCCAACGATCCCTTTCTGTCGTAGAGTCCCATCACCTTGGCGGGATTCTCGGTGATCATTCTGACCGCTTCGCACACTGTACATCCGGCGATGTTGACCATTGTGCGCACGAGCCTGTCGGCGGTGGCCACGCTCCCGGCGAACGCGCTGCGGTCCATCAGTTTGGCCACGCCGTCCTCCACGATGACCTCCTGGCCGTCGGCCAGACTTCCCAGGATACTCTTGCCTTCGGGCATCCCTGCCGCTCTCATTGAATCGGTGACGAGTGAGATGTTGCCGGCACCCTTGATCTTGAGAAGAAGATGAAGCAGGTCGGCAGGTACATGGATGCCGTCGGCGATGATCTCGATTCTCATTCCATCCTGCCAGTAACCGTACTCGATGACGCCGGCGTAGCGGTAGGCGTTGCGTCTTGAGATTGTGCTCATGCAGGAGTAGAAGTGGGTCATCATTGTCGCTCCGGCCTTGTAGGCTGCGTCACAGTCCGCGAATGTCGCGTCAGTGTGGCCGATGGAGGCGACAATCCCTCTTCTTTTGAGCTCGGCGGCGAATTCAGGAGCGCCGTCCAGCTCCGGAGCGAAACTCCATCTGGCCAGATCCGGGCATCTGTCAAGGATTTCCATGTATTCCGATGGCTTTGGGTTCCTCAAATACCTCGGATCCTGCGCTCCGGCGAATTTCGGACTGAAATACGGCCCCTCGAGATGCATGCCTCCGAACCGGGCGCCGTCCTTGTTCTCTTTCACGGCCTTTTTATAAGTCTCGAAAGACTCGAAAAGGATCTCGTTGGTGCTTGTGAGCGTTGTCGGGCAGAGCAGGGTGGTGCCGTGGATGGCGTGCATCCTGGCGGCGGTGAGGAATGCCTCCACAGTTCCGTCCATGAAGTCGGCTCCTCCGGCTCCGTGGGTGTGCATGTCGATGAATCCCGGACTTACGTAGTCCCCTTCGCAGTCAAGGATTTCAGCCCCTGCGGGAACGCTGTCGGCGATCCCTTTCACCAGACCGCCCTCAAGGACAAGAACGCCTGAGGTGATCTTGCCCGAAATTATTATTCTTCCGTTGATTAACGCTGTTTCCATCTTTCTATCTTATAACCGTAAACCGCATAGAAAATCATATATGCAAAGCATGGCGCCAGAAGCCAGTAGGAGGCTTGAAGTCCCATGTGATCTGACACATAGCCGTAGATCAGCGGAAGTACCGCATTTCCGCAGAGTGCCATCACCAGAAGCGATGACCCCAGACTTGTCCAACGTCCAAGGCCTCTGATCGCCAGCGGCCATATTCCTGCATAAATCAATGAATTCGGGATTCCAAGAAGCACGAGGCTCCAGATGGATGCCTTCAGCGGCAGGACAAGGACCAAAACCGAAAGCGCGAGTCCTGTGATCGTGCAGATGACTAGTGATTTCTGCTGGCTGATGTATTTAGGGATGAAGAACACTCCGAGAAGGTAGCCGAAAAGGATGCATCCAAGGGTGTAGGACGGGAACACCTTCGCGGTCTCAAGATCCATTCCGATGCTCTGGGCGTAACCGATGATTGTGCTGACGGAGATTTGTTGGCTGCCCAGATGACAGAAGAGCGCCAACACGCCGAGAACAAGGTAAGGATATTCCAGAATTGACTTTCTGTCGCTGCCGGAGGTGCCGGAGCTGTTTGCGTTGTCAGGGTTGATGTCCTGGACCGGTGATTTGAAGAACAGGATTCCGAATGCGAAAAGGAGAACAGCGAGCACCGCATAAGGTACGATGACACCTCTGATCATGCCGTCAAGCGCGGCTTCCTTGGCCGGACCGTCGAGCAATCCGGCCTCTACCATGTCCATGACCTCCTTGTCCTGGGGACGGATCACAAGGGCGGCGAAGACAAGCGGGGCGATGATGCCGGCGAATTTGTTGCAGATTCCCATCACGCTGATTCTCTTGGCGGCGCTTTCGTAAGGGCCGATGATCGTCACAAAAGGGTTGGCGACAGATTGGAGGATGGCAAGCGCTGTCCCTATGGTGAACAATGCGAGCAGGAACATGCAATAGGTCCTTGTCAAGGCGGCCGGCCAGAAAAGCAGCGCTCCTAATGACATGATCCATAGGCCGATCAATGTCCCTTTCTTGTAGCCCGTCTTACGCAGCAGAAAGGAAGCGGGAACGGTCATGACAAGATAGGCGATATAGAAAGCGAAGGTCACAAGATAAGTCTGGATCCCGCTTTTCAACTCGCACGCGATCTTGAAATAGGGAATCAGGATGGAGTTCACCCATGAGACAAGCCCGAAGATGAAGAACAGGCATCCCAGCATCGTAAGGGAAATGTAATACTGCCGTTTATTTTCCATAATATAAGAGATGATGGTCATTAGTCTGTGATTATCACAGCGATCATCTGCAAATATAAACGGTAATATTGTTTTATAACGCAGAGAAAACGTAAATCTATTGTCGAAAACCGCAATTATTCTGACGGTATTCCAAAGGGGAGCACCCTTTGATTTTACGGAACACGCGCGTGAAGTTGCCGTTGTCGGCGAATCCGACCTCGTCGGCTATCTCGAACACCGGACGGTCGGAGGTGAGCAGAAGGTGGGCGAAATGCTCCACGCGGTTTTTAAGAATATATTGATAAATGCTTGTCCCCATTTCTTTTTTGAACTTTGTCTCAATGCTTCGCCGCGACAAGGGGACAAGCTCGAGAATGCGGTTCACGTCCAGGTTGGAATTGTAGTTGGCGTCTATGTAATCCACAATCTTCGAGACATTCGGATCCTTGATGTTGTAGATGTTGCTGGATTGCCTCTGAATGATCTCCATGGGATTTATCACGACATTGAAAGGCCGCCTTGTCCTGCCAAGGATCTGCCTGTGAAGGAGGGCGCACGTGTTATAGCCCCCGCGCTCGACGTCAAGTTCCACTGATGAGATCGGAGGATCCGAGATTCCGCAGAGCAGCTCATCGTTGTCGACTCCGAGGACGGAGATCTCTTCGGGGATGCGGATCCCGGCCATGTTGCAAGTCTCTGTTATGTACAGGGCGTGTGCGTCATCGCAGCAGAAAAGCGCCACAGGTTTCGGCAGGTCCTTGAGCCAAGAGAGTATTCTGTCCCTTTCAAAAGTTTCTCCGGGTTCGACGTTGAATACGCTGAACCCGCCCCAGCTTGATGTCACTGCATCCCGGAAGCCTTTGCAACGTTCTTCCGACCAGATGATGCCACGCACTCCGAAGAATGCGTAGTTGGTGAAAAGTTTCTTTTGGAAATATTGCGCCGCAAGTCTTCCGGTGCCGATGTAATCCCCTGTAAGATTGGAATATATGTCGCTCCTTGTCTTGTTGTTCTGAAGCACGATCGGGATGTCCAGCTGGCCGAGGAGTCCGACCTTGTCCTCGTCGCAACGTCCGATCACGGCGTCGGCGTTCCATTTCCTGGCCCATTCCATCACCCATTCCTCACGCCCCTTGACCCCACGGAAGTCGGACGGGATGCGGTAGAAGAGCCAAGGCCCGTTTTCCTTGGAATATTTCATGATGCCGCGCAGAAGCTTTCTGTCAAACTCACTGGCGCAGTCTATCAGTAATATTACCTTGATCATCTTTTATCGCCTCGCCTCGGCGATGATGGCGAGCGAGTCGCAGCAGAGTTTTGTGATGGCGGCCCAGTCGTGGGCCTTGACGACATCCTTAGGGAAGAGGTTGCTGCCCATTCCGACACACGAGGCACCGGCCTTGAACCATGAGCGGATGTTTTCCTCCTCTGGCTTGACGCCTCCTGTGACCAGGACTTGGGTCCATGGCATAGGAGCCTTGACGCCTTTTACGAAAGACGGACCGAGCACATCTCCCGGGAATATCTTGCAGATGTCACATCCTGCCGCCTGGGCGTTGCCGACCTCGGTGACCGAGCCGCATCCTGGAATATATGTCACGAGGCGCCGGTTGCAAAGCTCTGCGATTTCCGGGTTGAAAAGCGGTCCGACAATGAAGTTCGCTCCTTCCTGAAGATAGAGGGCGGCAGTCGGAGCGTCAATCACAGAGCCGGCGCCGAGAATCATTCCCGGAAGATTGTCATTGGCGTATTTCACCAAACCGGCGAAGATCTCATGTGCGAAATCGCCCCTGTTCGTGAACTCGAACATGCTTATCCC
>ERZ808246.878-NODE-878-length-23477-cov-5.945649_pt1 | contig 23477 bp, 21 predicted proteins | sample MGYA00521083_ERZ808246 | MGnify/ENA primary metagenome ERZ808246 (study PRJEB31516, sample SAMN03275577) | gut metagenome | biome: mammalia-associated habitat; material: feces | host: Papio cynocephalus | place: Kenya | collected 2012-07-07 ... | reverse complement strand
GTTGCGGCAGCACGTCCGATAGCTGGTGTTTAGTTCGGCATTATACGCAACGGCGGGGGTCTCCGCGAATAGATTAGGGGCCGATTGGCCCGGTACATAACGTGCTGACCCGCCTCCCGGCCGCGACGGAACGGTTATTCCGTCGCGGCCGGGAGGCGACTATGAACAGGTACAGGGCAGGAAAGTCAAAGGTCGCAAAGGCTTCGCGGAGCGCCAAACGCAAGAAGCCCACCGAGAAAGAGCTCAGGCAGATGGAGGCGGGCAGGCTGAAGGGGCCCGACCATCTGACCCCCACGCAGCGTGCCCTGATCGCCCTCATCGTTCAGGCGCAGGACCAGGACGGCTCCGCGACCCTGACGAAGCGCGAGATGGCGGAGCGGCTGGGCAAGTGTGAGAAGACCGTCGATCGGCTCATCTCGGACCTGCGTCAGCGTAAGCTCCTGGAATCGGTGCCGCGCTACACGGAGAAGGGCGGCCAAGTCGGCAATGCGTATCGCGCAACCGATGCCGCGAGGGAGAAGTACCCGGTACTGTTCGAATAGCGGGCCACTCGGGCCGCACATGGTTTACGACAGCTTGTCGGCCGGTGCGCCCTGGCTGCCAAGAAGCCTCGGGAGCTTCTTTCGGGAGGCGGCGGTCAGGCGATAGAGATTGGCCATCTGCCCGCCGTTCTCGCTACGAATCGCCTTGGAGCGAATCAGCCCCTTCTTGCGAAGGCCCCGCAGGGCGTTGTCGATCGTGCTGAGACAGTAGCCGAGCCGCTCGGAAAGCTCGCGCCTACTGGTCGCGATTCCCCCTGTCGCGTCGTGGGCGGCCACGAGGGCGAGGAGCTTCTCCTCCGAAGGGGTCAAATATCGTGGTCGCGGTTTCTTGGTCGCGCTGTTCATGGGGCACCTCACTGCTTTGACAATGTGGCACTTCGATTGTTGCCGCTCGTCGTGCGCGAATCAAAGGGAGGGGGAGGCTTTCGCGCGAAGGCGCGAACAAGTTGCGCAATTGAATATGGAGAAAATCTGTAGACATGAACTTATTACACTATTAAATATCAACTATTAAATATCCCCCCTGGGCAATCAAATACGTACCCCCTGGGCAATCAGATGCCGGTTATGGATCCCAATTTCTCCGACAGTCAACTCGTGGAACGCCAAAGGCGCCTCTGGCCTCTTTCCCAAACCGTTCGATCAAGCAGACCAAATATAAATTTGCTTCTCTTAATTAGAGTCTAATCACATCAACTATCAAACTGAATACAAGCCAAATTCAGCTTCTTTTGACAAACAATAGACAGACTACACGCATTGCTCTGCATAAATTGCATGCGCCGAATGTGTCGATTGGTCAAAAGGAGTGCATATGAAGTCGGGCCTTTCCAAACTCTGCTCCGCCGCGGTTGCTGCGGGGCTCGTCGCGTCGCTTGGGGCGATGGCGCCCGTGGCGGCGATCGCCGACGACCTGGTCGCATCCGATTCCGTCATGGAAACGACGGCTGATCCTGCCGCGTCGGAATCTACCCAGACTCAGGACGAGCTGTCGATCGGCAACGCCACTGCCAGCAATGCCACTTTGACCGATGCCGTACCTGAGGACGCCACGGGCGCATCCGCCGCTGCGCCCGTGGCCGAATCGGTCGGCCCCACCTCCTCGGACGCTTCGGCAAAGGCCCCTGACGCCAAGTCCGTCGCCGAGTTCAACGGGACTGCCTACGCGACCTTCGATGAGGCCCTCGCAGCCGCGAGCAACGCCGACGGCGCGACCATCAAGCTGCTCGCCGATGCGCAGACCTCGGGCCTCAACCTGAACAAGGACCTCACCATCGACGGCGGCGGCCACGCGCTGGCCTTCATCGACAAGGGAATCGCGCTCTGGGGCCATGCCCTGACCCTCAAGAACGTCAACGCGACGATGGCCGGCATCGGCTCCACCCCCTACACGGCGGAATGGAACTGGATGTCCGTGTGCGCGAGCAAGGACGCCTCTCTCACCCTCGACGGCGCAACGCTCACCATGGACGGCTCCGGCGCCGCAAGCAAGACGCACGCCGTCTACTTCTGCTCGAACAACAAGTTGAACCTCAAGAACGCGTCCAAGCTCACGATCAAGAACTATGGCCAGGACGCGCTTGAGTGGGACGGCGGCGACGGCGGCTACAACGTGAACATCGAGGGAGGCTCCACCTATACCTCCGACCACAACCGCTCCGGTTTTGTGGGCACGTTCTGCGTCACGGTCGACTCCTCCACGGTCAACGTCGCGAATTCGCTGGGAAATGGCTCGAACGGTTCGCATTTTGATATCAAGAACGGTTCTACCGTCGATTTCTCCGGTAACGGTTCCCATGGCCTCTCCGCCGGCAACCTATCCATCTCTGATTCCAAGGTCACCGCAAAGAACAACGGCATGACCGGCATCATCTTCTCCGGCAAGGGTGAGTTCAAGGGCGCCGACGTCCAGATAGAGGGGACGCGCGGCACGAGCTACTGGAACGCCGGCATGAGGCTCATGAAGAAGAACGCCACGCTCGACGTCGATGCCGCTTCCAAGGTCTCGATCGCGGGGAACAAGGTCACGGGCCTCTTCCTCGACTCGGGCGCGCGGGCGACGTTCGCCGAGGGCGCGAGCCTGACGATCACGGGCAACGACGCCTCCGCGGAAAACGCCAAGAGCAAGCAGGAACTCGCTCAAATGGGCGGCGGCGCCGTCGTCAGGTCGGGCGCTTCTCTGACGCTCCCGAGCTCCGCGGTGGTCGACAACAACAATGCCGCGCTTGCCGGCGACGACCTGTATGTCGAGGACGGCGGGTCGATCGCCTTCGGCGCGACGCGCGACGACGCGCTGACCGAGTTCGGTAACTGCGGCCATGCCATCGACGGCTGGTACGACGACGCGGCGGGGTCCCGCTGGTCGGCGCACGGCACCGAGAAGCATGTGGAGGCCGTGGCGGCCGGGTCCTACGAGGCGCCGCTCGCGCTCAAGGCGGCCCACGGGCTCGCGCGCGTGGACTACCGGTATGTGGGCGAGGCTCCTTCTGCGGCCCAGCTCCCAGGCCCGGACGAGGGCCTGGAAGTGGGCCTGCCCTACAACGCCAAGGCGCAGGCCGGCGTCGACGGCTGGACGTTCGACGGCTGGTACACGGACGAGGCGTGCACGTCCAAGTGGGAGGACGGGGGCGCCCTCGCCGGCTCGATGACCCTCTACGGCAAGTGGTCCAAGGTGCCCGCGGCCCCGGCCGAGCCCACCGAGCCCACGACGCCCGCTCAGCCGCAGGACGGGCAGGACGCAGCCGCCCCGCAGAAGCAGGCCAAGAAGTCCAAGGCACGCATCCCCCAGACCGGCGATGACTCCGCCGCCGCCGCGCTGCCCGCCGCCCTTCTTGGCGCTGCAGCTGTCGCAGCGGCCGGCGTGGCCGAGCGCCTTCGCCGTCGTAGCTAAGGCCTCCGCAATGCGCACGGGCGCCGAAGCCGTCTCATGGCGGCAGCGGTGCCTGTGCGATCTCACCCCTTTATGGAGCCCGGAACGGGCGCAAGCCATCATGCCCAAGGCCGCCTCGCGTCGGACTTGGGCTTCTAACGTAAGGAGGAAACATGGGAAGGAAAAGACGCACGCTTGCGGGGGCCTTTGGGGCCGCCGCAGGCGCCGTGGCGCTGGCGCTTGGGTTGATGCTGCCCGCGGCGTCCGCCGAGGCGGCCGAGCAAGACCCGTCTTCAACGCTCGAGACCAACCAAAAGACCGCGACCGAGCTCGATGAGAACCTGGAGACCAAGGTCACGCTCTCGTTCCCAGGCAAACAGGAGGTCGAGCCCGCCGACGTCGTGTTCGTGCTCGATAAGTCCGGCGCCTCTGCACAGGAGGAAATCTATACCCAGGCCAAGGACTTCTTGGCTCAGATTCATGAGAAGGCCCAGTCCGACGGCCTCAACGTCAAGGTGGGTGTGGTCCTCTTCAACTATCGCGGCAACGTCAAGCAGGGGCTGACCGATGTCGCGACCGGCTACGAGGACATCCTGCAGGCGCTCAACTCAAAGGTTAGCTCCGGCACGAACATGCATGCCGGCCTCCTCGCCGCCCAGCAGCTGCTCGACGCCGACTCTGCCGTGGCGGCGCGGAACAAGCACGTTATTCTGATCAGCGATGGAGCGACCTACCTGTACAGCAAGAACGGCGACTATACCAAGGCTTACACGAGGTCTTATGGCGACCCAAAGAAGCAAATCGACCCCAGCACGGGCAAGTCGTACCCCTACGGCAGGGATTTTCAGGGCGGGATTTGGGAGTACCAGAGCCGCGAGTACAACCTCAACAACGCTTGGAAGAAGTTCGGCGACGGTACGAATTTCATCTTTTCTCAGGCCATGACCTCGCCGTCGAAGCTTGCCGAGTACCTCGATTACTATCGGGCGCAGGAGGCCGGGGGCAGCTGGTCCCAGTACGATTACGGCCGCGGGTTCTTCGCGACAAGCACCAAGAACCCCATGCCGATCGACGTGAACGCGCCGGCGAACATAGACGTTGCGTTCATGAGCGCCGACGATACGTTCCAGGCTATGGTCAACTCCGGTTACGACATGAACGTGTACTACAAGAACGCTGCGGATTTCGACGGCAGGGTCTTCTTGGAGTATCTCGCCAGGAATTCGAACGCGGGGCAGTTGAACACCGATTTTTCCAAGCTCAAGGCGAAGCTGGTGGACAAGATCGCCGCCGGTTCGTACGTTGAGGATTTCATAGGTTCCCGCTTTGATTTCGTCGATGATGCCGATTCCTTGGGCCTGACGGTGAACGGTGAGGAGCTCAAGGCCGAGAAAGTCGACGACTCGACCTTCGGCTTCGGCAAGAAGGCCGATGGGTCGTACCGGTTCCTCCTGCAGCATACGGCAGGTGAGGATGAGAAGCTCGTGCTCACGCTGAACGAAGCCGTTGCGCCGGCGAGGCCCGCCGTGCTCGAGTACCGAGCTCGCTTGGTCGATGCCCCGACCGATCCAGGCGCGTACGATCTCAAGGTGAACGAGAGCGCGACCCTGTACCCCGTGGATGGGAACGGAATCAAGGGCACGGCGGCCGAGTTCCCGGTTCCGGAAGTGTCGTATACGGTTGCGGAGCCGGAGCCTGAGCCTGAGCCTGAGCCGCAGCCGCAGCCTGAACCGCAGCCGCAGCCCAAGCCCGGTTCAACCGACCAAAACCCTCAGGCCAACAAACCTGCCGCAAACACCCAGGTCAAGAAGTCGTCAGGTATCCCAAAGACGGACGACGACTCCATCGTGCCGATGTTCGCGGTCCTTCTTGGCGCCGGCGCATGCGCGGCTGCCCTCATCCTGAAGCTCCGCCGCTGACAAACTTTGGGGACAGGTTCGAAAATTACTCAAATGAGTAAAAATCGAACCTGTCCCCAAAAGTGTTCAAATGGAAGAAAATCGAACCTGTCCCCAAATTTGATCAGTCGTGCTTGCGGACGGCGTCGTACTCAAAGGTGTTGAGGAAGCGCTGTGCGCGCTCGGTCCGCGGGTGAGCGAAGAAGCGCTCGGGGATGTCCTGCTCCACGATCCCGCCGTCGTCGAAGAAGACCACGCGGTCCGCCACGGCGCGCGCGAACTGCATCTCGTGCGTGACGATGACCATGGTCTTGCCCTCGCGGGCGAGGTCGAGAATGACGTCGAGCACCTCTCGGACCATCTCGGGGTCGAGCGCGGCCGTGACCTCGTCGAGCAGCAGGACCTCGGGCTCCATGGCGAGCGCGCGCGCGATGGCGACGCGCTGCTTCTGCCCGCCGGAGAGCTGGCGCGGGTAGCTGTCAGCCTTATCGGCGAGCCCGACTCGCTCCAGCAGCTTGCGGGCCTGCTCCTCGGCGGCCTCCTTTGCGACGCCGCGGGCCTTCATCGGCGCGAGGGTGATGTTGTCGAGCACCGTCATGTGCGGGAAGAGGTCGTAGCTCTGGAACACCATGCCGACCTTCTGGCGCAGCGCCACGAGGTCGCGCTCGCTGCCGCCAATCTCCTGCCCCTCCACGCGGACGCTGCCGCCCTGGATGGGCTCGAGCGCGTTCAGGCAGCGCAGGAACGTCGACTTGCCGCAGCCGGAGGGGCCGATGATCACGATGACCTCGCCGCGCTTGACGGAAAGCGAGATGTCCTTGAGCACGACCTTCTCGCCGTAGGCCTTCTTCAGGTGCTCGACCTCGAGCAGGGGCGCGTCCTTAGCCGGGACCTCGGATGGGGTTGGGGGCTCGGGCGCGCCGGTCTTCTTGGCATCAGTCATAACTAGTTCCATTTCTTTTGCAGGTGGCCCGCGAGCAGACTAATGGGCCAGCACACGGCGAAGTAGAGGAGCATGATGGTCCCGTAAACGCCAAAGACAGCGTTCGGCGAGGTCATGCGGTTTGCCTCGATGATCTGCTGACCGACCTTCATCATCTCGATGACGCCGATCATGAGCAGGAGCGACGTGGTCTTGACCATACGCGTAATGAGGTTGATCGCGGCCGGCACGAGGCGGCGGACCGCCTGCGGCACGACGACGTAGCGCAGCGACTGCGAGCGGGTGAGCCCCAGGGCCGCAGCGCTCTCGTACTGGTGGGTCGGCGTGCTCTGCAGGGCGCCGCGCACGAGGTCGCCCATCTCGGCCGTCCCCCAGAAGGTAAAGACGATGATGGCCGAGAACTCCGCCGTGAGGTTGATCCCCAGCGCGCGGGTCGCGCCGAAGAACACGATGTAGAGAAGCGCGAGCTGCGGCATGATGCGCACGATCTCGAGGTAGAGGCGCGAGATGAAGCGCGCGACGGGGTTCTTCCACGTCATGAAGATGCCCAGCAGCACGCCGAGGACGAGCGAGAGCACGACCGAGATGCCGCTGACCTGGACCGCGACCCAGAGGCCCTGCAGCAGGCGCAGCGCGTTCGTTCCCTTGAAGAGAACATCAATCCCCAAAGCATCCATAGCGCAGCCTCCTCTCGATGACGCTGCCCGCGACGCTCACGGGCACGAGGATGAGCAGGTAGAACAGGACGAGCATGGTCAGGCACTCCGTCGTCTTGTAGTAGAGGCCCATGAGGTCCTTCGTCACGAACATGAGGTCCATGAGGCTGATGGCCGAGAAGACGCTCGTCTCCTTGAGAAGGAAGATGATGTTCGCGACGAAGCTCGGGAAGGCAAGCGCGACGGCCTGCGGGAGGATGACGTAGCGGACGGCCTGCATCCGGGTGAGGCCGAGGGCGAGCGAGCTCTCGCGCTGGATCGCGTCGACCGACTCGAAGCCCGAGCGGAACGACTCGGCCATGTACGCCCCGCCGTGGAGCGCCAGGCCAAAGGCACCGCAGGCCTCCGGCGTGATGGAGAAGCCGAATCGCGGCAGGCCGAAGTAGAAGAAGAACAGTTGGATGAGCAGCGGTGTGTTGCGGAAGAGTTCCACGTACGCCCGGCAGAGCTGACGCGCGACCGGTATGCGGAAGTGGATCACGAGCGCGACGGCGAGGCCCAAGACGATGCCGCCGGCGATGCCTGCCCACCCGATGCCCAGCGTGAGCAGCGCCGCGTCCTTGTAGAGCGGGAGGTACCCCGCCATGGCCTGTAGGTCCAAAACAAATCCCCTCATTTGCTTTGCTCGAACGGAAACGTTGGTCGGACTATAAGCCCACCAAAGTGCTAGGAATTCAACATCCTAGGACTCGTAACATAGAAGTCAAGGAACGGAAGCGGCTTTCGGATACCTCGATAACGCGTTATCGAAAACGCTGAAACGCGATGAATCCGCAGGTAGATAGGCTTCTTTGCACCGTTTCACCGTTTTGTAACAGTAATTCCCATTGAAATGCTGGGATTTGAGTGCTTTACTCGTCCCTGCCATCGAAGGAGCCCCAAGAAGGGGCGCGACACCAAGGAGAGAGACCATGGCATCCAGCCTCAACCGCCTGAGCATCGACCGTAGAAACTTCCTCAAATCCGCCCTCGCCGCCGTGACCCTCGCGGGCTCCGTCGCCCTCGGCGGCTGCAGCATCAGCGCCACCTCCGACAACGGCTCGTCCAACGCCGGCTCCAACTCGAGCTCCGCCTCGTCCTCCGGCGCCGGCTACCGCTCCCTCGACGAGATCAAGAACTCCGGCAAGATCACGATCGGCGTCTTCTCGGACAAGAGCCCCTTCGGCTACGTCGACGAGAACGGCGAGTACCAGGGCTACGACGTCGAGCTCGCCCGCCAGATCGGCGAAGACCTGGGCGTCGACGTCGAGTTCGTCTCGACCGAGGCCGCGAACCGCGTCGAGTACCTCGAGACGAACAAGGTCGACCTCATCCTCGCCAACTTCACCGTGACCGACGAGCGCGCCGAGAAGGTCGACTTCGCCGAGCCGTACATGAACGTGGCCCTGGGCGTCGTCTCGCACAAGGACAACGTCGTGACCGACGTCTCCCAGATCGGCAGCCGCACCGTGATCGTCATCTCGGGCACGACGGCCGAGACCTACCTCACCAAGCACAACCCCGAGCTCAAGCTCGAGAAGTACGACACCTACGCCGCGGCCAAGACCGCCTTCGAGAACAACAAGGACGCCGTCTGGGCCAACGACAACACCGAGGTCATCGCCTTCGCCAAGTCCTCCGGTTCCGATGAGTACGTCGTGGGCATCGACGAGCTCGGCGACCTGGACACCATTGCGCCGGCCGTGGCCAAGGGCAACACCGAGCTGCTCGACTGGGTGAACAACGAGCTCTACTCCCTCGGCGCCCAGAACTTCTTCCACTCCGACTACGAGAAGACCCTCGCCGACACCTACGGCACCGACTACGAGAGCACGCTCGTGGTCGAGCCCACGAAGAAGTAATCGCAGCAGAGCGGCAAGGCCTTCGCAATGAAACATAAGGACAGGGCCGGTACGAGAGGCAATCTCGTGCCGGCCCCGTCCTCATGTTTAGAATGGGTGTCGCAAAAGCTCGAGCTGGGAGGCTGCCCATGATCAGGATCGCTTGCGATGTCCACACCCATACGCTGTTCTCGCGACACGCGTACTCGACGCTCGAGGAGGATGTGCGCGCCGCGGCCGACCAGGGGTTCGAGCTGCTCGGCGTCACCGACCACTTCTCCGAGATGCTCTTTGACCGGCAGACGCTGAGGAACTTCCAGTACTTCATCAACATGGGCTGCTGGCCCCGCGAGTGGCACGGCGTGAGGCTGCTGCACGGCTGCGAGGCGGATATCGTGGACGGGGAGGGTCGCCTCTTTGGCTGGGACATCCCGGTCGAGGCGAACATCACGGGCGAGCCGTACAAAGAGGCCTCCACGCTCAAGGACCGCTGCTTCCAGAGCTGCGACTACGTGATCGCGAGCGTGCACCGCAAGGACTTCACGCTCTCGGCGACGCGTGTCCAGAACACGCAGATGTACATCAACGCGCTGCAAGACCCCAAGGTCCTCATCCTAGGACACCTGGGCCGCTCCGGCGTCGAGTTCGAGCTCGACCCGGTTATCGAGGCGGCCCGCGACCTGGGCAAGCTCGTGGAGCTCAACGAATCGAGCCTCGCGGAGCCGGCGAAGGCGAGCAAGTCCCTCATCCCGTGCGAGAAGATCGCGCGCCGCTGCGCCGAGCTCGGCTGCATGGTGTCGTTTGGCAGTGACGCGCATGTGAGCTCCACGATCGCGCGCTGCGCGACCGTCAAGGAGCTGCTCGAGCGCATCGACTTCCCCGAGGAGCTCGTGGCGTGCTCCTTTGCCGAGAAGTTTTTGGATGTGGCGCGTGCTGCCCTACCCGCTTTCACGCTTTAACGCCCGCCGTCGGCTCGCTTTTACCTGTTTCGGGCTCAGCGGGGCTGGCCGTTGAGCACGCTCGGCCCGTTCGTCACACGTTTCCAGAAAAGCAAACACACTCGGGCAGTTCGTCACACGTCAAACTTCCCCTAAAGGATGAAGAGGCCGTTCTTTTCAGAAACCTTATCTGGGCTTTTATGGGTTCCGGTTGTTCGGAGCAACAAATAGGCGTGTGACGAACGGCCCGAGTGTGCTGGAAAAGAGAAAAACGTGTGACGAACGGCTCGAGTGTGCAAAACGCAGGACGAACCCTTGCGCGGTGCTGCCTTACAGCTCGATCGTGAGCGCGACGGGGCAGTGGTCGCTGCCGTAGACGTCCGAGAGGATGCTCGCGTCGCGCACTTGGTCGGCGATGCCGTCGCTCACCAGGAAATAATCGATGCGCCAACCCGCGTTCTTCTCGCGCGCGCGGAAGCGGTAGCTCCACCAGCTGTAGGCACCGGTCTCGTCGGGGTGGAGCAGGCGGAACGTGTCGGTGAAGCCGGCGTCCAAAAGCTTGCCGAAGCTCTCGCGCTCCTCGTCCGAGAAACCTGCGTTGCCGCGGTTGGGGCCAGGGTTCTTCAGGTCGATCTCGTTGTGCGCCACGTTGAAGTCGCCGCAGGTCACCACGGGTTTCGACTCGGCGAGCTCGCAGAGAAACTCGCGATAGCGCGCGTCCCAGGCGAGTCGCTCGTCTATGCGGGCGAGCTCGTTTTTCGCGTTGGGCGTGTAGACGTCGACGAACCAAAACCGGTCGAACTCGAGCGCGCACACGCGGCCCTCGTCATCGGCGGCGGGGGAGCCGATCTTGTGAACGACCTGAAGCGGCGCCTCGCGGGAGAACACCGCCGTGCCGGAATACCCTTTGCGCGCGGCATAGCTCCACGTCTGCGTGTATCCGGGGAGCTCAAGCTCGAGCTGACCCTCCTGGAGCTTCGTCTCCTGCAGGGCGAAGACGTCGGCGTCGAGCGAACGGAAGATCTCCTCGAAGCTCGGGTCCTTCTTCACGACGGCACGCAGGCCGTTGACGTTCCAGGACACGAAACGCAGCTCTTGGCGGGTCTGGGGCATGGGTTCTCCGTTCGGCATCGGTCGGCAAGAAGCACACCGGCCTAGTGTAGCGCGCACAAAAAAGAGGCGCGCCGCGGGAACGGTCGCGCCTCAGGGCTACTCGATGGTGATGTACCCGTCCCAACCGGGCTCGGCCTCCGGGCCGGCGTCGCGCTCGCCGAAGACGAACTTGCGGATGCGCGGGATCTCGCGGATGGCCTGCCTGCGCCCGAGCTCGTAGGACGCCTCGAGCTTCACCTGGCTCACGGTCCCGCTCGAGACGATCATGTCGTCGGGGTAGATGATGAGGCAGCGGCCCTCCGCCGCGAGCGCCTCCACGCGGTCGAGCTCGGCGTTGTACCGCTCCCACCTGGTCAAAAGCGCGTTTCTCATGTACGGGTGATCGGCCGCGAGCTTCTTGTAGACGGCCGCCTCGGCGCGCGTGGGCTCCTGCTTGCGGTACCCCTTCGGGCGCGTGGCGAGAAAAACGAACTTGTCGTACCCGTCCGCCTCGGCCATGCACACGGGGATGCCCGCGCCCTCGCCGAGGCCCCCGTCGTACAGGACCCTGCCGTCGACGGGCCTCGGGATCATGGCGCCGGGCAGCGTCGAGCTCGCGCGCACGACGTCCATGAGACGCTCGACGTCGGGCATGTCCTCGCGCCCAAAGCGCACGGTGCGCCCCGTGTCGCGGTCGAAGGCCTGGACGCGCAGCTTCGCCGGGTTGGCGCAGAACGTCTCCCAATCGAAGGGGAGCCGCCCCGTCTCGACGGCCCCTTCGTAGAGGTCGTCCGCGTTGAAGTACCCGTTGCCGCGCACGAGCGATCCAAAGCCCACGCTGCCGCGTACCCAGTTGACGTCGGCGAACGCGAGCCGCGTGCGCTCCTGGTCGCGCGTGAGGTAGTCGACGGTGTTGCTCGCGCCGGCGCTCAGCCCGCACACGTAGTCGAAGTAGATGTGGTTCTGCAGCAGCGCGTTCGCGATCGCCGCCGTGTACCCGGCACGGTACCCGCCGCCCTCGAAGACGAGCGCGCAGTCGTGCACATTGTTCCGGAGCGTCTCCATGTGGTTCGCCTTTCGAACTCGAGTCAATAATCCGCTTTTACCCAAACGCCGCGCTGAGCGGCCTATACTTCAGAAAAACTCAACGAGGAGGCAAGCATGTCGCGCACCATCACCGATCCCCAGGAAGCCGCCGCGGCCCTCAAGAAGCTCGTCGACGAGGCGGGAAGCGTCGTCTTCTTCGGCGGGGCGGGCGTCTCGACGGCGAGCGGGATCCCGGATTTCCGCAGCGAGGACGGCCTGTACCACCAGCACTTCGACTACCCGCCCGAGACCATGCTCAGCCACGGCTTCTACGAGGCCCACACCCGCGAGTTCTTCGACTTCTACCGCGAGCGCATGATCGCCCTCGGCGCCAAGCCCAACCAGGCCCACAAGAAGCTCGCCGAGCTCGAGGCCGAAGGCAAGCTCACGGCCGTCGTCACGCAGAACATCGACGGCCTCCACCAGGCCGCCGGCAGCAAGAAGGTCTACGAGCTGCACGGCTCCGTCCACCGCAACGTCTGCCGCAAGTGCGGCGCGACCTACTCGGCCGAGTGGGTCCTGGGCACCGAGGGCGTGCCCACCTGCCCTAACTGCGGCGGGCAGATCAAGCCCGACGTGGTCCTGTACGGCGAGAGCCTCGACGGCGACACGCTCGAGGGTGCGGCCCGCGCAATCGCCTCCTGCGACCTGCTGATCATCGGCGGGACGTCGCTCGTGGTCTACCCCGCGGCCGGGCTCGTCCAGTATTTCCGCGGATCCAAGCTCGCGGTGGTGAACCTCCAGCCCACCCCGCAGGACTCCGCCGCCGACCTCGTGTGCGCCTGCGACATCGCGAAGGCGTTCGACTTCTAGGCCCCCCGCCCGTCCGCTTGCGTGCTTCTTGGCAAGAAAACCGCCGCCCCTCGGCCCGCGGGTACAATGGGGTGTGCTCGAACCTGTTCGCGAGAAGGGACGCCCATGCTCAGAGAGAACCATGCCGTTTGGCGCTGCGGGAAACACGAGATCAGCCTCGCGCGCCCCCGCATCATGGGCATCCTCAACGTGACGCCGGACTCCTTCTCGGACGGGGGAGAGAACCTCGACGCCGACGCCGCCGTCGCGCACGGCCTCGCGATGCTCGACGAGGGCGCCGACATCATCGACGTGGGCGGCGAGTCCACGCGCCCCGGGCACCGCCCCGTGAGCCCCGAGGAGGAGGTGCGCCGCATCCTTCCCGTGGTGAAGGGCCTTGTCGCCGAGGGCGCCGTGGTGAGCATCGACACCCGCCACGCCGAGGTCGCGCGGATGTGCCTGCGCCTGGGCGCGTCGATCATCAACGACGTGACCGGCTTCACCGACCCCGCGATGGTCGAGGCCGCCGCCCAGTCCGATTGCGGCTGCATTGTCATGCACTGGGACCACGGCGGCCTGGGGACGCCCGGCACCCGCAAGCAGGTCGTCCTCGACGACTCGCGCCCCGCGCGTCCGGGTGCCGCGGCGAACCGCGCCATCGTCTCCCAGCACCGCTTCACCCTGCCCGAGCAGGCGCCCATCATGCGCCAGATCATGGGTTTTCTCGGCGACCAGGCGCGCACGCTCATGCGCGCCGGCGTGGAGCACGACCGCATCTGCATCGACCCGGGCCCCGGCTTCGACAAGCTCGCCGATGAGGACGTGGTCATCCAGCGCTCGACCCGCTCCATGGTCTCCATGGGCTACCCGCTGTGCTGCGCCGTGAGCCGCAAGCGCTTCGTGGGCGCTGTCTCGGGCGTGGCCGACGCCGCCGCGCGCGACGCCGCGACGCAGGGCATTTGCATCTCCGCGGTGGCAAACGGCGCCCGTATCCTGCGCGTCCACGACGTCGCGGGTTGCGCGCAGGCCGTCAACTCCTACTGGGCCGTCGCGCAGAAGGACCCGCGCCAGGGCTTCGTGAGCCTGGGGTCGAACGTGGGCGAGCCCGTGGCCAACCTCACGCGCGCCGTCCAGATGATCGACCAGATCCCCCTCACCTGCGTGGCGAACGTGAGCCGCGCCTACGAGACCGAGCCCGCCTACGGCATCGCCATGCCCGTCATCAACTGCGTGGCCGAGATCCGCACCGAGCTCCACCCGCTCGTCCTCATGGGCCAGCTCGCCCAGATCGAGGAGCGCATGGGCCGCAAGCGCGACCCGGAGCAGGACCCGCGCAAGCCCGGCCACCTGCCGCGCACCATCGACTGCGACCTCATGTGGGTCGAGGGCGAGTCCCATGCCGGTGCCAGGCTCACGCTCCCGCACCCGCGCTTGGGCGAGCGCGATTACGTCGTCCTGCCCATGGAGGACCTCATGCACAACCCCGAGCGCTTCCTCGAGCACGCGGGCGTGAAGGTACTCCCGCGCGACCAGCGCGTGGGAGCCGTGACGGCCGACCTCGGACCCATCGACTGGGCCTGATCAAATTTGGGGACAGGTTCGTTTTTTACTCAAAATGAACGATTTGAACAATTCAGGAACAGCATAAGAGGAGAAGACACGCGTGAACGATATCGTTGACCTTGCCCGCAACGGCGCCCCGGCTGGCAAGAAGAACGTGCAGCTCGACGGCGATGCGCTGCTCGTGGAAGTGGTGTGCCGCCCCGCCGTGGCGATGCCGTTCCTCACCGGCGTGCCCTACGCGGCCGCGTTGGGCGTGGCCGACGCGCTCGAGGCGCGCGGGGCCGAGGGCATCGGGATCGCGTGGCCGCACGACGTCTGCGGCGCGGACGGCCTTGCCGCGACGGTGCGGACGACGGCGGGCTTCGGCGAGGGCATGTTCGTCGTGTGCCACGTGGCGATCCCGCACGTGGACGCCACGGAGGCGGACGGGCTTGCCGAGAAGGTCGCCGAGGGCGTGCTTGCCCGCGTCGACGCATGGGCCGCGCGGATCGCCCGGGCCGAGAAGGCCGCGACCCCGCTTGGCCCCGTGCTGAACGAGCTCTTCGACCGCACGCCGCTCATGGGGAAGGCGGTCGAGGTCGTCTACCCCAACGGCAACGTCGCCCTGGCCGGGACCCTCGCGGGCATGGACGTGTGGGGCCGCGCCACGGTCAAGGACGGCGCCGGCCGCGAGCACGAGTTCGCCCCCGAGCAGGCGCGTATCCGGGCCGCACGCTAGGCCTCGACGGACCGACCTCGCCGCGACGACCGGGCGGACAGGCCGCTTACCTCGCGTTCTTCCGCAGCCAGATGTCGCGGATGCCGCGCAGCGTGAGGTCGGGGTCGATCGCGTCGAAGAGGTCGGTCGCCGCGCTCACGGTGCGCGCGAGCCCGCCCGTGCCCACGACCTTGGCGCCCCCGATGCCGAGCTCGGCCTTCATGCGCGCCACGAGGCCCTCGGCCTGCGCGGCCGCGCCTATGACGAGGCCGGACTGCATGGCCGTCTCGGTCGTGTCGCCGAGCGCGTGGGCCGGCGCCTCCACGGGGATCGTCGCGAGCTTGGCCGCCCGGGCAAAGAGCGCGTTCGCGCTGAGGATGAGCCCGGGCCCGATGGCGCCGCCGCGGTAGGCGCCCGCGGCGTCGACCACGTCGATGTTCGTCGCGGTGCCGAAGTCGACCACGATCACGGGCGCGCCGTAGGTCTTCTCGGCGGCCACCGCGTTCGCGATGCGGTCGGCGCCCACGGCGCGCGGGTTGGGCATGTTCACGGCGATGCCGCAGTCCTCGCCGGCCGCGATCAGCAACGGCTCCTTTCCCAGGAGCACCTCGAGGCAGCGGGTCCAGGCGCGCGTGATCGCCGGGACGACGCTCGCCACCGCGGCGTCCTCGACGCTCGCGAGGTCGAGGCCGTCCTTCTTGAAGTACACGAAGAGGCGGGCGTGCAGGACGTCGGAGGTGTCGTTGGCGTCGCTCTCCATGCGCCAGCCGTGCACGAGGCCGCCTTCCGCGTCAAAGAGGCCCAGCGTGGTGTGCGTGTTTCCCACGTCGACGGCTAGGAACATATGCGACCTCCGGTCTCGCGAATCTTTGTATAAGTGAGTATGGTGCGGCCTGCGGGGCCGTCCGGCGCCAAGAAGCTCGTTTGCGCCGTTTTCCGCCCCATTCCACACGTCATTTACACACGCCGCGGCCGGGCAATCTGTTAGAATCGAACAGCTTGACTGTCCTGGAGACCCAGGACGAAACCCCTGCCCTGGTCGGTACCAGGGCCGACGAACAGGAGTCCTGCTATGAAGCAAGGTATCCACCCTAATTACGTGGAGTGCACGGTTCGCTGCACCTGCGGCAACACTTGGGTCACCCGCGCCACCAAGTCCGAGATGACCGTGGACCTGTGCGACAAGTGCCACCCGTTCTACACCGGCCAGCAGAAGCTCGTCGACACCGGCGGCCGCGTCCAGCGCTTCGCCGACAAGTTCGGCGGCGCCGCTGCTGCCCAGCTCAAGAAGGCCGAGGAGGCCAAGGCTGCCCGCGCCGCCAAGGCTGCTGAGGCCGAGGCCGCCCGCAAGGCCGCTGCCGAGGCCAAGGCTGCCGCCAAGGCCGCCCGTGCCGCCGAGTACGCCAAGAAGGCCGAGGCCGAGGCTGCGAAGGCCGCCGCTGAGGCCGCCAAGGCCGCTGCCGAGGCTCCCGTCGCCGAGGAGGCTCCTGCCGCCGAGGCCGAGACCGAGGCTGCCGCCGAGTAGGCCCGTCTCGCATAACCGAGCGAAGGAAACCCCGCGATCGCACTGGTCGCGGGGTTTCTTTGTGTGGCGGGTCGTTGTTTCGCTCCCGACCTCGCGCCCGCCCGCCGCCTGCACGGCGACGAACAAGCGCGAGGTCACGGCCCTATTGCTGCCTGCGCATCACGTACGTATCGCGGTACGTGAGCGTCTCCGACGTGGGGAAGAAGAGGAACGAGCCCTCGTGCACGTAGGTCGTCTGCACCACGGCGAGGACGGACGAGGGGTCGGTCGCCGTGCCGAACTGCAGCGTGACCGACACGTTGCCGCCCGCTTGGTCGGGTAGCTGCGCCGAGAAGGCCAGGTCGCTGCCGTTCGAGCCGCCGGGGACGAGCTCTGCCGTGAGCGCGGCGCCTGAGATATCGGCGTCCCCTTCACAGCTCTGCGAGTCTTTCTGCGGGTTCGCGTGGAAGTGCGCGACGCCCGAGACGGTGCCGACGAGCCGCGCGCCGGTGCCCTGCGCGTCGCTTGAGCCTTCCTGGCCCGTTATCTCGACCGTGAGCGGCGCGTTCGTTCCGGCGAGGCATTTCGCGCCGTCGGTCTCCTGCGACTGGAACGTCCCGGTCCACGTACCCGCAAGGGGCGCGAAGCTGCGCGTCTTTGCGTCCGCGGGCACGTCCGTCTCCACGATCTCCCACAGGCCGTTCACCGGGCGGAAGGCGAACTTCACGCCGATCTGGCAGGAGTACTCGTCGTAGATCCCGGCCTTCTTGCAGGAGAGCACAAGCGAGTCTGTCTGGCTCTCAGTATCAAAGTCGGAACTAACGACCTCGAAGTCGCCGCCTGCGTAGATGCCGACGAGGCTCTTCTCGCCCACGCCGTCGTCCGACGCCCCGCTTCCGTCGCCGGAGGCGTGGAGCGACTGCTCGGCGCGCTCGAGAAGGGCGGCGGAATTCGCCTTCACCGCGTCCTCGTCCACGCCTTCCCGGGCCTCGAAGGCGGCGTTCGCGTCCATCTCGCCGCCGATCGCCGTCCACATCCCCGCGACCTTGGCGTAGCCGAGCGTCGCCGTCTTCGTCGCGCGGACCGAGCCGTTCTCAAAGGTCACGCTGACCTCGGCCTGCGCGTAGCCCGACGCCCCGAACTGCGCCGCCGAGGGATCGATGGCTGACTGCGTCTTGCGCACCGAGAGCACCTTGACGTCGCCGACCTCGAGCTCGGCGTCGTCGCCCCACTTGCCGCCGCTGTAGTCCGGCGCGCCCACGCGCGTGCGGGCGTCGGCCGCCACGACGTCGTCTGCGGGCACGCTGCCGGCGTGGATGCCGGCGACGGTCAGCAGGGCGACGAGGGCGACCACGAGCGCGGCGACCACCGCGACGGGTCGCTTGTGGCTGGCAAGAAAACCGCGGGCCTTCGCGGCCACCTGTGCCACGCGTCCCTGCGGCGCGCGCTTCTCGACGACCTGGGTCTCGGTGAGGTCGGGCGTCGGCCGCACGGCGGTCGCGTCCTGGGCGGCGGCTTCGGCCGTTTCCGCCGCGTCGGCGCCCGCGTCGGATGCGTTGGGCTCCGCCGTATCTGCCTCGGATCCCGCCTCGGCCGTATCCGTCTCCGGCTCCGGCGCGCCCGGCTCCTCTGCACCCGCATCAACGTCCGTCTTGGCCGCGGCCATATCCGTCGCAATCTGCCCGTCCTTCTCAGCGTCGCCGGGCTCGTGCGCGGGCCCCAGCCCCTCGCGTATCTCTGTGTCCATGCCACTCCCATCTGTTCTCCGCCTAGTTTCTCACACGAGCTGCCCCGCGATGCCTGTGCTACCCATCTCGTTTGTCCGCATCTTGGCCCATACAAAAGAGCCGCTTTGCCAAACACGAAGACATGCATATGCTGTACATGAAATTGCGCAAAACAATGTACAAGCCGTACACGAAAATACGTAAAATCATGTACAGAATACGCATGAAAAACGAGGAGCAACCATGAAGGGCCAGGCAGCGAAGCCGCTCAAGCGCAAGTTTTCCAAGACAATCGAGGACTGGTTCAAGAACGACGACGAGCATCCGCTCCTTGTGACGGGCGCGCGTCGGACGGGCAAGACGTACCTTCTGGACCAAATGGGCAAAAACCTTGCTGGCGACCAGTTCCTCCGCCTTGACTTTCAGACGGATCTTGCGGCCGTCGAGCGCATCTTCGACGGTCCCACGGACGACGTCGACGGAATCGTCAGGCGCCTTTCCGAGTACAAGGGTGTGGACGGCCTCGATCCATCCAAGGCACTGCTCTTCTTCGATGAGGTGCAGCTCGACGAGCGGGCCCTCAACTCGCTTAGGTTCTTTGCCGGCTCGCGTTGGCGCGTCGCGGCAAGCGGCAGCCTTCTCGGTGTGACGACGCGGCAGCGCAGGCTCCCGTTTCCCTCCGGTGTCCGCCAGGCCACGCTTCTTCCCATGGACTTTGAGGAATTCCTTTGGGCGCTCGGGGAGGATGCCATGGCACGGGCGATCCGGGAGCACGCCTCCACGTTCGAGCCTTACGTGCTGCACGAGCGTGCGCTCGACCTTTATCATCGCTACCTCATAGTCGGTGGCATGCCGTTACCTGCCCGGCAGTATCGCGATACCTGCTCGCTCGATGCCGCAGCAGAGGAAATCGCCGAGATCGAGTCGACCTACACGGCGGACATGACCGACGTCGACAACGGCATCAGCGGCCTCTCTGCCAAGAGGATCTGGGACAGCCTTCCCAAGCAGCTCCTTCGCGCGTCTACCAAGAAGTTCAAGTACTCCGAGGTCGTGCGAGGTGGACGCCGCGCGCGTCTTCTCGAGCCCCTCGAGTGGCTTTCGGCGGCGGGCATCGTGAGCATCAACGACCTCACGCGCGACGTGCAGGCACCTCTTGCGCCCTACAACGATGAAGAGGGCAGTTTCTTCAAGGTCTACGTGGCGGACACGGGCGTCATGTTCAGCAAGTTCGGCATCTCTCCGAACCTGTTTCTCAACCCTGAGCTCCAGGCGGCGCTCTCCTCGGATTTCAGGGGCGCGTTGACCGAGAACTACGTGATGCAGGCCCTCAAGGCCGCGGGACTCAAGACCTACTACTGGATGCCCGAGGACAACGGCCGGCGCGGCGAAATCGACTTCGTTTACCAGACTCGGCGGGCGGAGGTCATCCCCGTCGAGGTCAAGTCCGCCCGCAACGTGAGCGCCAAGACGTTCTCGCGCTTCATGGGGGAAGGCCACGCACCGTTCGGCGTGCGACTCTCCGAGAACGAGTTTGGCTGCACAAGGCTCGAGAACGGTGCGGAGCTCAGGAGCCTCCCGCTCTACGCGGCGTTCTGTATGGATGCGTGCGCCTAGGGGGCCAGGACGCCGGATGTATCTACCGTGCCTCCACAACCGCCCCAGTCGCGAGGCCATCGCGGCCTTCCCGCGTTATGATAGAAAAGAATGTGCGAAAGGGGATTTACCTATGTATCTGAGGAACGACAAGCTCTAGCTGCCTTGTTTGCCGCGCTGCGCCACCGTTGCGGTTGCGCCGCGCCATGCCTCATCCCCGTCAATTCGCCCGGTGGCGCCGCGTCGCGCCGCCCTCCCACAACAAGGAGTTCCCACATGCCAGAGAAGCTCGAAAAGATCATCGCCGCCTACAAGGAGCTTGAGGCCAAGCTCGTCGACCCTGCCGTCGTCTCCGACCCCAAGGAGTACGCGCGCCTGGCCAAGGAGCACGCCGGCCAGGCCGAGCTCGTGGCCAAGGCCAAGGAGTACCTGGGCGCCCTCGACGACATCGAGGCCGCCAAGGAGATGCTCCACGAGGCCTCCGACGCCGACGAGAAGGCCATGCTCCAGGACGACATCGCCGCGAACGAGGAGAAGCTCCCCGCGCTCGAGGACGACATCAAGTTCCTTCTCATCCCGACCGACCCCAACGACGACAAGGACACCATCGTCGAGATCCGCGCCGGCGTGGGCGGCGACGAGGCCGCCATCTTTGCCGGCGACCTGTACAAGATGTATGAGCGCTTTGCCGCGTCCAAGGGCTGGAAGATCCAGCTCCTCTCGTCCTCGCCGTCCGAGGCCGGCGGCTTCAAGACCATCGAGTTCAAGGTCCTGGGCGAGAAGGTCTACTCCGTCCTCAAGTACGAGTCCGGCGTCCACCGCGTCCAGCGCGTCCCCAAGACCGAGAGCCAGGGCCGCATCCAGACCTCGACCGCCACGGTCGCCGTCCTGCCCGAGGCCGACGAGATCGACATCCACATCGAGCAGTCCGACCTGCGCATCGACACCTACTGCGCGTCGGGCCCCGGCGGCCAGTGCGTCAACACGACCTACTCCGCCGTGCGCATCACGCACCTGCCCACGAACACCGTGGTCCAGTCGCAGGACCAGCGCTCGCAGATCCAGAACCGCGAGGTCTGCATGCAGATGCTGCGCGCCCGCCTCTACGAGATGGAGCTCGAGAAGCAGCAGGCCGAGCAGGGCGCCGAGCGCCTCTCGCAGATCGGCCACGGCAACCGCTCCGAGAAGATCCGCACGTATAACCAGCCGCAGGACCGCGTGACCGACCACCGCATCGGGTTCAACAGCACCTACAACGGGGTCCTTCTGGGCAGCAACCTCTCCGACGTCATCGAGGCGCTCGCCGCCGCCGAGCGCGCCGAGAAGCTCGCCCAGACCGTCTAATGCCGCCCGCGTCGGATGCGGGTCGGGTAGTTCCTTAACAGTTGGCGGGTGCCGCAGGGCGCCCGCTTTTTCACGGCTCTAGGAGGCCATCTATGGAGGGCAACAAGGTCGAGGAATTCGAGCTCGGCGAGCCGGTGCTCGTGTGCCGCTGGCGCCTCGCGGGCGGAAAGCTCCCCCTCGAGAACCGCCACCTGCGCGCGCTTTCCCGTCGCGTCGTGCTGGGCCGCGCCGTCACGCCCCAGCTTGTGGGCTGGGCGAAGCAGCACATCGAGTGGACGCTGCAGGACGGCTCCGCCGAGAACCCCGACGGCGTGCTCATGCTCGTCATGGATGCCGAGGGCCGCGCGGCGATGAGCGTGGGCCCTTATGCCCCTCTTGCGAATGAGGGCCAGGTTGATGGCGGCGTGCCTGTCGAGAAGCTCGCAGAGCGCGCCGCCGCGTCCGAGCGCGAGGCGACCGAGGCCGGCATCGCGCCCGAGACGCTCTGGGCGGCAGGCCCCGACGGCGCCCTCGTCGCCGGTTTCGCCGAGGATGCGCCCAAGTCCGGCGCCGCGAGCCTCGTCGCCGACCTCGCCGCGACCTTTGGCATGAAGGTCCGCTACGAGGACGACCTCGCGAGCAGGGCCGCCGCGGGCGCGGAGGGGCTCGGCGAGGTCTTCTTGGTGAGCGATGAGCACGGCATCGTGCCCGCTGCGGATGCGAAGGGAGAGACGGGCGCTCGATTCGCGTCCGCCTACGCGAAGCTCCTCGACGCCACGCGCGACGCGCGGTAAGGCTACTTCGCCGCGGTGAAGCTCCAGGCGGCGCCCGCCTCGCCGCACACGAGGGAGAGGTCCCAGCTCTTCTGGCTGTTGACCCAGCTGTTCGAGTCGTGTACCACGACCTGGCCCGACTCGTCGAGCTTCTCGAGCACGATGAAGTGGCCCACGCTCGTGAACGTGCCCGGGTTCATCACGCAGATGACGGGGCGCCCGGACTGGAGCTCGGCTTTGACCGTGGCGACGGAGGTCGAGACCTGCTTGCCCGTGAGGCCGAGCTGCGCCGCCCCTTGCGTCATGAGCGACCAAGAAGTCCCCTGCGCGTCGGCGGCGTAGCCGTTCTTCTCGGCAAAGGACGCCATACCCGCCGGGTCGAGGTCCGTCTTGCCTGTGAGGGCGATGTAGACCATGTCGAGCGCGGTGGGGCCGCAGCCGTAGTGGCGCAGGCGCCCGCCGCTGTACGTGTCATAGGACCACTGCGGGTCGGTCTGGTAGAGGTAGGGCATCTGGCCGAGCGTCCATTGGTCGGCGGGTGTGCTGGCGGGCTCTACCAGGGTCTTCGCGTCGTCGACCACGCCCGCGGTGAGCGCCTGGGCCGTTTGCTGGGCGCTCGCGAGCGCGGCGGCGGAGTCCTTCTCGGCCTGCTCGCGCGCGGTGCAGCCGCGCACCTGCGCCACCGCGACGGCGATTGCTGCCGCGGCGAGGACGGTGAGCGTGGCCTTCGCGTGGTCCCTGCAGAACGGGACGAGCCAGCGAAGAAAAGCGACGAGCCCGCGGGCCAGCGCCCCGAGCACGCGAAAAGCCGTGTGCAGGACCGTGCGCACGGCCGTGACGACGAGATGGGCGACGAGCTGGGCGTCGGAAGGGCGACGGCTTGCCCCCGACCTGCGGGAATCCCGTCTCGCCTCGGTGCGCGCCGGGCCTGTGGCAGCGCTTCTGCGCGCAGACGAGCTCGTCGCCGCGCGCGGATGCCCGAGGCTCCCGGGCCCAAAGTCGCCGCGGTAGTCGCCCATGCCCCTCCTCCTCTCGTCGCCTCAATTTGGGGTCGGATACCAATTTAAACTAGTATCCGACCCCAAATTGCTATTTCCAAGTAAGAGTGGGTAGAATATCACCCACAGCCGCGACTGCGGCCGTTCTTTCTCAACCGAATGGTGGCAGCCCTCCATTCCATCTCGTGGGGGTGACTGGTTTCGACAGGGTGGGCCTGAGATGGGCAGCAGGCCGTGGTCTCCTCGCCACGTAAAACAGGGGAACCGTCAAATTGAATTGACGACACTTATTCTTATGAGCCTCTGGCTCTCGCTGCTTAATTAAATAGCGGCGCGTCAATGCGGGGATCGCTCCCGTTCCCGCGGCGACGTCATTTGAGGGAGATGCACGCTTGGACGTAGCCGGTATGCCAAGCGCCAAGACCGAACCGGCTGGGTCGCCAAGCGCGGGTTACCGGGTGCGCGGCGGCCGAGACCTAACCGGCGACTGAGCCTGGAGACACCTGTCAGGGGCTTGCTTTGGACCGGAGTTCGATTCTCCGCACCTCCACCAGAAGAGGAAGCGTCGAACTCTTCTTTTACAAGAACGAGTTTGCGCTT
>ERZ808246.876-NODE-876-length-23510-cov-7.086591_pt1 | contig 23510 bp, 23 predicted proteins | sample MGYA00521083_ERZ808246 | MGnify/ENA primary metagenome ERZ808246 (study PRJEB31516, sample SAMN03275577) | gut metagenome | biome: mammalia-associated habitat; material: feces | host: Papio cynocephalus | place: Kenya | collected 2012-07-07 ... | reverse complement strand
TGGCGGAGATGTCGCCGATGTGCTCCATCATGGCGGCGATGGCGATGGGCGCCATCACCAGGATGGAGGTCACGTCAAACTTGGCGACGACGAACTTCTGCAATCCCACGATGTCCGCGCCGGCTACCTCGGTGAAGTCCACCTTGCCGGCGATCAGGGCGACGATGTACGCACCCACCACACCCAGCAGGATGGGGATGATCTTGATCATGCCCTTGCCCCAGATGTTGGCCACGATGATGATGGCGATGGCCACCAGGGCCAGCCACCAGCAGGTGGAGGCGTTGGTCACGGCGGTGCCGGACAGGTTCAGGCCGATGAGGATGATGATGGGCCCGGTGACGATGGGCGGGAAGTAGCGCATGACCTTCTTGGCGCCGACCATCTTGAACAGCAGGGCCAGCACCAGGTACAGCAGGCCCGCGATGACCACGCCGCCCAGGGCGTAGGGCAGTTTCTCCTCGCCGGTCATGGCGGCGAACTTGCCGGTGTTCAGGTCGGCCACCGCCTGGAAGCCGCCCAGGAACGCGAAGGAGGAGCCCAGGAAGGCGGGGACCTTGAACCTGGTGCAGACGTGGAACAGCAGGGTGCCGATGCCGGCGAACAGCAGGGTGGTCTGGATGGACAGGGGCAGGCCGTAGCCCGTCACCAGGATGGGCACCAGCACCGTTGCGCCGAACATGGCAAACAGGTGCTGCAGGCCCAGCAGGAGCATCCGGGGGATACCCAGCTCCCGGGCGTCATAGATGGCGTCGTGTCCTAATTTCTTGTTCATGTGACTTGTCCTCTCTTTCTCGTTCATCCGTATATGTTTACTTACTTACAAACAGTCTAAAAAAATGACCGGTGAAAAATCACCGGTCAAATGGAAACAATATCAGAAACAAAAACAGAGGGAGCGTCGGTCCGCTTTTTCACGATCGTCTTGCAGGTCATGGCGTGTCCCTCCTCTCATTTTTCTTGCCTATTATACGGGGCTTGGCCGTAAAATGCAATACATTTCTGTGCCAATATCCTGTCAAAATTTCAGAAGGCGGTTTGGCTGTATTGCACAAGGTCATTCGCCCCGCTTATCGCTGCCATCCGCCAATCTTAACCGCCGCCGCAGAATGGGGCACACGCCTGCCGCCACCACGATCTTCACCGCGTCTCCCGGCAGATAGGGCAGCATCCCCGCCCACAGGATGGCGGAAAACGTCATGCCCTTGCCCATATAGACGTTGAGTATCAGGGCCATGTAGGGCATTCCCACGACGTACAGCGCGGCCAGCCCCGCCAAAGCGGCCAATGCCATGCGTTTGGGGTCCAGACTCTCCCCTGCTACGGCACCCACCACCCAGGCCGCCGGGATCAGTCCCAGCAGGAAGCCAAACGTGGGCTGGAACACATAGCCGAAGCCGCCGCCCATGGTGAAGATGGGCAGGCCCACCAGTCCCAGCAGGACGTAGACCGCCTGACTCAACGCGCCCCACCGCCGGCCCAGAAGCAGCCCTGCCATCGCCGTAAACAGATATTGCAGCGTCACAGAGCTGTACCCCATGGGAATACGCAGAAACGCACCAACCGCCGTCAATGCGGCGAACAGGGCGGTATAGACCAGCTTGCGGGTACGGGTGTTCATAGGCGTTCCTCCTCCAAAAACTGTCCTGATGATACTAAATTCCTTAACGCCTGTCAACTATTTACAAACGCGGGATACAGTGCTACAATGTGTTCTCGACCGAAGGGAGCTGATGGCCGTGACCTGGAACGTTCTGCGCCATGACACTGTGGACTCCACCAACAACGTATGCAAGGCCCTTGCCGCACAGGGGCTGGACAACACCGCCGTCATTGCCCGGGCGCAGACCGCCGGCAAGGGCCGTCTGGGCCGTTCGTTCCGATCACCGGAGGGCGGGCTGTACCTGTCCGTTCTGTGGCGCGGCTGTCCCGCCGGACAGCTGCTCACGGTCACGCCGCTGACGGCGGTGGCCGTGTGCCGTGCCGTTCAGCAGGTCTGCGGCGCGGCGTGCGGCATCAAGTGGTGCAACGATGTGGTGCTGCACGGCAAAAAGCTGTGCGGCATTCTGACCGAGTCCTCCCTGCTTCCCGACGGCGGCGCGGCGTGGCTGGTGGTGGGTATCGGCGTCAACGTGGGACAGACAGCCTTTCCGCCGGATATCGCGGATGTGGCCACGTCCCTTGCACTGCAGGGGCTTGACGTGTCGCCGGACGCGCTGGCGGACGCCATACTGGCCCAGCTGACAGCCATGCGGACTGTGCTGACCGACCCAGTGGAATGGCTGGCGGAATACCGGCGGCGGTGCGTGAATTTAGGCAAACCTGTGCGCGTCTTGCGAGGCGATGCGTCCCGGCAGGCCACGGCGCTGGATATAGACGAGCAGTTCGGCCTGACGGTGCGGTATGAAAACGGCGAGACGGAGACAGTCCGCAGCGGCGAGGTGTCGGTACGTGGGCTGTACGGATATACAGAATGAGGTGATACGATCATGAACGCAAAACTTCTCGGTCAGCTGTTCCTCACCTTTGCCAAGGTGGGCGTGATGACCTTTGGCGGCGGCATGGCCATGCTGCCCATCCTCCAGCGCGAGGTGGTGGAGGACAAGGGCTGGGCCACAGATGAGGAGCTGGTGGACTACTTCGCCATCGGCCAGTGCACCCCCGGCATCATCGCTGTGAACACCGCCACCTTCGTGGGGCAGAAGCAGGCCGGTATTCTGGGCGGCATCGTCGCCACGCTGGGCATTGTGTTCCCGTCGCTGATCATCATCACCGCACTGGCGGGCGTCATCAACAGCTTCTCCCACCTGGCATGGGTACAGCACGCCTTTGCGGGCATCCGCGTGTGCGTGTGCGTACTGATCTTCAACGCTGTGGTCAAGCTGTTCAAAGGCTCTGTGAAGGACTGGGCCGCCGGGCTGATCTTTCTTGCCGTGCTGGCGGCGTCGCTGCTCACCGACCTGTCCCCCGTCATCTTCGTGGCGGTGGCCGCGGCGCTGGGCATCGTCATTCAGAACGTGATAAGGAGGGCAAAATAATGCTGTACCTCCAATTATTCTGGGAATTTTTCAAGACCGGACTGTTCGCCGTGGGCGGCGGACTGGCCACCCTGCCCTTCCTGCAGGATATGGCGGACCGCACCGGATGGTTCACCCACGCCCAGCTGGCGGATATGCTGGCGGTGTCCGAGTCCACTCCCGGTCCCATCGGCGTGAACATGGCTACCTACGTGGGCTTTACCACCGGCGGCGTCGGCGGCGCACTGGTGGCTACCATCGGTCTGGTGACGCCGTCCATCATTGTCATTCTCATCGTAGCGGCGTTTCTCAAGGCCTTCCGCAATAGCAAGTGGGTCAACGCGGCGTTCTACGGTCTGCGCCCCGCCTCCACCGCGCTGGTGGCGGCGGCGGGCATCTCCGTAGTGCCTATCGCCCTGCTGCACAGCGGCATGACCGGTCTGGCCGCGCTGAACTGGCCGGCTGTCGCCCTGGCGGCCGTACTGCTGGTGTGTACCAACTGGGTACCTGTGGTGAAAAAGTGGCACCCCATCGTGTTTATCGGCATCTCCGCCCTGGTGGGCGTTCTGCTGAAATTCTGAGAAAAGGGAGACGCAGTGCGTCTCCCTTTTTGCATATATTTCCTCCCGGCAGGGCAGACTATCGCTGCTATACTGTCGGGAGGTTTGTATTCTATGTCTGAAATGTTTTGCTTCCAGTGTCAGCAGACGGCGGGCAGCAGCGGCTGCGTCCGCACCGGCGTCTGCGGCAAGCAGCCGAAAACCGCCAATTTACAGGACTATCTGGTGTGCTCCCTCATCCACCTGGCGGAGGTGTATACCGCCAGGGAGGACTATCCTCCGGAGGTCACACACCTGCTGGCGGACGGCCTGTTCGCCACGCTGACCAACGTAAATTTTGACGATGCGGCCCTGCAGGGCTATATCCGCCGTGCCGAAAAGCTGGCGCCCCAGCGGCTGCCGATACAGGACCCGGGCTGGCTGTGGCGCGGCGATACGGACATCGTGTCCCTGCGCGCCACGCTGCTGTTCGGCATGAAGGGTATGGCGGCCTACGCCCATCACGCCTTCCGCCTGGGGCAGGAGGATGAGGCGGTCAGTCGTTGGTTCTACAAAGGGCTGTGTGCCCTGCGGCAGGAGCACACCGTGGAGGAGTGGCTGGCGCTCATCACGGAGTTCGGCCTGGTAAACTACCAGTGCATGGCCCTGCTGGACAGGGCCAACACCGCCGCCTTCGGCGACCCGGCCCCCGCAAAGGTCCACACAGATATCCGTCGGGGGCCGTTCATCGTGGTATCCGGACACGATCTGGAGGACCTGCACCAGCTGCTGGAGCAGACGACAGGCACCGGTGTCAACGTGTACACCCACAGCGAGATGCTGCCCGCCCACGGGTATCCGGGGCTGCGAAAATACCCGCAGCTGGCCGGAAACTTCGGCACCGCCTGGCAAAACCAGCAGAGCGAGTTCGACAGCCTTCCCGCGCCCATTCTGATGACCACCAACTGCATCATGCCGCCCCGTCCCAGCTATGCCGACCGTATCTATACCACGTCGGTGGTGGGCTATCCCGGGCTGAAGCACATCCCGGAGGACCAGCAGGGCCGCAAGGATTTCTCCGCCCTCATCGACCAGGCGCTGGCCCTGGGCGGATACAGCACCGACCGGAGCATGAGTGGCATCAACGGCGGGCATATCCTGACCACCGGCTTTGCCCACAAGGTGCTGAGCGACAGCGCCCCGGCGGTGATCGACGCCATCAAAAGCGGCGCGGTGAAGCACATCTTTCTGGTAGGCGGCTGCGACGGCGCGCACCCCGGGCGCAACTACTACACGGACTTCGTCAAGTCCACGCCTATGGACTCGCTGATCCTGACGCTGGCCTGCGGCAAGTTCCGCTTCAATGACCTGGATCTGGGCGATATCAACGGCATCCCCCGCATACTGGACGCAGGCCAGTGCAACGACGCCTACAGCGCTGTGCAGATCGCGCTGGCCCTGGCCGATGCCTTTGGCTGCGGCGTCAATGACCTGCCGCTGACGCTGGTGCTGTCCTGGTACGAGCAGAAGGCGGTATGTATCCTGCTGACCCTGCTGGCTCTGGGCATCAAGCGCATTTACCTGGGGCCCACCCTGCCGGCCTTCCTGTCAGAAACGGTGGTCAAGACGCTGGTGGATACCTATCAGCTGCAGCCCATCACTCATCCCCAACAGGATCTGGACGCCATACTGCACCGCGGATAAAGAAACATCCCCCGGCGGAGCCGGGGGATGTTTCTTTATCCAAGTACCTCTGCCAGGCCGACCAATACCGGCATGGTCAACGCGGAGATCGCCGTCTGGACCGACACCAGGGACGAGGTCAGGGCGGTATCCTTGCCGAAGCGGGCGGCGAACATACTCAGCAGCGCCGCCGGCGGCGCGCTGGCTGCGATCAGCAGCACCAGCGTCAGGTCATGGGACACGTTTAGCGCCAGACAGATGCCCAGCGAGGCAAGGGGCAGCACCAGCAGCCGCAGCACCAGCGTCACCCAGGAGCTGGCACCCTGCAGCGCCGCCTTGAAATTGGCGTGGCTCAGCTGATAGCCCACCACCAGCATGGGCAGCGGCGTATTCAGGTCCGCCAGATAGTTGATGGGGACCATCAGGGGTTCCGGCACCGTCACCTGCCCGAGATACAGCGCCATAGCCAGCACCACGCTGATAACGCCGGGGTTCAGCAGCAGGGGCTTCAGCCGCAGCTGGCTGCGGTCGCCTGTGATAACATAGACGCCCCATGTCCAGCTGAGTATAGTAAATACGATAACGTAGGCCGAACCATAGAACACGCCGAGGCTGCCCAGCAGGGCAGCCATCAGGGGGTAGCCCATAAAGCCGCAGTTGGTAAACACGGCGGCGAAGCGCAGAGCGCTCTGCCTCTCGGTGTTCCTGTCCCGTATCAGCAGCACGGCGGCCAGGATGAACACCGCGTGCAGTATGACGGAGACACCGGTCACAATGCCGAAGTTGTGCAGCGCGGTGCGCTCCAGCGGCCGTTGAAACGCCACCACCATCATACAGGGGGACACCACGTACATGACCAGGCTGCTCATGGCCACCGAGGCACGGTCGTCCAGCAGCTTGACCTTTCCCAGCACAAAGCCCACCACCAGCAGCAGGTACAACGTGAGGATCTGCTGCCCCACGGTGAGGAATGATTGCAGCACGGCTATCCCTCCTAAGCAAAAAATGAACACCGCCTCAGTGTATCACAAAAAATCCCGGTGTCAAGTACCAGTGAAGAAGGAAAGCGGAAGCTGTCGCTTCCGCTTTTCTTACAGATCATCCTTATCCCGGCCCACGGACTTTTCCGTGGAAAAGCCGTCCGGGTACCGGCGCTCCAGCTTCTCCAGGTTGGCCTGGAGGATGTCCTCCAGATCAAGGTCCAGAGCCGTGGCCGCCTCGGCCAGATACCAGGCCACGTCCCCCAACTCCTTGGCCAGATGCTCCCGGTCCAGCGGATGGCCCTGGGCCAGCCACTTCTTCACGATGTCGATGGCCTCGCCGGACTCGCCGCACAGGCCCATGACGCTGTTGATGAGCACATCCCGGCCCTTCAGCGCGGGATTAAGCGAGGCCATGGCCCGCTGCTGGTATTCATTGATGGTCATCGTGCCGTATCCTCCAACAACGCCGGTATCTGCCGCAGGTCCGACACCTGCCAGGTCACCTCCGTCCCCTCTGCCGCGCCGGGGCGGCGGTAGTAACAGGTCTTCATGCCATACTGCCGGCCGCCGGCCATGTCGGAGGTCAGGGAGTCCCCTATGATCACACAGCCCTGCGGCGCGATGGCCGCTTCACCTCCATCGTTCAGTGCCGCAAACGCCCCGTCAAAAAAGGCCCGGGCCGGCTTGGACGCGCCCAGTCTCTCCGACACGAAGAACCAATCGAAATACCGCTTCATACCCGCCAGTTCCAGCCGGTGGAGCTGCTGGTCGTACGGTCCGTTGCTGGCCACCGCCAGCGGATACTTGCCGTGGAGCGCCTTCAGCAGTTCCATGGCCCCGTCCACAGGGATAGCGCTGTCGTACAGGGCCGCGCGGAAATACTTTTCGAATACCTGTCCGTCAAAATCGATATTCAGTGCCCGGAACACGTTGTTCCAGCGGATCTCTTCCAGCTCACGGAACGTCAGCGCGCCCTGCTCGATCTGCCGCCAGAGTTTTCCGTTCTCCCGGTGGAACACGGCCTCCATGTACGGCTCGTAGGGTTTCAGTCCAAAGTGCGCGAAGCCCTCCCGCATGGTCTGCCGGATGTAGGCGTCAAAATCCAGCAGGGTGTTGTCGATGTCGATAAAAATCATCTGCATGGGGTACCTCTCAGATAAAGAACTTGCGGTGCAGGCTGCGCCGCAGGGGCTTGCACATGGCGATGACCAGCAGCATGGCCCCCAGCACCACCCCCGCCGCCAGCGGGTAGAAGGACCAGAGGAACGTCTCGTGCAGGCCGAAAGTCAAGTTCAGCAGAAACTCCACCAACACCGCCATACCGCCGGACAGGATCAGCGCCCCGCCGCAGATATACAGCGCCGCACCGGGCAAATACCGCAGCAGCGTCACCATGGCGCACACCAACAGTCCCACCGCGCCCGTGACTGGCAGGGCAAAGGTCAAAAACCAGTGGCCGCCGGTGGCGTAGTTCACATACAGCAGGAACACACCGATGGCCGCGAAGTCAATGGGCACGAAGATCACCGGGTTGGGCCGCTTAAACCACAGAGGCAGCACCGCCAGGATATACAGCAGCAGCAATCCGCCCACGGCAAAGCCGGACCACACGATAGCGCCGTTGATGCGCCAGTCGCACAGCACGGTGATGACCGCCGGCAGCAGCATACACACAGAGATGACGAACAGCACGCCGATGCGGCTGACCTCCTCGTGGCGGGGGTGGTCATCCGGCGGGTAGGGCGGCTCACCCTGTCCGCAGGGCAGATCGGGATGAAATACCCGGGTGCCGCACAGGGGACAGACGCGCTCGCTGTCTGCCAGCTCCACGCCGCATTTGATACAATACATAAGAAAGGCTCCTTTCTCCCGTTGTGTCAGCGCATATTGCTCTCGACCTTAACGGGCAGTCCCAGCCGATGCAGCACGCGGTAAAAGTGATACTCCAGCTCCGGCTCCCGAATGCTTCGAATACAGTTGATGTAGGCCGTGTCCCCCCAGGTGACCACGCCGCAGTTGTGGGGTGCCTTGGCCTGCACGCCGATGATGAAGTCCATCCGGCGCACATAGGGCACCATCACCTCCGGCAGCTCCACACGGCCCAGGTTGGATAGGCACAGGCAGGACTTGCACTCACCCACCGTGTCGAACACAGCCTTCATGGCAATATTCTTGATAAACAGCGGCATGACGCGCAGCACAGGCGAGCGTTCGCTGGCCACATTGGCGGCAAACTTGGCCCGCATGGTCCAGCGGTTGTTCTCCAGTCCCATCTTGTGGTGCACCAAGGCACACAGCTCCTGAAAGCTGCACTCTCCCAGCCGCGGATCGATCTCCGGGGTGATGTAGGACGCAAAGTTCCGCAGCGTTTTGCTGGGAAACAGATTTCGCAGGTTTACCGGCAGCAGCACCTTCACCGGCTTGCGGTGATGGGGGTTGGGCACCTTCTCCGCCTGTAGCTCCAGAATAGCCTGCATCATGGCGGCGCACAGCAGCTCTGTCACGGACACCCCGTGGTCTTTGGCGCAGGAGCGCAGCTTATCCGCCGGCACCATCAGCGTCACCAGGTCCTTGTAGCCATCTGTCTCCGGCGTGCCGGTCAGGTGCCAGGCCGTGGCCTCGGCGCGGCTGGCGGTCACATCTCCGGCATACCGGGCAAAGCTGTCCTCCAGCTCCTCCGGCGACGGCTCCTCCAGCCGTCCCAGTACGCCCTTCTCCGCAGGGACGGAGATACCGTACTTCTCACTGAGATACTCCGCCAGCAGCGATTTGACGAACACCAGCGCGCCGGTGCCGTCGGTCAGCGCATGGAAAAACTCCACCGCAAAGCGGTCCTTATACACCAACACACGGAAGGCACACTGCCGCACCTGGCGGAACGGCGCGTGGGCCAGCGGGCAGCTCTTTTCGTCCTGTATGGGCGGTGTGTGTGGTATCTCCTCCAGATAGTACCAGAACACACCCCGCCGCAGCCGCACGGCAATGGACGGGAACCGCCGCACCGTCACATCCAGCGCCGCTGCCAGCACCGCGCGGTCTACCGGCTCCGTCAGCGTGGCGGAGATGCGGAAAAAGTTGTTCCAGTTGCGCCGCTTGGCAGCAGGATATATCTTGGCCGCGTTGTCCAGACGCATCCACCGCAGGCTCCGGGCCGGGGACAGGTTCTGCGTCATAAAGCGGTTGATCTCATAGAAATCCTGCTCCATGTTCTCCTGCAGACAATAGAGCACATAGGCGTGCCAGCGCCCCGGCGCGATGATCAGCTTGCTTTTGCTCCCGGCCTTTTTCAGCCGTTCATGCAGTCCCCGGGCGTCATCCAGCAATATCTCATCGCCGCCGGCGAAGATCAGCGTCGGCGGAAAGCCCGTCAGGTCGCCCAGCAGGGGCGAACACAGCGGGTCCGTGGGGTCCTGCGTATAGCACCTGGCGTAGAATTGCAGCAGCTCCTCCGTCAGGGACGGATCGTTGTCCCGGTTGAATTCGTAGGACTTCCCGGAACCGGTCAGGTCCACCCAGGGCGAGATGGCGATGAGCCCGCAGGGCAGCTCCCGGCCCAGCTGCTTCAGCTTCAGGCACAGCGCACAGATCAGCCCGCCGCCGGCGCTCTCGCCGCACAGCAGGATCTGCTGCGGCGCGTAGCCCTTTTTCAGCAAATAATCGTAAGCAGTCAGTGCATCCTCCAGCGCGGCGGGATAGGGGGCCTCCGGCGCCAGGCGGTACGCCCCGCAGAACACGCGCACACCGCACTCGCTGGCCAGCGTAGCCGCGAAGCCCTTGGCATAGTCTAGACTGCCGCAGGTATAGCCGCCGCCGTGAAGATACAGCACCACGCCGCTGCGGCGCTCGTCCCTGGGCATGACCCACGCGCCCTTGAACTGCTCGAAGTCGTGGTCGCGGAAGATCACCTCCCGCTTGTGCAGGGCGCTCATCAGCTCACCCAGCTTATCCTGTCCCTTACGGGTGGTCTCCAGTGAGCAGCCCGCCACAAAGGGCTTAAAAAAATTCAATTGTGAACGCACCAGCTTTGCCGATAATTCCATTGTGGTCGTTCCTTTCCTCGTTGCTGTTAGATGATTATACCATATTGTGCAACTCTTGTAAACCAAGCCAAAGCGGCCCACCAGGCCGCTTTGGTACCGCGCCTCAGGCGCGAGTCTCTTCTTTACAGCCGCAGTACAGCCATGGTATACTGAGGCAAAACGATCCGGACAGGGGTGACGGCACATGGCCTCAGGGAAAAAATCGGCGTGGAAACGGCGGGTACGGGAACTCTGCAATTACCTGCTGGGGCTGGTATTGGGCGGTATATTTCTCTTTATGGGTCTGACCCAGCCGACATATACGGAAGAAAACACCACGGAAATCTATGCTGAAGCCGAAGAGTCGCTGATGTCCAGCCAGGGCCGCAGATTATATCCTATTCCGTTGTTGATATGCACGAACGGAACGGAATACACCTTCGGCTTTTCGTGCTATAAGAAGCTTCCTTCCGATTTTAACAGCAGCCCTCATTCGGTCCGTATCCGCGTTTATACCGGCTATAATTGGCGGCCTTGGGATACGACTCCCGAAATCGCAGAGATGGAAGCGGATGGTACCCTGTATTTTTCACTGCGTGATTCCAATAGAGAACGGAAAACCAGCCGGGTAATCCTCGTTTCGATCGGTGCAGTATTTACCGGCATCTTTGCACTTAGCGCATATGACATTTTTCTGTCACCAGCTGTGCAGAAAAAACGTCAAGTGAAAGAACGAGCAAAACGGAAAGCGCAAAAACGGGATAGAAGCAACCGTGAGTCAGCTCCCAAAAGTTAGACAACTCCGGACTGCTTCGACTCAGCAAAAAAGGCGGCTGACGCCGCCTTTTTTGTGTTTTACAGATCCAGCTTCAGATCGCCGTCCTTGATCCAGCCCCACTTCCGCAGGGGAATGGCGATGAGCCATGTCAGCACTGCGGGCAGCACAAAGGAGATCAGCACCAGGCCCAGCCAGTCCATGCCGGTGATAGCGGCCTTTGTTCCGGCGGCCACGTCGTTGACCCAGCCGGTGTAGACGCCGATCTGCCCCACCAGGCCGCAGGTGCCCATACCGGAGGACACCGGCGCGCCATTCATCTCCAGGCGGAACAGGCAGGTGGCGACAGGGCCGGTGATGGCGGCAGCCAGCGTAGGCGGTATCCATATCCGGGGGTTGCGGACGATATTGCCCATCTGCAGCATACTGGTGCCCAGGCCCTGGGCGGCCAGGCCACCCCAGCGGTTTTCACGGAAGCTCATAACGGCGAAGCCCACCATCTGGGCGCAGCAGCCCGCCACGGCAGCGCCGCCGGCCAGGCCTGTCAGCCCCAGAGCCGCACAGATGGCGGCGGAGGAGATGGGCAGCGTCAGCGCAACGCCGATGACCACGGAGACGATAATGCCCATGAAGAAGGGCTGCAGCTCCGTTGCCCACATGATGGCCTGTCCCACGGCGGAGGCCGCCGTGCCCACCGGCGCGGCGATCAGCGCGGCGAAGCCCACGCCCACCAGTACGGTGACGATGGGCGTCACCAGAATGTCGATCTTCGTCTCCTTGCTAACGGCCTTGCCCAGCTCCGCGGCAACAATGGCCACGAACAGCACCGCCAGAGGGCCGCCCGCGCCGCCCATGTAGTTGGTGGCAAAACCCACAGGGATCAGGGAGAACAGCACCAGCGGCGGCGCGTTCAGCGCCCGGGCGATGGCCACGGCCATACCGGGGCCCACCATAGCCGAGCACAGCCCACCGATGGTGTAGGATACCGCGCCGTCACCCGTACCAATGGTGACGATGGCGGCATTGAGGAAGCCGATGCGGAACTGCTGGCCGATGGTGTTCAGTATAGTGCCCACCAGCAGTGTGCAGAACAGTCCCTGGGCCATGGCCCCCATGGCGTCGATGAAATAGCGCTTGGCGGAGAAAACGATGTCCTTTCGTTTCAGAAAGGCGCGGAGCTTTTCCATAGCGGTATACCTCGCTTGTCGATTTTCTCCATTATAGGCGCACCGTATGGCGCTTGTCAACCGCCGCGGCACTTTTCCACCTGACGCCGCAGCCACCAGAACACGGCAGCGCCGTCCGCGGCATCCTCCCTCCGCAGGGCGAACGCCTGGCGCTCCGGGTGCCACTGCACCCCCAGGATAGGCAGTCCGCTGTGGCACATTCCCTCGATCACGCCATCTGCCGCCCATTGCCGCACACCCAGCCCCCGCCCCAGGCGACAGATAGCCTGGCGATGATTGCTGTTGACTCTGGGCGTAGTGCCCACCAGCTCCGCCAGCTCACCTACCGCCCGTGTGTCGTGCAGGATGTCGCCCGCCTTGGCCTGGTGTCCCGGCACACGGGCATACAGTGTCCCGCCGAAAAACACATTCAGCGCCTGCATCCCCCGGCAGATACCCAAAATCGGCTTTTCTGCCGCCGCATAGGCCGCAATGGTCCGGCTCTCGTCCTCCGGCAGGCGGTCCGCGATATCCCCACCGCCGGGCAGCAGCAGCGCATCGCACGGATCGGCCGCTTCACGGCCCACCACCGGTGTCAGGTCCACTGCCCGCAGCGCCTCCACGCAGTTTACATAACTTAGTCCATCATTCCAGATCAACACCCGCTTCTCCATAGCCGTCCCCCCTCTCCCATCAGTAAATGCACCGCCGCGCCAAAATATGCACCGCAGAAAAAGAAGTTGCGCCCCGGCGGAAAGTATGGTATGATACACCCCGTGACAAGCAGCGGTATCGAAGTGGTCATAACGGGGCTGACTCGAAATCATGTTATCTGCGCCAAAAACTGAATATTTTCTAAATGGAGACGTATCGAAGCGGTCATAACGAGCTCGACTCGAAATCGAGTTGTCCGAAAGGGCACGTGGGTTCGAATCCCACCGTCTCCGCCAACAACAATCCCGCGTAAATCAAGGGTTTACGCGGGTTTTCTTATGCCTTTCAGCGAGTGATTTTGCCCTGCTGAAAACAGGCAAATCCGGGTGAATGGTGCCCGTGGTGCCCCGATTTGTGGTGCCCTGCGGCAAACTTCTTATACATCTTATTCATAAAAAATGTATGCTGTGGTGCCCAAATGGTGCCCGGAACTTCTAAAAGCATATAAAAAGCAGCGTGGAACTATAAAGAGATACGTTCTTTACAGCTCCATTTCGCTGCTTTTCTTTTTGGCTTTTTTCGGCTCCGGCGTGGGCTTCTGCGGGTGCAGGGCTTTGTGGTAGGTTTCAAGGACAGCTCTTTTTCGTTCCAGCCGTACATTGACGTATTGTGCCGTTACCGCTTCAAGGTTGGTTGAGATACCAAGCGACATACCAATGCCTTTTAGTGTATGCCCCAATATCTCGCCTACGGTATAAAAATCGCCTGTGAGTTGGTGCATATTTGTAGCTGCCGTATGCCGTAAATCATGGAAACGAATGTGCGGCATTTCGAGGTGCCGGATAAGCTGACCAAAGTTTGCCGACATTCTATCCCTGCGCTGCGGAGAGCCGTCCGGCTTTGCGATAAAGAGTTTGTTGTCATAGTACACGCCGCCGCTTGCTTCTATCAATGCTTTCTGCCGCTCGATTAAATCAAACTGCCGCAGGAAATACGGCAGCGTTTCCTCGGTAATCGGCAAAATGCGGTCGTTGGATTTTGTCGGTGCCATTTCTGTAATGGTTTTTGTGCCGGGTGGTACCTTGAAAGGCATTTGCTCGACAACACCAAACTGCATTTTTTCGAGGTCGATATTGAATGTCCGCAAGCCGATGATCTCGCTCATACGCAATCCATACATTCCGGCAAGAACAACGGGCATTTCCCACTCCGTACCGATCACGTTGCTCATAAATTGCTGCATTTGCTCAACGGTGTACGGGTCGGGTGTTTTTCCCTGCTTGCCAAACTTTGTGATTACATCACGGGCAGGATTATGTTCGATATAGTGATATTTTCGTGCGTGTTCCATTGATACGCTCAAAATGCGCTGTGCGTAGCGGACAGTGCTGTTAGACAATCCTTTATCAAAAAGCTGCTGGAACATATTATCAAGCATAGCCGGCATCAGTTGGTTGAGCTGAACATGACCGACATAAGGCACAATATGATTTTTGATATGGCTTTTATAGCTGGCAAACGTACTCGGACGTAAATTTGCCTTGCCATGATTTTCTACCCATTCTTCTAAATACTCTTTGACGGTCTGCTTACCCTGCGAAGCAATAACAGGCGTATAAACAGGATTAGAAAGTTTTACTTTCATTTCTGCTTCATGCTGCGCTGCTTCCCTTTTGGTAGCAAAGCCTTTTTTGGAATAGGTTTTCTTCCCCTCCGGGGAATTGTACTTGATATTCACATCATAAACGGTACCTGGCTTCCCCGTCAGAACGCCGTTGCTATCGCGCTTATTCTGTACTTGTCTTGATGATATAGCCATACTTTAACCCCCTTGTGTTGTCGGGGGCTTTGCCGATCTCTTTGCCCTGTGGTACCAATCCCAAATTGCAGCGTCGGCAATCAAGCGGCGGTTCCCGTTTTGGATATATTCAAGCTCTCCGCTATCCATAAGTTCACGTAGTTTATTTTCTCCAATACCGCTAACCTTGCTCATTTGCTCAACGGTTTTAAGCATGGGAAGCAAGGGGGCGGTCTGGCTTGCGGTTTCCTTTTTTGCCATAAGAAAAACCCCCTTTCGTAAAATGGCTAAAAAGTACAATACGAAAATGGGCTTTTCATCGGACGGCTGCTGGCAACAGCTCCACGGGAGTTTCACCCCGTCCCATGCTTGTGGGTGCGCCGCGCAATGCTGTGAGGGCGTTCAACGCGGGAGTATCATTGTCCTGCCTGTACGGTCGTCGCCCGCAAGCTGCCACGCTTGCTTTGCGGCGTGGTGTTATTCGCTCTGCTTTTCCCCTACGGGGAAAAGCTGTCATGGCGCACCCGCCGTCCGGCTCGGTACAGGGAGAATGTGTCCGATCTTGCCCTATGCTGCGCCGCCGCTAACTTGCGCCGCTTTCTTTGTCAAGGAGCAAACAGGGCAGATTTACGCAAAGCGGAAAGGGGTTAAACGCTTCGCGTTTACTTATCTGCCTTAAAGGATAGGACAGCCCGCATGAGCTTTGATTGCAGCCGTTCCCGCAAGTCCTCGTCTACTCCGTAGTAGGTATTGCCGCGCTCGTCGCGGATTTTTCGGATAGACAGGTGGGCTATGTAGCTTTGGTAGTGCTGCATGACAATGCTCATGGCTTCCGGGTCGCCCTTTGTCGCGGCTAAAATGACCGGGTAGGGCAATAAGCCGCGCTCGTCGGTGTTACAATTCGTCCCATTCATCGGCGCGTTCCTCCAAGTATCGTTTTAGCAGTTCAAAAGAGCTTGTCCGGCGGTACTGTACTCTGCTGCGGGGTACTTTCATCAGCTCCGCGATCTCAACATCAGTTCGCGGCACTTCTCCGGCGTCCCAATATACAGCACGTCCCCGATTTTTGCCTTTCCGTCCTCCTGCGGGAAATATGCCTGTAAGAAATACAGGTTATCCCGGCTGTCGCTGCCGGGGTTGGAGTGTACCTTGTAGATCGGCTCCGGCGCGGGCTTTTCCTGTGAAGCTGCCTTTTGCCGCTGGATATGCGCCCGCTGCAAGTCGGTGGGCTTTTCCCCGGTAAGGGGTTGTATGGCTTTGATGTAGTTTGCGGAATTGTAATAGTTGCCGATCGTGGACGGGGCGTTGAACAGCACCGCCCGTAAATACTGCTTGATGTTGCGGATTTTGGTTGTGTTCTCCCGCATACAGTCAAGGACAAAACGGATATGCTCGCTGTCCAGCTTCATAAACTTTGCCTTGACAAGTTCCGCCGGGTAGTCGTCCCCGGCAATACGGATTGTCTTTCTCCGGGTGCAGACTGTTTCCAGCATGAGATCGACGATTTCATCTAACCTGTCATAGTCGTAGGGCATATCCTGTTTGAGAATATCGTACTCGATATTCTCCTTGATGATTTCCTCGTAAATCTCAAATGCGCTCTGTGCTGCCGCTTCCTTTCGCTTCCGTTCCTGCGGCTCTGCCGCGTCGTCCCCCAAAGGAGAGGGGTTAGGGGAAAGGATAGGAATGGAATGGGTATTTGATAAATCCGTATTTGATTTTTCTTTTTTTGGTAAGTCAGTTCTTTGTTCTTCTTTATTTATTTGCGTTGGATTATCCGACGTCGGGTTTTCCGTTGTCGGATTTTCCAATACCGGCTTATCCGTTGTTGGATTTTCCAATATCGGGTTTTCCAATGACGGGGGCTGCGGCTGCTCGTAAATGGTGTACTCGATTGCCGCCATTTTGCCCTTTTCGTCGCGTCCCTGCCGCCTTGTGATATATCCGGCTTTTTCAAGCTCCCATACGGCGGTGCGGATCACGTCGATACTTTCCCGGTTGATATGGGACAGCCCCGCAAGGGTGTAGTCCCAATCTTCCGGCAAGGACAACATCTGCGACAAAAGCCCCTTTGCCTTTAAGGAAAGCTCCTTGTTGCGTAGGTGGTGGTTGCTCATTACGGTGTAGCCCCTGCTTTTCTCCACGCGGAAAACTGCCATAGCTTCATCACTCCTTTGCTGTGGATTTGTTACGCAGTAGGACAGCGATTTTGAGGGTTTAGGGATAAAGCCCTTACCGCGTGAGAAACGCGCCCGCAAAGCCGCTTGTGTCAAGGCTTTTTCTGCCCCTACTGCGTAACATGAGGGCGTAAAAAAACGGCGTTCCTTTTCTCCCGTTGAGGGATTGAAGAAACGCCGCTCATTTGCCGCTATTCTATTTCTACGATATAGTCTTTGATGATCTCCCCAAAATCTGCCGTAAAGGAGAAAATGAAGTATTCCAGCACGGCAGGGTCAGCTCCCATAGGCTCGGCTTCCTCGGAAAAGGGCAAGCCCATAAGCCCATACAGCATTTTGATAATCTTAAAAAGCTTTCCCCTGTCGGCGGGGGTGTTCATCGAAACAAGAATGTCCGTAAGGCGGTTAATGGTTTCCATGTCGCCGCCTGTTGTTACCCATACCATTTCTGCGAATGGCTGCGTGATTGCTCCGGCGACAAGGTTTATCTTATCCTTGCTGATCTCGCCGGACGAGAGTATAATACCCTTATTTAAAAGAATGTTATTATTCATGTGTCCTCCTTGTTCTGAATGGTGCCCGTGGTGCCCAAATGGTGCCCGGACGGGAAAAATGAAGTTGTAAGGTTATGCGGACACAAATAACAAGATACGAAAAAAGCCCGTTTTTACAGGCTTGCGGGAGGTATTTTATACGGACTTGTGCGGAGACATAAGGGGTTTTAGCCGTTTCACGCCCCTCGAAATCAGTTTGCGGGCAACCGCACGTGGGTTCGAATCCCACCCGCTGCGCCAACAACAAAACCACCCAATAGGGTGGTTTTGTTTTTAATGCTGTCCGATTTTCACTGTGCCAAAATCAGGGCCGCACGCCTCTACCGCAGGCCCGCCGCGGCCATGATCGCCTCGATGCTGTCCACAGGGCCGTCGCTCCAGGGGTAAGCCGCATCCGCGCAGCCGGCGGACTCCAGCAGGCTCTCCGCGCCCTCTTCCAGCAGTCTCTGGTACATACTGTCCACGTTGGTCAGCTTCTCCACGAAGGCCGCCCGGTCATCGTCGCTCTTGGCCGCCAGCCACTGCTCCGCCGCAGCCTGTATCTCATCCGCGCCCAGACCGGTGCCCACGCCCCAGTCCAGCAGCTTCACCGCACCCTGCACCGCTGTCATGGAGGAACCCGCTGTCCCCACCGTCACCGTCTGGTCCAGTTCGTCCAGAATGGGCAGCTCGATCGTCTGGTCTTCATTCGGGGTATCCGCATTGTCCGGCGTATCGGGCTGCACATCCCCCGCGCCCTGACCGGGCTTGTCGGTATCATCTGCCGCAGGCGTCCCGGCCGTGCAGGCGCACAGCAGCATCGCGGCCATAAGGGCCAAAACCAGCATTACTTTTTTCATCATAGATCTCCTTTCTCTTTCAGCGCACTCAAACCTCTTTGAAGCGCCCCTCCCGGCACCGGACGCTCTTCAGCCCGGTGTGGGTCAGTCCCAGCAGCGCGTCCATTTCCCGCGCCGCGTTCTCATAGCGGCTGTTCTGGTGGTGCACCAGTATGTAGTCCGCCTCTTTGATCTTCCCTGCCGCCTCCCGGCAGAAGAACCGCACCGGCGCCGCCAGCGTAAATACCCAGATGGGCGAGCAGATGGTCACATGGTCATAGGCCGTCAGATCCACATCGATGGGCCGGATGGGCATCTCCCACCGGTGCATACCGTACCGGCCGCACCACCAGAAGCCCAGCGTGCCCTCCGTCCGTTCTGCCGCTTTGATCTCGTACAGCTCCGCGCCGGTGCGCTCCGCCGCCTCACAGGCCTGCTTCTTCACATAGCCCATCCGGGAGAAGAACACCACCAGCCGCCGCGGGTCCGTCCCGATATGGGGATAGTCCGCCGCGTCCACGCGAAAGCCCTCCTGCCGCCGGAACACCCACGATGCATAACCCGTGGCCGCCTGCGCCATACCGAACAGGAAGAACGCAGTTGACATAAAATTCGCCGGGAACATATAGAACTGGATACATATCCACAGCATCAGCGTCACACCGAAGATGCCGCCCAGCATATCGCCCAGGGGTTTCTTTACCAACAGCAGACCCGCCGCCGACAGGTTGGTCAGCCCGTTGACGATCAGCAGCGCCCAGCCGGAGAACCGGAGATCCTGAAACACCACCTCGGCAAAGGGCAGCTTCTGGAAATAGGGCAGCATGGCATCCATGCCCATGGTCCTGCCGCTGGGGTCCAACAGCATCATCATGGCACCGCCCACCGCGCCGATGCCGATAAACAGCGTCCAGAACAACAGCCACCTCCGTGCCGCGGCATATCTGGAATGCGTCCTCATTGTCTCTCCTCTTTTTCTGGCTTTCCAAACAGCATACCGACCGCCATGCCGATCAGCATACCCAGCGATGTCCCCAGTCCGGTGCTGTCCAGCGCTGTTCCCAGGCTCATGCCCAGGCACATACCGATGCACATCCCATCCACGCTGTAGTCCGCCTGTCTTTTCCCTTTCTTTTTTGCCGCCGCGCCTCTGGCACACAGTATCGCCACCGCCAGGCCGATCAGCACCCACGGCAGCGCCGCTTTTGCAAATTCCGCCATGCCTTACGCCTCCGGCTCTCTGGGCAGGATGATGGCCATGATGATATATGCCAGCACACCGCTGCCGCCCATCGCGCAGAACAGCACCCAGGCCAGGCGGATAATGGTGGCGTCCACATTGAAATACGCCGCAATGCCGCCGCACACGCCGTCCAGCATCTTATTTGTATTGGATTTATACAGTCTTTTTTCCATATCGCTTCTCCTTTATTTCTCTCCCATTACCAGCCGCCGGAACACAGCGTCCTTCTCGTAGGTCCCCTCCACAAAGCCCGGTATCTCCTTGATGCTCTTGCAGATACTCAGGCTGAACCCGATGGTGATCTGCGCCAGCTCCTGCTCTGAAACGTCCAGCCCGCCGGTAACGATCAGCGTGGCGATGCTGTGGCTCACCAGCCACATATCCCGGAAATAATAGTCCGCCTCTGCCGCGCTGATGCGGTAGATCTCCATCAGCGACGGCCGCACCAGCGCCTGAAAATGCCGCATCGCCTGCGTAGCGCTGTACGCTCCCGGTGTCAGCAGCAGCAAGCGGTACAGCTCCGGCTCCTCCCGTGCGAACCGTGCGTATTGCTGGCCGTAGCCCAAAAACGGTATCTCCTGCCGCAGCCCCTCGGTCACATAGCTGTCGAACAGCCGCTGCGCCGCGCTGCGGACCTCCTCCCGGAGCGTCTCCATCGTGCCAAAGCACGTGAACACCGGCCTTGTGGATACGCCCAGCTTCTCCGCCACAGCCTTGGCTGTCAGCGCATCGGCTCCCTGCCGCCGCACGACCTCCAGTGCCGCCTCTACAAATTCCTCCCGGGTAAACTTGTTTTTCGGTGCCATAGCGCCACCCTCCCGTAATACGCACTTTATGATGCACATCGAGCGATGCATATTATAGCACGCGCTTTCCCTTTGTCAAGCAAAAGTTTTGAAGCAAAAGAGGCAGCTATGTGCTGGAAAAAATATGCAGCGCGCTGGATTGCTCCGCGGCCGACCTGATATGCTATGAAAAATGACCGGCCATAGGCCGGTCATTTCACTCTTATACATATACAGAACAGCGCCCGGCCAACGGCCGGACGCCGTTTTGAACTTTTCTTACAAGATGGAGTAGTTCACGATCAGTCCGGCAAACACGATGGACACCATGCTCAGCAGCTTGATGAGGATGTTGATGGCCGGACCCGCAGTGTCCTTGAAGGGATCGCCCACGGTATCGCCCACCACGCCGGCCTTGTGGCAGTCGCTGCCCTTGCCGCCGAAGTTGCCTGCCTCGATGTACTTCTTGGCGTTATCCCAAGCGCCGCCGGCGTTGGCCATGTAGATGGCCATCAGGAAGCCGGTAACGGTGGCGCCGGCCAGCAGACCGACCACACCCTTAAAGCCCAGGATCATGCCCACCACAATGGGCGTCACCACCGCGATAACGGTGGGCAGCACCATCTCCTTCAGGCTGGCCTTGGTGCACAGGTCCACGCAGCGCGCATAGTCGGGATCCGCCTTGCCCTCCATCAGGCCGGCGATCTCGCGGAACTGGCGGCGTACCTCCAGCACCACGCTCTGGGCCGCGCGGCCCACGGAGTTCATGGTCAGCGCCGCAAACACGAAGGGCAGGCACGCACCGATAAACAGGCCTACCAGCACCACGGGATTCATCAGGGAGAAGTCCTCGAACGTCACATCCGCGCCCACTTCCTTGACCTTCTCGATGTAGGAGGCCATCAGTGCCAGCGCCGTCAGCGCGGCGGAGCCGATAGCAAAGCCCTTGCCGGTAGCCGCTGTGGTGTTGCCCAGAGAGTCCAGCGCGTCTGTGCGCTTGCGGACCTCAGGCTCCAGGCCGGCCATCTCGGCGATACCGCCGGCGTTATCGGCCACGGGACCATATGCGTCGGTCGCCAGAGTGATACCCAAGGTGGACAGCATACCCACTGCCGCCAGCGCAATGCCGTACAGGCCCATGCCCGTGCTGGCCGCACCGCCGGAAAGGAAGAACGCCAGCAGGATGCACACCGCCACGATCACGATGGGCCCCGCCGTGGAGAGCATACCCAGGCCAAGACCGCCGATGATGATGGTAGCGGAGCCGGTCTGGCTCTTGCTGCTCAGCTCCTGAGTCGGCTTGTAGGTATCAGAGGTGTAATACTCCGTGGCCTTGCCGATCAACACGCCGGCCACCAGGCCGGAAAGAATGGCCACGTACAGGCCCCAGTGCTCGATGCCCAGCAGGGCCCACACCAGGAAGAAGGAGATGATGGCGATCAGGACAGCAGCCAGGTTGGTGCCGCGGGACAGCGCCTTCAGCAGTGTGCGCTGGTCGGCGTTCTCCTCGGTCTTGACAAAGAAGGAACCGATAATGGAGCAGATAATGCCCACCGCCGCCATGACCATGGGGATGGCCATGGCCTTGAAGGCCTGGTCGCTGAATGCCGCCACGCCCAGCGCAGAGGCGGAGATGATGGAGCCCACATAGCTCTCGTACAGGTCCGCGCCCATACCGGCCACGTCGCCCACGTTGTCACCTACGTTATCAGCGATAACAGCAGGGTTGCGGGGGTCGTCCTCGGGAATACCGGCCTCTACCTTGCCCACCAGGTCGGCGCCCACATCGGCCGCCTTGGTGAAGATGCCGCCGCCCACGCGGGCAAACAGCGCCATGGAGCTGGCGCCCATGCCGAAGGTCAGCATGGCGCTGGTGATGTCAGCGGCCTCCAGCTTAAATACAAAGCGGAGCAGCAGGAACCAGACGGAAATGTCCAGCAGGCCGAGGCCGACCACGGTAAAGCCCATGACGGAGCCGGCGGAGAAGGCCACGCGGAGGCCACGGTTCAGGCCGTCGCGGCAGGCGTTGGCGGTGCGGCAGTTGGCCTTGGTGGCGATACGCATACCGACAAAGCCGCTGAGGCCGGAGAAGAAACCGCCGGTCAGGAACGCGAAGGGCACGAACCAAGTCAGCAACTTTAAGGCCGCCATAATGCACAAAACCACGATCATACAGGCAAAAAACACACCTACAACGGTGTATTGCCGCTTCAGGTAGGCGTTGGCGCCCGCACGGATAGATTGCGAAATTTTGCTCATAAGTGGGGTGCCTTCGTCAAAACTCAGCACTTTTTTGCCGGTGACGAAGGCGAAGACAAGTGCGATGACAGACCCTACAAAGGTTGCCAAAACAAGGTATTTTTCCATGTTTTTCTCTCTTTCCGTTCCGAATTGTTGTGAAATTCGAAATCTTCTTTTTTGTTCCGGAAATATTATAAAGAAAAACAGCGCGCACGTCAAATTTTCACACTTTTTTTTGGTACGCCTGAAAAAGTGTCCGGTTCTTTTCGTTATTTTGCCCGCAACTTTTTTGTGAAAAAACTTCCCATTTTGTGGCATTTACATCCGGTTTTTCCCCAGCCGCGGAAGATGTACCATACGTTTAGAATGTATTTTTCGCCGCGATATCCAGCGGTATTCCCGGTACAAAAATTTTTTTATGCAACTTTTTCACTTGTATTGGTACCATTTCCTTAAAAAATATAGCAGAAATCCTTTTTCGCACTTTTTGTTGCGTTTTTTTGCTTTTCCGGATTTGCACGCCGAGGGCGTTTGCCAAATTGCACAACGACGATCTGCAACATTTTCCCCGCAAATGTCCGCGGCGGGAGAACGCGAAAGCTATGAAGCTTTGCGTTCAAGCTATATACATTTACTTTCCTTTTTTGATACCTCAGCGGCACATTTGGGTAAAAAAGAAAGCCCTTTCGGGCTTTCTTTTTGTTCACTTAGTGACGCTTCCTGGCGGTCCAGGCCATGCCGGTGGTGGACAGGACAGCCGTCACGGCGTAGATGCCGATGCCCGCGTCGAAGGTCTTGGGAGAGCCCTTGGCGTCATCGGTCTTGGTGTCGGTGGTGGGATCGAAGTAGTAATAGCCGCCGACCTTCTCGACGGTGAACGTACCGTCAGTGTTCTTAACCACCTTGTAGCCATCGGGAACAGTGGGCTTCGTAGTATACGTACCGCTGGTGATGCCGCTGTTAGTCACGGCGGTGTAGGTGTTGCCGTTCTTCTGCAGGATCTTACCCTCGGCAAGATACTCCGTCACGTCGGTAGAGAAAGTACCGCCGGTAACGGC
>ERZ808246.874-NODE-874-length-23553-cov-3.622649_pt1 | contig 23553 bp, 22 predicted proteins | sample MGYA00521083_ERZ808246 | MGnify/ENA primary metagenome ERZ808246 (study PRJEB31516, sample SAMN03275577) | gut metagenome | biome: mammalia-associated habitat; material: feces | host: Papio cynocephalus | place: Kenya | collected 2012-07-07 ... | reverse complement strand
GGATGACATCGAATGCCGAGATCCGGTCGGTGGCGTACATGATCAGAGAATCGCCGATGTCGTAAATCTCGCGTACCTTTCCCTCCTTGACGGGACTGAACTGTTCCATGTGTTCCTCCTTTTGCATCCGCAGTCTGGCTGCGGTAGTGTGGAAGGGATCCTGCAAAGCAGGTTCTCCTCTCCTGATTCGTTATTGTCAAACAACTATCAGTATAAAAGGTTCCCTGTGTTCAGCAAGCACTTTTCAGAAACGCCGATGACGAAAATTATCGTGAAATAATCGGTAAATTTCTGTAAAATGACCAAGAGAGAAGCAAAAATATTTATGCTGCAGTTTCGCACTTTCGAAAAGGGAGCCCCTGCCAGACAGCCGGCAGGAGGAAGGAAAGATCAGAGTACGTGATGAGAAATACGACAGTCGGCATTCTGGCACATGTGGATGCCGGAAAGACAACATTATCCGAGAGCATTCTGTTTCAGACGGGGGCGGTGAAGAAGAGAGGACGTGTCGATCACGGAGACGCGTTTCTGGATACCGATGAGATGGAGAAAAAGCGGGGGATCACGATCTACTCGAAGCTTGCGAGGTTCCGGATCGGCGATCGTCCGTTTACGATTCTGGATACGCCGGGGCACGTTGATTTCTCGCCGGAGATGGAGCGCGTGCTGCGCGTTCTGGATGCGGCAGTGCTCGTGGTGAGCGCGGCGGATCTTGCGGCGCAGAAGGGGGCAGATCCGCAGGTAAGGATCCTCTGGAAGCTTCTGCAGCATTATCAGGTTCCGGCCTTTGTGTTCATCAATAAGGTGGACCAGCTGGTGCCGGGGGAGGATGAGAACGATCCCGGCAAAGATCTGTTCCGGCTTCTGGAAAAGGACCTGGGACAGGGACTTGTTCTGTTCGATGAGCGGCAGATCTGCGAGGAAAATGAGGAGGCGGTCGCGGTCTGCGAGGACGCGCTGATGGAGCGGGTTCTCGAGGGCGGGAGCGTATCGGCGGAGGATGTGCGAAGGCTCATTGCTGCAAGAAAGCTGTTCCCGGTCTACTGCGGCAGCGCATTGAAGGATGAGGGGACGGGAAACCTTCTGAAGGGGCTGGAGCTCTTCACGGGCTGGAGCGGGGAGACGGCTTCCTCATTCGGCAAAACCGCCCCCGCGGATTTGGCCCCGGCGGGGAATCCGACTGATTTTGGGGCGCTTGTCTATAAGATCACCAGGGAGAATGGGACCCGTCTTACCTGGATGAAGATCACCGGCGGGACGCTTTCTGTGCGGGACAGCGTGCGGGAGACCATTCCCCGTGCGGCTGGAGCCGTTTTGCAGGAGAGCGGTGATCCGGATGTCCGGGAGCCTCTGGAGGAAGCAGAGCTTCCCGAAGAAGAGGAGACACAGGAGAAGATCAGCGAGCTTCGTTTGTACTCCGGTGACCGTTATGAAGCGAAAACGAGCGTGGGGGCCGGAGAGATCGTGGCGGCAGCGGGGCTTTCCTATACCTGTGCGGGGGACGGCCTTGGAAGTGAGAAGAGCCGGAAAGAGGAGATCCTGACGCCGATTATGACGAGTACGGTGACGGCAACGGACCGCTTCGGAAAGCCGGTGGATGATTTTACCCTGATGAAGGCGCTTCGCGAGCTGGAGGAGCAGGAGCCGATGCTCCACGTCGCGAAGGAGGAAGAGACCGGCGACATCACCGTGCGGATCATGGGTGCGGTCCAGATCGAGATTCTGAAAAATCTTCTGCGGGAAAAAAATGACCTCCGGGCGCAGTTCGGCCCGGGGAGCATTGTCTATCAGGAGACCATCCGGCGGCCTGTGGAGGGCGTCGGACATTTCGAGCCGCTGCGGCACTATGCAGAGGTGCATCTTCTTCTGGAGCCGGGCGAGGAGGGAAGCGGCATTACGTTCGAGAACCGCTGCATTCCGGGCACGCTGGACCGCAACTGGCAGAATCTGATTCTCTCTCAGCTCTCGGTAAAGAGCTTCAAGGGTGTGCTCACGGGATCGGGACTTACGGATGTGCGGATCTGCCTTCTTGGCGGCAGGGCGAGCAAAAAGCATACCTCCGGCGGAGATTTCCGGAAGGCCGCCTATGCGGCGGTACGTCAGGGCCTGATGATGGCGGAGAACATTCTGCTGGAGCCGGTGCTGAATGTGACACTGGAGCTTCCTTCGGAGAACGTTGGCCGCGCGATGACGGACATCAGTCAGATGCACGGCATGTGCCGGCCTGCAGAATTTCATGGAGAGGAGGCAGTTTTGGAAGGAAAGGTCCCTGCCTCGGAGCTTGGAGACTATGCGGCACAGGTTGCGGGCTACACCGGAGGACGAGGAAGGCTTTCGGTCTCCTGGAAGGGCTACGAACCGTGCCACAATGCGCGTGAAATCATCGAAGAGAAGGGGTACGACCCGGATGCAGACCGGAGAAATCCGACCTGGTCGGTTTTCTGTTCACACGGTGCGGGGACTGTGGTCCCGTGGGATCAGGTGAGAAATTACATGCACGTGGACACGGGCTGGCAGCCGGAGAAAGAGGCGGGGCTGTATCGCTCGGATGATTATTACACGTTTGCGGCATCGCACAGCGAAGAGCTCCAGCTGGACCGCTCTGAGGAGACGGAGGGAGAACAGGAACATGCGGCCCATCGCGAAAAGGTAAGGGACTTTAAAGAGCGGCAGCAGGCCTTCTGCTCCGAAGAGGAAGAATTAAAGCGCATTTTCGAGAAGACCTACGGCCCGGTCAGGGAGCAGCTGCGCCATCCGGACAATGTGCGCCGGGGACTCGTCCTCCCGTCAGAGGAAAATGCGGAATCCGGACAACAGGCGGGGCAGCATGACTTTCCACAGGCGGAGAAAACTGGCGGGAAGGACGGCACCGGGAAGCGGGCGGGCCGGAAGACTGCCGGGAAGGAAATTCAGGAATTCCTTCTGGTGGATGGCTACAATATTATTTTTGCCTGGGAGGAGCTGAAGGAGCTGGCGGATACGGACATCAAGTCTGCCAGGGATAGGCTTCTCGACCTGATGTCAGATTATGCGGGGTACTCCGGTGTCAATGTGATCGTGGTGTTCGATGCCTACCGGGTTCCAGGTGGAAACGGCGAGGTGTACCGCTATCACAACATTGATGTGGTTTACACGAAAGAAGCGGAGACGGCGGACCTTTATATTGAGAAAACCGCGCACCGGCTCTCGAAGAACAACCGGGTCACCGTGGCGACCGGAGATTTTGTGGAGCAGGTGATTATTTTCGGTGCGGGTGCCTTCCGGCTCTCGCCGCGGGGACTTCTGGAGCAGATTCTGTTCGCAGGCAGAGAGCTTCGGGAAAAGTATCTGACGGAATGACAGACTCAGAGCGCGGCCATAGGAAAGCAGAAACAGCCTGTCATAGCAGGGTATAGGAGCAAATCAGAAGGATCGAATGAAAAAACATCAAATGTGGCAGAAGAAATTCCAAAGAGAGACGGGACTGCAGGAGAGAAGGTTCTCGAACAAAGAGCTTCGGGCGCTGATCGTACCGCTGCTTTTCGAACAGTTCCTGAACCTGCTGGTCGGAATGGTTGATATGGTCATGATCTCCGGGGCAGGGGAAGCGGCCATTTCCGGAGTTTCGATTGTCAATGAGATCAACAATCTGGCCATTCAGGTGCTGGGGGCGATCGGAGGGGGAGGAGCGGTCATCATCTCACAGTATCTCGGCTTTCGCGACAGGAGGACGGCTGGACGCTCCGCCAGCCAGCTGTTCACACTGACGCTCTTGATTTCCGTGCTTACGGGAGCCGTGTGCGTTATTTTCCACACGCAGATTCTGGAGACGCTGTACGGAAGCGTCGAGGCGGATGTCATGGAGAGCGCGAAGACGTATTTCTGGATCACGGCGCTTTCCTTTCCGTTCCTTGGACTGTACAACAGCGGGACGGCGATTTTCCGCTCCATGGAACAGACCAAAGTGACCATGTACGCGTCTGTCATGATGAACGGAATCAACATTGTCGGCAACTACATCGGCGTTTATCTGCTGCACCAGGGGGTTGCAGGTGTTGCGGTTCCGACGCTGGTCTCCCGCATGGCGGCTGCTGCACTGATGCTGGGCCTGTGCCTCGGGAGAAAATACGAGCTTCATGCAGAGCTTCCCAGTATCCTCCGTTGGGATTCCTTCATACAGCACAAGATTATTTCGATTGCACTTCCGAACGGTGTGGAGTCGGGACTTTTTCAGGTGGGGAAAATCCTGGTCTCCTCCATTGTCGCAACCTTCGGAACGGCGCAGATTGCGGCGAACGCGGCAGCAGGCGGTCTGACCTCCCTCTGCTATACTACGGAATGCGCCATGCAGCTTGCGATTGTCACGGTGGTCGGCCAGTGCGTCGGTGCCAATGACTATGGCGAGGCGCGGTACTATGTGAAGAAGATGATGCGGATTGCCTGGATTCTTGCGATCGCATCCAACGCGCTTTTGATGGCGGTCTTCCCGGTGGCCATCCGAATTTACGGACTTTCCTCTGGAACGGAGCAGATTGCAAGGACCATCACGCTGATGGAATGCGTTGCCATCGCGCTGATTCATACGCCTGCGTTTGTGCTGCCCTGTGCGCTGCGGGCGGCGGGGGATGCGAAATTTACCATGTATTTCGGCGTCATCTCCATGTTCCTTGCGCGGGTCGGCTGCGCCTGGCTTCTTGGACGGGTGTCGTGGGAACGAGAATTGCCATGTACCTGGACTGGGGACTGCGGTCTGCATTCTTTGTTTTCCGGTATCGAAGCGGGAAGTGGACAAAATTCCGCGTGGTATAACGCAATCGGCAAAAACACTGCACTTTGTATACAGAGAGGCATTCATAAAATCGATCGAATTGCACAAAAGCTCTTGCGCACAACGAGGCGTTGACTTACAATTTGTTGTGTTAACCAAGTAAGTCAACGACAATATCCTGTGAATCCGCTTAAATCCGTTCGGCAGAAGGGGCATTTTTGCCCGGATTCGAAAACGATTAGACAGACCTGCGTGCGAGGGTAAAACGATGTGCTGCTACGTTACTTCAAATGAAGGACAGGGACAGGAACGCGTATCCAGCATTCTGCTCGAAGACCAGTACTTTGATTCCGAGGTAAATTTCTGCCGCGTTTATGCGGAAGATGTTTTACAATATCTGGAGCGAATTCTTCTTCGGGAGGGAATTTCCTATTTTGTGAAGGAAGAGAATTCATCTCTCCTGGCAAGACTTCTTTGCATGCGCCGGAGCGGATTCGTCGTTCGGATCAATTGCCGCGACATGGAGAAGGCCATGTATCTGGCGGAGGACCTTCGCGGCGTAGAGATCATCGGAAGACTCCCGGAAGAGGAATGGACGCCAAAGAGTGCAAGAATCCGGCGTGAAGAGGAGAGAAAGCAGGCGGAGCGGTTCACGCGCTGCGGCCGCCGAAGCTATGAGTGGGACGAAGAAGAGGATGACTACTATTATGAAAGAACGCAGAGAGGCCGGCAGGGAGCCTGAGAGAAAGAGAGCTTATAAAAATAAAGGGAATGCGAAGAAGCGGGCGGATCAGAAGCCCGCTTCTCTTGAGTCTGAGAAAAAAGAAAAACGGGAGATCAAGGTCAAAAGGTCGGCCTGTCCGTATTCTGCAAAGTGCGGCGGCTGCACCATGATTGACCTGCCGATGGAGGAGCAGCTGGCAAAGAAAAAAGCCTGGGTGGAGGAATGCGTCGGTGCGTTCGGTCCTGTGGAGCCGGTGGTGCGCACGAAGAATCCTTACCGTTATCGCAACAAGGTGACGAGCGTTTTCGGACTGGACCGGAAGGGACATCCTGTTTGCGGCGTGTACCGCAGAGGCTCCCGCGAGATTGTTCCGGTGAAGGACTGCCTGATTGAGAATAAGCGGGCGGATGAGATCGTGCAGGATATTTACGGTCTTCTTGCTTCCTTCAAGCTGCGCGTCTATGATCCGGCGACGGGCTTTGGAACGGTGAAGGCGGTACAGATCCGGACGGCACATGTGACGGGAGAAATCCTGGTGACGATTGTGACGGCGGGCCCCGTGTTCCCGTCACGGAACAATTTTTCTAAGGAGCTGGTCCGACTTCACCCGGAAATCACTTCCATCGTGCAGAACATCAAGGACAATGACAGCTCCATGATTCTCGGAACCAGAGAAAAGGTTCTGTATGGAAGGGGCTTCATCACGGACGAGCTGTGCGGCAGGAAATTCCGCATTTCTTCCCGCTCCTTCTATCAGGTGAATTCCCTGCAGACCGAGAAGCTCTACAACATCGCGATTGACGCAGCGGGTCTTACCGGCAAAGAGCGGATTCTGGACGCGTACTGCGGAATCGGGACAATCGGTATCTGTGCGGCGGACCGGGCAAAGGAGGTCTTGTCCGTGGAGCTCAATGCAGACGCGGCGCAGGACGCGGACGCCAATGTGCGGCTGAACGGCCTTGCCAATGTCACCGTGTATGCAGAGGATGCGGGCCGCTTCATGCAGGAGATGGCTGCGCAGAAGGAATCGGCGGATGTTCTTTTTATGGACCCGCCCAGAAGCGGTTCGACCGAGGAGTTCCTGGAAGCGGCGCTTGTCATGCGCCCTTCGAAAATTGTCTATATTTCCTGCAATCCCAAGACGCTGGGACGGGATCTGAAGGTCCTGACGGAAGGCGGCTACCGGATGAAGAAGGCGGTGCCGGTGGACATGTTCCCCTTCGTGGAGGATGTGGAGACGGTGTGCCTTTTGTGCCGCTAAAAAACTATTTTAACGAAATGCTCCCGAGCCGGATTGCCGGTGAGAAAAGAGACAGCTGTCATCAATAAAGAGGAAAGGAACTGCCGCTATGCTTCCAACCGGCTTTGAACTGGAGAGTACAGAAGAGATTCAGAACAAATGGATGAATCTTCAGTACCGAATCCACATTCTGCTTTTCGCAGTCACGCTGATTCTGGAAATCCTGATGTATTTTCTGATGGACGCCAAAGATAACATTGATGCCAGCAGGTCACGGTATTTCCTGAAATATTGCCTGATCCCATCCGGCTGCAATCTTGTCTTTGTTTTGGGAAGCCGCTGGTCCTTAAGGAGCAGAAAAGTTGTGAGAGACCTTCGGCCTCTTCTGATGTCGGCATTTCTGCTGCTTAGCTGCACGATGCTGTATATCGTACATTCCACATTCGGAGCACTGACGATTGTGTTCTCGATCCCGGTTCTGATCTCTGTGGTGTACGGAAACTATTCCCTGACGACCGTGATCGCGCTGACAAGCCTGTTTCTCCGCATCCTTGCGGAGAACCTGCCGGCCTGGGATTCTACGCGGGAATCTGTGTGGAGCAGCGTGGATGCCCGGTTCAATTACATCATTTCTCTTATCATGCAGGTCTGCCTGTATCTGCTGATTCTGGTCATCACTTATTTCGAGAAGATGAAGAATCAGGCGATTGAGAAACGGATGGCGGAGAGAGAAAAGCTCCTTCAGGAGATCCGCACCGATGCATTGACCGGCCTTTGCAACCGCCTGGCGTTCGAAAGCACCATGCAGGCACTGACGGAGGAAAAGGTTCCGGACTGCATTCTTGCCATGGTGGATTTTGATCACTTCAAGCAGATCAATGACCGGTACGGCCATCCTGTCGGCGATCAGTATCTTGCCTTCCTCGGCAGGGTTCTGAGAGAAACGGCTCCGCGGGCAGAGGCCTTCCGTTACGGAGGGGACGAGTTCTGTCTTCTTTTTTGTGAGACACCTCTGGAAGAAGCGGAGAAGCTTTGCCGCGAAATACAGGAGAAAATGAAGGAAGCAAAGAGCATGGAGCCTTCCTTTATCCCGACGCTGAGCATCGGCCTGGCGCAGGGAAGAGATGGAATGACGGCCAGGGAGCTCCTTGCCGAAGCGGATCAGGTGCTCTACCGGGCGAAGGCGAAGAGAAACTGCTGCATTGCCGAAGGACAGTAAGCTGGTCCGGACCTACAGGAGAGCATGCAGCTCTTGTTCCTGTGTGATCTCGATCTGGCTTCGCGAGACGAGCCGAAGAAGTCCCTCCTCCTGCATCTGGAGCAGCATTCGGGAGAGAGAGGGCCTTGTGGTATTCAGAAAGGCGGCGAGCTCCTCGCGGTTCAGGGTAAGGTGAATGATCCGGCTGCCGGTTCCTGCTTTGCGCTGTTCTTCCAGAAGAAAGGCGGCAATCCGCTGGCGGAGATTTCCCAGTGTCAGAAGATCAATCTGCCGGTTGTCCTGCTCGGATTTCTCCGCGAAGACATGCAGCATGTTGTAGACGACGCGGCTGTGGTGCATGCAGCAGCGCTCACACTGCCCGCCGAAGAATTCCTCCGGGACAGAGAGAAGCCTCGTATTCAGAATGGCCTTGGCATAGGAGCTGTAGCCGGAGGACGCAAGGAACAGCTCCGTTTCCCCAAAGCACTCTCCCTCATGCAGAACCCGGATGCGGGTCAGCCTTCCGAGTGCATTGCAGCTGCCGAGCTCCACGCTTCCTTCGAGAACGAAGTACAGCCGGGTCGGCTCATCCTCCTGCCGGTAAATAAACTGTCCCTTGGGAACAGAGATCACCTTCCCGCGGGAGCAGTGAAGGCTCTTTTCGATTTCCTCATCGGAAAGGCCGTGAAAAATAGAAAGGTTCTGTGCATTCATGAATCGCGTATTCTCCCTTCAAACAGAGATGCTGAGATTGCGCGGAGGGCCGTTTGGGACGGCACCTGTCCTGCTTTGTCAAAACTTGTCAGAGACTCGACAAGATTCAAGAAAATCTTTGATTTCGTAACATATGTTACATACTATTTTACCGCGATCGGCTAAGATAACAACATCAGATGAAACAAGGAATCAGACCGAAACAGAACGATTCCTGAGCGGATTCTGAAACACAGAGAATTAAAGAACAAACGCAGATGCAGAACAGAAACTGCAGCGCGACAAACAAAAGGGCCACAGGCCACGAAAGGAGAATATTATGAAATACAGATGCACCGTTTGCGGACATATCTACGATGAGGAGAAGGAAGGCGTAAAGTTTGCAGATCTTCCGGAGGATTGGAAGTGTCCTACCTGCGGCGTGCCGAAGTCGAAGTTCGTTCCCGTTGAGGAAGAGAACGGCATGACCTGGGCAGCAGAGCACGAAGTCGGTGTTGCGAAGGACGTACCGGAAGACATCAAGGCAGATCTTCGCGCAAACTTCGAGGGCGAGTGCTCCGAGGTTGGAATGTACCTGGCAATGTCCCGCGTCGCATTCCGCGAGGGATATCCGGAGGTTGGTCTTTACTATGAGAAGGCAGCACATGAAGAAGCAGAGCACGCTGCAAAGTTTGCAGAGCTTCTGGGCGAGGTTGTTTCCGATTCGACGAAGCACAACCTTGAGGTTCGTGTAGCAGCGGAGAACGGCGCTACGGCAGGCAAGGTTGATCTTGCCAAGAGAGCAAAGGCCCTGAATCTGGACGCAATCCATGACACGGTTCATGAGATGGCTCGTGACGAGGCACGCCACGGCAAGGCGTTTGCAGGCCTTCTGAAGAGATATTTCGGCGAATAATTTTCATCGGACATCGAGTTCATATGCAGTTTCGAGGGGAGCCACGGTTGTGGCTCCCTTTTTGACCGGTTCTGTACAATTCCTGAAGAAATTTGTCCGGCTGCTTCGTTATAGATCACAGAGCGGTCCTTTTCGGAAAAAGCTTCCGGAGATCTTTGATTCTGCCTGAATTCCCGTCCACGCAAAACCTCATGAAGTGGCTGTAAAAATCACCTTCGCTGCTTGTTTTTCACCCGTGGTGTGATACCCTGAATCTGGGATATTTTTCATCATATGCAGATTTTCAGAGAGGAACAGACCGTTTCGGTCTTCTCCACGACTGAGGCGGGCCTCTGCTGCAGCTTGGGAAAATGCGAGGTGGCGTATGGGGTTATATGAAATACTGGGAATTCAGGACAACTGGACCGATGCGGAGATAGCAACCTATCTGTCGATGCAGCGCTCGGTATGGAACAGCAGAAGGGTGAGTCCGAAGGAGTCGGAGCGAAGAGAAGCAGACCTCCGCGTCAGGCAGATTGATGTGCTGGAGGGTGCAGAGGCGAGGCTTGGAGATTTCATCCACCCGGCTCTTGTGATCAAGACGCTTTGCGTGGCAATTGACAACCGGTATTCGGATTACTATGGGCTGGAAGAAGGCCTGATCCGCAGCTGCAGTCTGGGAAATTTCCGCGGTGAGTTCCGAAGCGTGATGGGGTATTTGAACCAGATCGGGGAAAAGGACCTTCTCCGGGCATGGAAGGAAACGCTGGAGGAGCTCGGCGTGGAGATTCCAATGCCGAGGAAGAAGAGACCGGAGGAGGAAGTCCGGCGCCAGGAGAGAAGGCAGCAGGAAGAAAGCTCCGGAAAGAGGGAGCAAAGAGCAGAAACGCAGCAGGTCAGGAGAAGATCTTCCTCCGGACGTGAGGGAGAGGTCCTGAATTCGATCTTCCGTGCGATCCGCCGTTTTTTCCGGAAAATCAAACGTGCATTCCGGAGAATTCGCTGGTCGGAAATTCCGAAGAGAATCTGGGCCGTTATGGCCGTGATTCTTGCAGCGGTTGTGGTGCTCGTCGTTCTGATCGGCCGCGTGAATACCTCGAAGAGAGCAGCAGCGGAGCAGAAGGCACAGGAGGATGCGGCGGCAGCGGCATCGCTTGCGGCCGAGGAACAGGTGAAGCAGGAGCAGGAAGCACTGCTGACTGCGCTGAAGGGGATGGACAATTTCCGCCTGAGAACGGACGAGGCAGAATTCTCAACGTATCAAGGTGTGAAGCCTGCAAGCTGCAATGCTTCCTCCGTGCTGGTCGGAACGACAGGAAAGAGCTACGGCACGGAATACCTGTTTGACGCTGATCTTGCAACCTCGTGGCAGGAAGGCGAGGATGGAGACGGTGTTGGCGTGTCGATCACCTCGATTTTTGCTTCGAAGACGCAGGTGAGGGGCATCGCGTTCTGGAATGGCAATGAGATCTCACAGGAGAAGTTTGAGGCGAACAACCGCCTGAAGGACATCACGGTGTCCGTAGGCTGCGGCGGGCAGACCTGGTCTGCCTCCTATACGCTGCAGGATGCCATGGGCGAGCAGGTGATTCTCTTTGATCAGCCGGTGCCAATGGAGTCGGTGGTGATCCGGATCGACAGCGTTTATAATGGAAGCGTCTATCAGGATACGGTTCTGTCGGAGCTGTCCTTCCTTGAGGATGACAGTGCGGCAAACGCTTCTGGAGACATGACAGAGAGCGGCGAGGCAGATTCGTCTGCAGCAGACGGTTAAAACGCATCGCCGGAGAGCAGCCTGCAGGGAAATGAGCCACCCGAATCGGCAGGACCGGGAAAGGAAGATTATCAGTTCTCATGGGAAAGTTTCTGAAGAAGCAATGTGTGGAGCATCCGTATCGTTTTGTCATCGGTTTCTTCGTGATTTTTATCGGCTGGTTTGTCCTTCTGGAGCGGGCAGATCTGCCGGTGGTGTGGCATATCCACTGCGGGCTGGACCGGTACATTCCGTTTGTGAAATATGCGGTGATTCCGTACAGTCTGTGGTTTCTATGGATGACGCAGTCCATGTTTCACGAGGTGCTGCGCGAAAGCGGAGAGAACCGCTGGCGGATGCTGGCCCCTCTTTTTAGCGGACTTCTTCTGATCCTTTTATTCTGCACGCTGGTCCCGAATGGAATCTCGCTTCGCCCGCAGGAAATTCCGGGGAGCGACCTGTGCGCAAGAGCGGTGCGTTTTATTGAGAGCGCGGACAATCCAACGAGCGTGTGCCCGAGTATGCATGTGTTTTCAACGATTTTTCTTGATTTTGGCGTGCAGAGAGCCAAAGGCTACCGGCACCATCTTGTAAAACCTCTGGCAAGAATTCTGGACGTTTTGATCTGCTGCTCGACAATGCTTCTGAAGCAGCACAGCATTATCGATGTTCTGTGCGCGGTTGCGCTGGCGGTGACGATGGATCTGACGGCGGAATATCTGATTTCCCGCCATGCAGTGCGGGTTACGGTCAAAACCTGAATGGCTTGCGGCGCGAAAATCTGGGTGGATGATTCATCGGAATACCGAAAAAATGGAAAGAGACTGTGAAATCTTCCGAAAAGGCGGAAGGCTTCACAGTTTTTTTTCTGTGGCAGAAAACGGCTGCGCCGCAGTTCTTAAAGTTGTGTGAAATTACGATGAAAAACGGGAAGACCTGCGCCGGAATGTGGTACAGTTTGAATATCTGCCCGATGCATGCGGGGAAGCAACGGAGTCAGATGCAGGGCTTCCCTGAGCGGAAGCTGTGGCATGGGATGACCGTTCGCGGGCAGGGCAGAAAACAGAAAAACGGGAGAAGGATTTTACCTGAGAAATCATGAGTACAGAAGAAAGTATTTACGGGGATCAGCTGCCAAGGCTCGAAGAGGTAAGGCAGCAGCTGGTCCGCAAGGTACAGGAAGTTCGCGATGAAATGATCCGGGAAAAGGGCTTTGATCCGGTGGAGCATTGCCTGTCGCGAATCAAGAGTGAAGAGAGCATGCGGGAGAAGTGCCGCAGGAAGGGCTTTCCGGAGACCACGGAGTCGGCACTGGAGAAAATATACGATGCAGTCGGCATCCGTGTTGTCTGCTCGTTTCTGAGCGATGTTTATGTCATCCGGGATCATCTGGCTTCGATGCCGGGAGTTACGGTGATGGAAGAGAAGGATTATATCCGGCATGCCAAGCCCAACGGCTATCGGAGCTTTCACATGATTCTTCGTGTGAACGGAAGCGTCTATGCGGAGATTCAGCTTCGCACGATTTCGCAGGACACCTGGGCTGCGCTGGAGCATCAGATGAAGTACAAGAAGAATCTGAACGGGAACACGGAGCTGATTGTCGGGGAGCTCAAGCGGTGTGCGGATGAGCTGGCATCAACCGATGTCTCCATGCAGACGATCCGGGATATGATCGTTTCCTCAGATTCCTGATACAGAAGAGGCTGTTCCAAGGTGCGGATTCTGGAAGAACAGGCCTCTGCCTGCCGCTGCGGGAAGCATTCCGGCGGCTGTGGGGAGGATCATATAAGAAGGATGGTCAATACTTATGAAAATACTGCTTGCGGAGGACACAAGAGATATGAATCATGTCCTCACAGTTGCCCTCGAACATGAAGGGTATGATGTAGACGGTGCTTATGATGGCGAGGAAGCATTGGATTTCGTGAAGAAAAGCGGCTACGACGCTATGATTCTGGATATCATGATGCCGAAAAAAGACGGCATCGAGGTCTTGAAGGAGCTGCGTGAAGAGAACATTGTCACGCCGGTACTGCTTCTGACTGCGAAGGCGGAGGTGGATGACCGGGTGGCCGGTCTGGATGCGGGGGCGGACGATTATCTGACCAAGCCGTTTGCCATGAAGGAGCTGCTCGCAAGGGTCCGCGCCATGACGAGGCGGAAGAAGGAATATGCGGCGAAAAAGCTCCGGTTCGGAGACTTTTCTCTGGATGACGAGAATTTTGAGCTTGCCTGTGAGAATTCCGTGCGGCTGTCCGTGAAGGAATTTGAGCTTCTGCAGGCGCTTATTCTGAATCAGAACCACGAGGTGAGTACGCAGTATCTTCTGGAGCACGTCTGGGAGGGAGCAGGTGATGCGGGAGCGGATACGGTCTGGCTGTACATTTCGTATCTTCGTGGCAAGCTCTCCTCGGTGGCCTCCCATGTACAGATTGAAGGAGAACGGGGCGGAAGCTTCCGGCTTCTGGAGAAAGCGCACTGACTGCCTGTAGCTGGAATGGGAAGCTGCGTTCGGACAGATAGGCAGCATCGGAGCTGATGCACCGGCTGCCCTGGCGAGGTATACGTATGAGTGAAGAGGCAATCCGAAAACTTCGACTAAGATTCATCATCTATGCAACGCTGTCGCTGACGATGGTTATGTTCCTGATGGCGGGAATGATTTATGTATTTAATCTGATTGTCTCTCAGAATGAAATCAGGGAAACCATGCAGTATATCATTGCGAGCGAAGGCGAGATTCAGGATGCAGAGACGATCTATGAGGCGAAGGAAGCGGACATCGGGAGCGCAGCCGGAATGGGAAGCACGGATCAGAGTAAAACGGATCAGAATAGTCAGCAAAACGTGCGGACGCAGGATGAGGAGGAGGTCCGAAAATTTCGAACCCTGAATCAGTCTGCGGGAAGGAAGCCCTACGATGTTAAAACCTTCCTCAGCGATATTTTCGGATCTGGAACGGGCGGCCTGATTGATGAGGACTCCCCGGATGATACGTTTTCGACCCGGTATTTTGCAGTGATCTACGGGCAGGACGGGAACGTGGAGGCTGTGAAGGCGAATCACATTTCCTCTCTGACTGCCCAGGAGGCGGAGATCCTCGGAAATTATGCAAGAGGACGGTTTTTCCAATTCGGGCAATACGGCAAATATTATTACCAGGTCGCGGATCTTAGCGGAGACCGCAGCATCGTAGTATTTCTGGATTCGACGAATCAGATTCACGCGACGTCGCGGCTTTTGTACTCAGCACTGATGCTGATTGCGTTCGGAATCGCGGTGACATATATTTTTGTCCGTGTTTTTGCCAACAAGGCGATCTCTCCGGAGATCCGGAACGCAGAGCTTCAGAAGCAGTTTATCACCAATGCGAGCCATGAACTGAAGACGCCGCTTGCGGTGATCCGGGCCAACACGGAAATGCAGGAGATTCTCGGCGGAGAGAACGAATGGACGCAGTCCACACTCCGTCAGGTGGACAGGCTGAACGGTCTGATTCAGAATCTGGTGATGATCACAAGAGCGCAGGAGAAGGAGACCACGGAGCGCACGCTGACCAATGCCGCCGCGCTGATTCAGGAGACGGTGAAGACTTATCTTCCGGTGGCGACGCAGGATGGCAAGACGCTGGAGCAGGAAATCCCGGAGAGTCTGAATATGAAGGCTGTGGATTCGGAAATCCGGCAGCTGACAACGCTCCTTCTCGACAATGCCATCAAGTACTGCGATGCGGGTGGAATCATCCGCGTTTCGGCGGGCCAGAAGGGAAGAGAGATCTGGATGGCCGTTTCCAATTCCTATGCGGAGGGCGCGAGCGTGGACTACAGCCGATTCTTCGAGCGGTTCTACCGGCAGAATGAGGCGCATACGATTGACAGCCGCGGCGGCTACGGCATCGGCCTGTCGATCGCGGAGAATCTGGTAAAGAAATATGGCGGAACGATCCGCGCGGACTGGAAGAACGGTGTTATTTCGTTCACTTGTACGTTAAAATAAACAACAGGCTGCCGCAGAAGCTTTGCGGACGGAAAGGAAGAACATGACGCAGCAGACTCTTGTACTGGATGAGAAAAGAAATGTGACGTTGACCTGCTATCTGCAGCCGGTCGGAGGAAAATTTGATTATGTCAGAAGGCGTCCGGCGATGCTGATTCTGCCGGGAGGGGCATATCAGTACTGCTCGGACCGCGAGGCGGATCCGGTTGCGTTTGCTTATTTGAAGGCGGGCTACCAGGTGTTCATCCTGCGCTACAGCGTGGCGGAAAACTGCGCGTGGCCGGCGCCTCTTATGGACTATGACCAGGCGATGGGAATGATCCGGAGCCGTGCGGATGAGTGGAATGTCTATCCGGACAAGGTGGCGGTTCTCGGCTTTTCGGCGGGAGGACATCTTGCGGCTGCTGCGGCGACGATGGGGATGCAGCGGCCGAATGCGGCGCTCCTTGGCTACGCGGTGACGGGAAATGATGTGAAGGCCTGCAATCCGACCGCGCCGGACTGCTGCGGCATGGTGGATGAGAAAACCTGTCCGTGCTTTGTCTTCGCGGCAAGGGATGACGATGTGGTTCCGGTGATGAACTCCATCCGCTTTCTCGAAGCGTTGACAGAGAAGGGCATCGCCTATGAGAGCCATATCTATTCGCAGGGCGGCCACGGCTTTTCCACGGCGGAGGAATGCGTGCAGAATCCGAAGGCGCCGAAGAGCGCCCGCGTCCGCAGCTGGGTGGAAGACAGCATCGGCTGGCTGGAAGAGATTTTCGGAACGTTTGATGGTGAGGGCGGACTGACAAAGCCGACAGTGCGGGCACATCTGAACGGCGATTATGAAGCGTTCCTGTCGGCGGACTGCACAGTCGGCTGCCTTCTGAAGAACGAAGAGAGCAGGAAGATTCTGATGCCGCTTCTTGCAAGCATGCAAAACGGCGGGGCGGCGGATGCCATGGACCGGCAGAATGTAGAGAAATTGGTTTCGCCGATGAGGCTTGCGGATGTTCTGAAGTTTGCGGGAGCGCCGGAAGCAGCCGTGAAGAAGCTGGATGTACAGCTTCGCGCGATTCCGAACAGGTAAAGGCGTTGCAAGGCTTCGTACAGCTGCGAACAGGCACGGGACCGGTCGCAAAGAGGCATAGCCACAAGGAGAAAGCAGGAGCAGGGAAATGGATCAATACGAACTGACACCGGAGGAGATCGCCGGGAATCTGAAAAGGGTGCATGAGAACGTGGAGGCCGCCTGTCAAAGGGTGCACCGGGACCCGTCGGAGGTGACGGTGTGTGCGGTCAGCAAGCTTAAATCTGTGCAGGATATTCAGGCGGCGATGGCAGCAGGGCAGCGCCTGTTCGGCGAGAATTATGTGCAGGAGATCCGGGAGAAGTACGAGGAGCTTGGAGACTCCTGCGAATGGCATATGATCGGGCATCTGCAGCGCAACAAGGTGAAGTACATCGTGGACAAGGTTCGGATGATCCATTCGGTGGATACGATGGAGCTTGCGCAGCAGATTGAGAAGGAAGCGGGAAAGCGCGGAATCGTGATGGACGTCCTTCTGGAAGTCAATGTCGCGAAGGAAGAGAGCAAATGGGGCTTTTCCCCGGAAGAAGTCCTTACTGTGGCGAAGGAAATCGGACTCCTTCCGCATATCCGCGTGCGCGGACTCATGACCTCAGCTCCCTATACCGAGGATGCTGAAACGAACCGTGTATATTTCCGGGAGCTTCACGGACTCTTCACGGAGCTTGGGCATTCCGGCTGCGAAGGCGTACAGGCCGACACGCTGTCCATGGGAATGACCGGCGACTATGTGGTCGCGGTGGAGGAAGGCGCCACGATGATCCGCGTCGGCACGGGAATCTTCGGGAAAAGAGACTATTCCGCGAGGTAGCAGCAACGTGGGCCGGAAAGCTCCGGCCACAGAAAATCGTGCAATGGGAAGGCAATGAGGGCTCAGCCCAGCGCCTCCAGCTCGGAGAGGAAGAGCTCGTAGTAGTCATCCTCTCCGGCAAGAAGAGGAGAGTTCTCCCCGCCGCCGTTGGTGCTGCGCCGCATGGCGGCGTAATATTCCTCGCCTGCCATAACAAGATCCATTTCATAGACGGGATAGCCGTACTGCGCACTCAGCCGGCAGAACTCCGCGGCGGGATTGTCCGCCTTTCTTGTGGAGAGCAGAGCATCGCGGACGGAACGATCCCTTCTGGCAAGGCACTTGAGGCCCTGCAGTGCCTCTTCTAAATTCATTGGAACCACACTCATCTGTATACCTCCGGAAAGCTTGCATCGATCAGTCTGTCAGATCAGAATCTACTCAATAATATAACAGCTTTCCGGGGAAAACATGATACCGGTTTCGTAGGGAAATCCACAGGAAAAAACGGAATCTCATGATACAATAGAAAAATAAAAGTCACAGAGGAAACGAGGATGGAATATGCATATACCTGACAATTACTTAAGCCCGCAGACCTGCGCGGTGATGACGGCTGTGATGGTGCCGGCCTGGACCATTTCCGTGAAAAAGATCCGTGCGGAAATTTCGAGTGAAAAGCTGCCGCTTCTGGGTGTTGCAGCGGCTTTTTCTTTTCTGGGAATGATGTTCAACATCCCGCTCCCCGGCGGAACAACGGGCCATGCGGTGGGAGGAACGCTGACGGCGCTTCTTGTTGGGCCGTACGGGGCCTGCATTTCCATCTCAGTAGCGCTCCTTCTGCAGGCTCTGTTATTCGGAGACGGCGGAATTCTTGCCTTTGGAGCCAACTGCTTCAACATGGCGTTTGTGATGCCGTTTGTGGGCTACGCTGTCTACCGTCTGATTGCGAAAGGATCGGCAGGGCATACGGGAAGCTCCCTGGGCGCAGCAGAAAAGGAAATGCTGACGGGAGCGGAACTTTCGGGTGCTGCAGCCTCCGGGCAGAAGAAATCTTCGGAAAGAAGGAAACTTATCGGCGCTGTAATCGGATCCTATGTCGGAATCAATGCGGCGGCGCTTGCTGCGGCCATTGAGTTCGGCATTCAGCCGATGCTCTTCCATGACGCTTCGGGGAGTGCGAGATACTGCCCGTATCCGCTGTCGGTTTCCATTCCTGCCATGATGATCGGACACCTTACGATTTTCGGACTGGCGGAAGCTGTCTACACGGCAGCAATTTATCTGTTCCTTCGAAGGACCGCGCCGGAAACTCTGCGCGGGGCAAAAGAAATAGGGACTGCACCGGCCCACAGGAGCTTCGGAGTTCCGGCGCTTCTCGGAATTCTGATGATCGGAACGCCGCTGGGCCTTCTTGCCGAGGGCACGGCCTGGGGCGAATGGGGCGCGGACGAGATCGCGGCAACCGGAGCCGGGTACACCCCGTCCGGGATGTTAAATGGCTTCTCCTTTGAGACGCTTCTTCCGGATTATTCCTTCGGAAACGCGCCGGCAGTGGCAGGCTATCTTCTGTCCGCAGTGATTGGCGTTGCCATCCTCCTGATGGTGTTCCGTCTTCTGTCCGGGCTTGCAGAAAGGAAGGAAAGCAGAAAATAAGCCAGAGATGGATCCGGAAGAGATGACCGGATAAAAGCAGCCGGATGCAGGGCATCCGGCATTTTTTCATGAATATTAAGGTGATGAGGCTTCTTGCAAGACTTCTTAAGTCGGATCGGGAAGCGGGAACAACGAAATACAATGCGGCGGGCTGCCTTCTTCTTGCCTTTGTGACGGTACTTCTGTGTGCGCTGTCCGGGAATGCGGTTTTTCCCATTACGATAATTGCGGCGGAGCTTTTCCGCCTGTCCTTGCGCAGGCCGGAAGCCATTGCCCACGTGATGGGAACCGTGCTTCTTGCCGCGGGCGCCGCGGCAGTGTTCATGCTGCCTGCCGTTCTCTTCGGAAGTCCGGGATCCTTCGGAACGGTGACCATGAAGGTGTTCGAATCGGTCCTGGTCCTGTCGATGCTGGGCGAGGATGTCCCGTGGAAGGAAATGACGGCGGCGATGGGAAAGCTCCGGCTGCCCGCAGTTTTTGTAATGACGCTCGATATGACGGTCCGTTTTTTGTATCTTCTCGGACGCTTTTCCAACTCGGTGCTGGAGGCGGTGACGCTCCGGCAGGTCGGCGGGAAGAACTGGAAGAGCGCGGGAACCGGCGGGATCCTCGGCAATACGTTTCTGAAGGCACAGGAGATGTCGAAGGGAACCGGAGAAGCGATGATGTGCCGCTGCTGGGACGGCGAGTATGCGGGGCATAGCGCGGATCACGAAAAGAAAAGGTCCTCCGGCTGGGCCGCGGGTGTGATTCTTGCGGCGGAGATAGTCTGGTTTGTCATGACACAGAGCTGGATGGGATAAAAACAGCAGAAGAATAAACGATGATTGAACTTCAGAATATATCATTTCAATATGAGGGTAGTCCGGAGAAGGCTCTGGATGGGATCAGCGCTGTGTTCGACGCCGGAAAATGTACCTGCATCACAGGCCCGAACGGATGCGGCAAGTCCACACTGTTCCGGATTCTTCTGGGGCTGGATGCTCCGTCGGAGGGAAGGTACCTTCTGGACGGCGAGGAGATCACGGCGGCGAAGCTGAAGAACAGGGAGTTTTCGATGCATTTTCACCGGAAGGTCGGCTTTGTTTTTCAGAACAGCGAGGTGCAGCTGTTTACCTCCAGTGTGGAGGAGGAGATCGCGTTCGGACTCCGGCAGCTGCATCTTCCGGAGAGAGAAATCCAGGAGAGAACAGAGGAATTCCTGGAGCTTCGGACTTACGGCGCTTCGCGGCAGAGCTCCGTGGAGCATCAGCGGCGGAGAGAAGAAGCGGACTGCGCTTGCTGCGGTGTTCGCAATGGAGCCGGAGGTTCTTGTCATCGATGAGCCGATCAGCGGTCTTGATGAGGACGCCCAGGAGTGGGTGACCGCGTTTCTTAAGGAAATCCGGTCTCCGGAGCGCACGATTATCATCGGAACACACGACAAAAGGCTTCTTTCGGGGCTTGCTGACGCAGAGGTTCATATGAACAAGCTTCATAAGGTGGAGTTTATGCGAAGCGGCAAAAGCATGGTACAATTTAGCAATATAGGCAATACAGAAAGGACAGGAGGAAAATGATCATGGCAGAAATGAATTCGGTAAAGGAACTGGGACTGTGTGTCCTTCATGTCGGCATCAATGCAGACGGAGAAGAGGATGGAAGAAAGATGGCGGAGGAGTTCCGCACGCTGATGGGCTTTCTTCCGGATGAGAATCCGAACTCGATTTTTGCGTCTCCCCTGATTGAGATCATGAAATTCGGTGGCCCCGGAGCAAAGGGACACATCGCCATCGGAGCGCATGATGTGGACAAGGCGGCGGAGTATTTCAAGTCCACCGGAATGGGCGTGAAGCCGGAAACCGCTGTTTACAACGAGGATGGCACGCTGAAGTTTATCTATCTTGCCAGGGAGATCGGAGGCTTTGCCATTCATTTGAAGCAATATTGAGGCGGACTGTGTGTCCAAGGCATGAACCCGCGGATGCGGGCGATTTGATTTTACGGGGACCGGGATGAGAAAAATTGAAAAACTGAAACTGTACGCAGAGCAGCAGGAACCGCTTGTAGTCGCCAGCGACACCATACCGGATGAACTGTTTGCAACCAATCACGTCAACCGCGGCCTTCGTGACCTGAACGGAAAGGGTGTCGTCACGGGGCTTACCACGATTTCGGAAGTGACGTCCATGAAGGAAGTGGACGGGAAGCGGATTCCCTGCGAGGGTGAGCTGTGGTACCGGGGATATCGGATTGAAGATTTGGTGCGGAAATACTCGCAGCACGGCTTTGGCTACGAGAATCTGACGTATCTTCTTCTCTTCGGCAGCCTTCCGGATGAGCAGCAGGAGAAGGATTTTATCGAGAGTCTGGTGCTGTCCCGGAATCTTCCTACGAATTTCACCCGCGACGTCATTATGAAGGCACCGACGAAGGACATCATGAATTCCATGACGCGGAGCATTCTGACGCTGGCGTCTTATGACATCAACGCACAGGATATTTCTGTGGACAACGTCATCCGCCAGTCACTGATGCTGATTGCGGTCTTCCCGATGCTTGCGATCTATGCCTATCATGCCTACAACTACGACAAGAAGCTGGAGAGCATGTACATCCACCGGCCGGATCCGAAGCTTTCCACGGCGGAGAATATCCTCCTGATGCTCCGGCCCAATCAGAAATTTACCTCCACGGAGGCAAAGGTTCTGGACGCAGCCCTGATGCTGCACATGGAGCACGGCGGAGGAAACAACTCGACCTTCACCACACGTGTTGTGACGAGCTCGGGCTCAGATACGTACGCTGCCATTGCGGCTGCCATGTCCTCCCTTAAGGGGCCTCGCCACGGCGGAGCCAACCTCAAGGTCATGGACATGATGGACGAAATCAAGGAAAATGTGCACGATTGGACGGACAACGATGAGGTCCGCGCTTATCTGGAGAAGCTCGTGGACAAGGAAGCCTTCGACAGAAAGGGCCTGATCTACGGCATGGGTCACGCAGTCTATTCCATCTCGGATCCGAGAGAGCGGATTTTCAAGGGGTTTGTTACGAAGCTTGCGGCGGAGAAGGGCGCAGAGAGGGAACTCGGTCTTTATAACCAGATTGAGAAGATCGCTCCAAAGGTCATTGCAAAGAAACGCCATATCTACAAGGGTGTCAGCCCGAACGTGGATTTTTACAGTGGCTTTGTTTACAATATGCTGGGCATTCCGAGGGAGCTGTATACGCCCCTGTTCGCCATCGCGCGGATTGCGGGCTGGAGCGCACACCGGCTGGAGGAGATTATAGAAGCGGGCAAGATCATGCGCCCCGCCTATATCTCTGTGATGGATGAGCGGGAAGAAAATCTGACATAACATTCATGGCCGCGGGAAACGGCTTTTCATCAAGACCGCCTGCCCGGGAAGCGGGAGGCGCGGAATCAGGAGAGAGGATTGCCATGCATTATTCAGAGACGGAGAAGCAGTACCACACGCAGGTCAGCGCGAAGGAGATCGGACGCTATGTCATCATGCCCGGGGATCCGAAGCGCTGCGTAAAGATTGCCAAATATCTGGAAGATCCGGTTCTGATTGCGGATTCCAGAGAGTATGTGACCTATACCGGAACGCTTCTCGGGGAGAAGGTGAGCGTGACCTCGACGGGAATCGGCGGCCCTTCTGCAGCCATTGCGATCGAGGAGCTGGTGAAGGCAGGCGCCGATACTTTTATTCGGATTGGAACCTGCGGCGGCATCCAGCCAGAGGTAAAAAGCGGGGATGTTGTGGTTGCCACAGGAGCCGTCAGAATGGACGGAACCAGCAAGGAATATGCGCCGATCGAGTATCCGGCGGTTCCGGATCTTGGCGTGACGAATGCGCTGGTCGCCTCCGCAAAGGCACAGAATGCAGCGGTGCATGTCGGCGTGGTGCAGTGCAAGGATTCGTTCTACGGCCAGCATGACCTGCAGGAAATGCCGGTTTCGTATGAGCTGGAGAACAAGTGGGAGGCCTGGAAGAAGCTTGGATGCCTTGCCTCTGAGATGGAGTCTTCGACGCTCTTTGTTGTCGCAGCGCTCCGGCGGGTGCGGTGCGGCTCCTGCTTTCTTGTGATGGCGAATCAGGAGCGCGAGAAGCTTGGCCTTGAGAATCCGGTGGTGCATGATACGGACGGGGCGATCCGGGTCGCCGTTGGTGCAGTCCGGAAGCTGATTGAAGAGGACCGCGCACAGTAGGTCTGGCGGGGAAAGAGTATTTGATTATTAGCTGCCTGGAGAATTCTCGTAAGAAGGCCGCAGATGTGCGGAGTATTACGGAAAGAGCCGGAAAGCAGGAAGAATACAGGAAGAGGACGGAACATCGATGGAAACAGATTACATTGCTGCCAGAAAACTGGGCCTGCGCGAGATGAGACAGGCTGTTTCGGAGAAGCGATCGCCGTATCCTGCGGTCCTGGATGATATCATCGGCGGCGATGGGAAGCTTGCCGAGATCAACGTCGGCCTGATGGAAATCCCTTTGAATATGATTGACGGCACGAAGACGGAAGGGAGAACCACGGCGTTTGCTGCGAATTTTATGCCGATTCTGGAGTCGGATACGGAGTTCGCCCGCAAGTGGTCAGGACTGTACGATTCCCAGATGGAAGAGGGAATCCATGATCCAATCAAGGCGTATGAATACATGACCCGGTTCTACGTGGAGGAGGGCAACAAGCGCGTGTCGGTGAGCCGCTTCGTCGGTGCGTCGGCCATTCACGCCATGGTCATCCGCGTGATGCCGAAGAAGGCGGACACGAAGGAGTACCGGGTGTACCGGGAATT
>ERZ808246.873-NODE-873-length-23569-cov-3.753168_pt1 | contig 23569 bp, 25 predicted proteins | sample MGYA00521083_ERZ808246 | MGnify/ENA primary metagenome ERZ808246 (study PRJEB31516, sample SAMN03275577) | gut metagenome | biome: mammalia-associated habitat; material: feces | host: Papio cynocephalus | place: Kenya | collected 2012-07-07 ... | reverse complement strand
ACTTATCCATAGGCATCCATCGGACGGATTGTTTTACCCATTGATTAAGTCTTAGTTGTCTAAACAAGTTCTCTTCTGTTGGATCATCTTTGGCTCGATTGAATGCTTGCCTAATTTTGTCAACATCAACTGTGACATCTAGGCTTGGATTGGCTTTGTACCAATTCTTTTCATCTGTCCAATCATCTTCATCTTTTAATCCATAAATGACTGGGTAGAAACTATCATCGTGTTTTCTCCCAGCAAGGATATCTTCTGCTGTTTGATGAACTTCCCATCAAATAGAATTTCTATCTGTTCCAGCTGTTGTGATTAGGAAGAATAAAGGTTGTTTTCTAGCATCGCCAGAACCGTGAAGCATAACATCATATAATGCTCTATTTGGTTGTGCGTGCAATTCATCAAATATTACACCGTGGACATTAAGTCCGTGCTTTGTGTACGATTCTGCTGATAGCACTTGATAAAAACTATTAAGTGGCAAATACACAATTCTTTTTTGACTTGCTATGATTTTGCATCGTTTTTGCAATGCTGGACACTGATTTATCATTTCAACTGCAACATCAAATACTATTGATGCTTGTTGCTTGTCTGCCGCACAACCATAGACTTCTGCACCTGGTTCGTTATCTGCACAAGTGAGATATAATGCAATTGCCGCCGCCAATTCAGATTTTCCTTGTTTTTTCGGTATCTCAACATAGGCTGTGTTATATTGCCTATATCCATTTGGTTTTAATGTTCCAAAGATATCCCTTACTATTTTTGTTTGCCAAGGAAGCAAGTTGAAGTTTTGTCCATACCAAACACCTTTGGTATGTTTTAACGAGTTGATGAAAGCAACCGCACGGTCGGCAAGTGTTTGACCTTTTTCTTGCAAATCATCTTTCATTTATACACCTCATTTTTACAGCAAAAAAGGAAGGTTTTTTGCCTTCCTTTCGTATGTTTTATTAAATTTTATTTTGCATTTGGACTGTCTATCAATTCCACGTACTTGCCAATTATTTCAAGTGCCTGGTCATAACTCTTTGCATTTTGCTGTATCTCGTTGTAGATTTCTCTACCTTTTGTTTTACCTACTAGGTTGTAGAGAGCACCTATAATCCAGAATATGTTCCCTGTCTCTCCTACACTGTTAAATACTAACATTGGTTTCGTTTTATTCATAATTCCTCCATACACTATCATTTTATGACAATCAAAACATACCGCAAATGCGTTTTTAAGTCCAGGCTTAATCCTTAATTATTTCAGTTTCTTCAACTGGTATTTCTTTGCCATTTCTCAATAGATAAATGTCTTTTGAACCAAATGATTTTATAAATCTTTTGACTATAACATCGCAATATTTTTCATCTAGTTCAATACTGTATGACACTCTATTAAGTTGTTCACACGCCATCAATGTTGAACCGCTTCCACCAAAGGCATCATACACAATTTCTTTTTCTCTTGATGAGTTTTGTATAAGTTTTGCTATTAGTGTAATTGGTTTCATTGTTGGGTGTTCTTTGTTTCTTAGTGGTTTGTTATCGTGAATTACATCTGTTGGTGTGTTCTCAAAAATATCTTGTAGCATTTTTACAAGTTCTTCTTTCTTCAACTTTCCAAACTCTTTGGAATCATTAAACAATGAACTTTGAGTTCGGTCGTGAATAAAGTAATGTGGTTTGCCATCTACTACTTTCCAACCATACAGGATTGGTTCAAACTGCCACTGATAATCTGACCTACCAAGTGTGAATCTATCTTTGGCCCAGATAAGTGTTTGAGATAACTTGAACCCTGCATTTTTAAGTGCTGTTATAAAGTTCACACTCTCTTTGGTTGAATGGAACACATAAATTGGACACCCACCTTTCGCCATCTGGTATGATGTTTTATAAAAATCTAGTAAGAATTTATAGAATTTTTCATCATCCATATCATCGTTTAGTATGATTCTAGCTTCCTGGTCTTTGCCACGAGCCTTTGACCTATCCTGTTCAGAAGTTCCATAATCAATGTTGTATGGTGGATCGGTTACAATTAGGTCAGCAAACTTGTCGCCAAATAACAATTCAGCATGATCAAGTTTTGTGCTGTCGCCACAAAGCAACTTATGATTTTTAATCTTCCAAATATCGCCTTGCTTTGTGAAAGGTTCTTTTATTTGTTCAATCTCTGTTTCAGTATCGAAATTATCTTCTTTCACATCATAGACCGAACCAGCGAACAAGTCATCAAGTTCGTTTAGATCAAAACCTGTGAGTGAAGCCATACCATCGCCATCCAACTCTTTGAGCAAGTCTGTTAAAAGTGCTGTATCCCACTCGCCACTGATTTTGTTTAATGCAACATTAAGTGCTTTTTCTTTTTTCATATCAATGTCAATGACAACGCAATCAACGTCTTTATGTCCAAGGTGTTTAAGCACTTCTAGTCGTTGGTGTCCACCAACCACATCGCCTGTTCTTTTATTCCAGATGACAGGCTCTACATAGCCGAATTTAAGGATACTGTTTTTTAGTTTCTCAAATTCTTTGTCGCCTGGTTGTAACTTTTTCCTTGGATTGTATTCCGCTGGATGCAGTTCTTCGACTTTCATTTTTCTTATTTCCATTTTGTCTCCTTATTTGGATATGAAAAAACCACACTCGTTTGAATGTGGTTTTTGTGTTTTATGTTATTTAATCTTCTTTTTTATTGTTTAATAGTTTTGCTTGTTTTGTATCAAGCAATTCTTTTTCGTTTGCATTTACAGGAGAAATAACCGAATGTCCAATTTGTTTTTCTATATCCTTTCTTGCATTTCCTGCCACCTTGCCACCACGAATTGCAACTTTTTTGTTTTCTTCAAAAGTTTGCGGTTGCTCTTGCTTTGAAAATGTAGTTGTTGTTACTTCGGCAAGCATATTAAGGACTAATTCTAGATCTGTCATATTATCTCTTAGATTTTCTTTTTTCAAATCTTTAAGTTGCTTGTATTTTTGAACGCTTAATCCCGACCATGCCTTTATCATTTCATTAGTGAGTATTGCATAATCTTTTTCATCTGTTATTCCGTGGTTTTGCCATTCAGCTGTAAGTTCTTTACGGATTTTAATAGACAACAATCTTTGAGTTATCCAATCTTCTGGGTAACCTTTTTTGCGATAATAATCAACACCTCTTTGAAGTGCTTTTTCTGGATCAGCAATTTCATCTAATCTTTCACTTCCAACCTGAGCAAGCCATAGTTTGAAAGGTTCTGCTTTCTTGCTTGGAATTGATTGAATAAGACGCAATAAGTCTTTTGTGTTTACAACATCAGTTAATCTTGACTTGCCATCTCTAGCAATCAATTTCAACTGTCCGATTTTTTCGGACAGTTCACTTCCTTCATCTTTTAACTTGTTTTTTAAATCATTCCAATACTTTCTTGGTTGGACACTATCTGTTAGTGCTTCAATAACATCGACAACAGAAAAATACCAATCTTCTTCTTTTTCGTTCCATTGTGTTCTAATCTTTTTATCTTCAAAAACTTTAATATTTGACATTTGGTTTCTCCTGACTAATATCTAGTTTTATTATACCATATACCAGCCAATCTTGTATCAATAAAATGCAATTTTAATCTTTAATTTTTTCCCAAGGGAATTCTTCTCTACCAAAATGCCCGTAGCACGCTGTTGCTTGGTATATTGGTTTTAGAAGGTCTAGTTCTTCAATAATGTTCGCTGGACTGAAATCAAAGTTGTCTTGAACATACTTGAAGATTTTATCCATTGAAACTTTCTCTGTTCCAAATGTGTCAATGTTAACTGATATTGGTTTTTCAAGTCCAATGCCATACGCAACTTGAATTTCACATTTATCTGCAAGTTTGTGAGCAACAATATTCTTTGCTACATACCTTGCGTAATATGCTCCACTTCTATCTACCTTTGTTGCGTTTTTGGAACTGAAACAACCGCCACCTACTCGGCCAACGCCACCATAAGTGTCAACTACAATTTTTCTTCCAACACAGCCACTATCTCCAAAGCTTCCCCATATAGTGAACTTACCACTTGGGTTGACAATTAAGTCTGTGGTTGCTGTAATAAGGTAAGCATATTCTGCAAGTACTGGTGCAATTACTTCTTCAGCAATTGTGTTTCGTATTTCTTCTTTTGTTAAGTCGTTTGAATGCGAAACTGATACAAGCACTGTTTCAATGCCAACAGGATCGTTATTGTTGTATTCAACTGTTACCTGACTTTTTGCATCAGCAAAGTATCCTTTGTGAGTTTTTTTAAACTCTTCATACTTTCTCATAAGTTTGTGTGCAACTATGATTGGCAAAGGCATATATTCTTTGGTTTCATTGGTAGCATAACCATAGACCATTCCTTGGTCGTTGGCACAAATAACTTTTTTGTTCACTGCCTGGTTGATATCTGGACTTTGAATGCTGATTTGCTTGATAATGTCAAACTCACAATCATAGCCAATCTCTTTGAGTATCTTCCTAGCAATTGAGTCATAGTCAATTTGTGCTTTGGTTGTTGCTTCACCATAAATAAATAATTTGTTATCTTTAATCGCACACTCTACTGCCATCATTGAATTTGGATCTTGGCGAAGAGCTTCATCCAAGAATGCATCTGCAATCGTGTCGCAGGTTTTGTCTGGGTGTCCTATGTTGACACTCTCACTTGTAATAATTGTTTTCATAGATTTACTTCCTTTTTACTTTTTATTTCCATAAAAAATCCCATCATAACGATGGGACAGAAGCACACTATTCTATGACCATCGTTCCAAACTGGAGCACCTTGTCTTATGCTAGGTTGCTGTGTGGTCATTGAGTTTGGTCTCTCGCACACTCTCTATGGATGGTTCTATTATAGCATACTTTAATTATTTTTTGTCATCTTTTTTGCCATATTTAATTTTTAATTTTATCTTGCGTAGATATTCGTTTGTATCTTTCTCTACTGCTTGCTTATAGTCTGGTCTTTTTCTCTCTTGTTCTTTGCATTCCATACAAATGCAATCTTCATTGAACATTGACATTATGCGACCTTGACTTAGGTCTTTGCCACACCTATCGCAAACTTTTTTCATAAAGAATTCATCGTACATTGTTATTCCCTCCGACAACAAACATACCGCATAAGGCTTTGCAAGTCCAGGTTAAAGGAATAGATTTTTGAAGATTGCTTCTAACACTGTTACTACGATGCCATTCCCTGCTTGTTTGTACATTTGAGTGTTGCTTATTCCTGATGCTTTGACCTTTGCAATTTGCTCATCGTCCCAGCCCATAAGTCGCCAGCACTCTGTTGGTGTTAGTTTCCTAATTCTTATGCAATCTATTTGTTTTTCTGCTTTAAGCACTGTTGCTGTGCTTGTGTCTATTCCACACTTAGTTGTTTGTGTTGGTGCAATGTCTTTTATCTCTTTACCGTGATAAGGATTGAATAGTTCTGGAATATAGCCATTTTTGTCTGTAAACTTTTTGTAGCCACGACACACCAATTTGTTTGGCTTTTCCATAACTAGGTTATCTTTTTGCACTGTTGTTAAAGCATTGCTAGTTCCTTTATCATTTGGTTCTATGACTTGACCTTGCTCTCTGCCACGAATCGCAATTATCTTTGTTTCTGTGCCACCACCGCCACCAGCCATTATAGTTGGACTTATGCCATTTGGATCGAACACTTGTCTTATTTGATTGTATCGCTTATCCCAAACTCCGCCTTCGAGTTTTCCAACAGCAATGAGTTTTGGTTCTCTATAATCCCTGGCACATAGTGTTGCACAAACATCGTTGCCACCGTGCAATAGTCCTGCTCGCTGATTGAATGTTGTGTTTAGTATGCTGATTATTGTAGATGCCTTTAAGTAATACTTCTCTTCAACATTTTCTTCCAAAATGTCTTTGAGCCTTATTTTTAGTTCTCTTGGTTTTGGGAACTCATAAGGTTCGTGATCGCCAAGTATTGAAACACCGAACACTCTTTCCCTGTTTTGTGGAACACTGAAGTCCTTTGCATTTAGCACTTTTGTGTAAGTTGTGTATCCAAGAGACGACAAAAAAGACAACCATTTTTCGTAGTTGTCTTTGAATTTCTTTCCTATTAAGTTCTTTACATTTTCTAGCAGTAAGTATTTGGGCAGTGTTCCTTGTTCTTTTGCTTTTATCAGCAATCGTTCTACTTCCCAAAGTAGTCCTGACCTTGTTCCGCTTCCTTGGTCTAGTCCTCTTTGCAATCCTGCTACTGAATTGTCTTGGCAAGGAAAACTGTATGTCCACAAATCTGCTTTCGGCAAACTTTGTATCTTGGTTATGTCGCCAAGGTTATTTACATTTGAATCGTGCAATGCTCGGTAAGTTTTGTCGGCGTGCATATCGTTATCTGATATTGCAACAACTTCGTGTTCTACGCCAATGTTTTTTAATGCTTGCGTTTGAGAGCCAACGCCAGCGAATAACTCAATTACCTTTAGCATCACTTACCTCTCAGTATGTTTTCCATTATGTCGTTGTTTGGGTTATCTTCGTTCCAATCTGTCAGTTTTGTCTCTCTTACAACTGCGAAGATTTTAGCCCACACATCATTGGTTTGTCTCAAATAATTTTGAGCCATTTGAATACAAGGATTGTTGATTGTTTTTCCATTTGCATCTTTTAATAGAAAACCGTGAGTTGTGATTGCTTCTTCACATTCAAGCCATCTGGACTTGCAGTGAGCATATTCATCTAGGTTGTATGGAAGCACACCTTTTGTGCAACCAATTTTTTCTAGCCATTCATACACTTGTTTCCAAATTTCTTTTGCTTTTGGACTTAACCAAGATGCTGGTTTGTTTGGAATCTCAGCTTCATCGCCAAATTCCAGCACACCAATTTTTCTTTTGCCAGGGTTACCGTTTAGTATCTTTTCAGTTACTGATTTCTTTGGTCGCCCTGCACCAACTCTATATCCGCCACTCGCCATATTTTTCTCCTTTTTTGATTTATTTTTGATTAATTTTTGATTTTATTTTGATTTTTTTAGTAGAAATCAAAACAGCAAAAAACACAGCAATTTCAAGGGTTCTGCTGTGTTTTTATATTGAATATTTTGATTATTTTTTTGATTTTTGATTTTGCGAAAATTTACACGCGACTGCCTGCCCGCTTTGCAAGTTAAAAGTCGTAGAGATTTGACCGCCCCTGGGCCTACCAATTGCTGTGTCTTATTCTTCTAGCTTTCTCTCTTTGGAATTTGTTCAAGTCCTTTTCTAGTTTTAGGTTTCGCATATATAAGTCCACATTTAACTCGCTGAAGTTTGGTTTGTTCATATTTGCTTTCATCTGTTCGCAATTAAATCTCATACCATCTTGAATTGTTTCTATTGCATCTTCTATGTCTTTCTTTGTGTATTCTTTAAGGTTAAATTGTTGTTTCATATTATTCGCCTTCCTTTAATACTGGTAAGCTTTCGCACACGAACTCTAAGACTCTTTTTAGTGCTTCTTCTTTTTGGTTGTTCAATGAATTACCATATAGTAGTTTGTTTAGTCTTTCTTTTTCTTCTATTTGTAATATTCTAGCAACCACTTGGCATCTAGCTTCTTTCCAATTCTCTTTAATCTTTTTGTTGTATTCTGCTAGTTGCTCATTTGCATATTGTCTAGTTTCTACGAAATACTCATCTTTGTATGAGTTAAATCTTCCACTATTGAAGCCTTCCATAAAAGCATTTATGTGTGATTTATAACCTCTTGGGTAACCATCTCCAACTGCTTTTGTATGTTTGAATTGTTTCAATTTTTCTTCCAATGTCTCCATTATCTTCTCCTTTTTTACAACACAAACAATACCGCAAAACACCTATCAAAGTCCAGACTTAATCGCAAGTTTTTTGACTATTTTTCCTTCCAAAACGACTGCCTTCTTGAACTGATTTTCTGCTATGGCACGACCAACATAAGGACTGCAAATTGTTAATATCAAATGCTTCTCCACCTTGCTTTATTGGTGTTATATGATCAACCATAGTTGCTTTCACGAAAGTTCCATTCTTTTTGCATTCTTCACATAATGGAGAGATTGTTAGTTTTCTTTTTCTTAACTCACGCCATCTAGGTGAATTGTAGAATGTTCTACTAAAATTATCTCTTTCATATTTGTTGTAGGTTGAATCAACCTTTTTCTTATGAACATCACAGAACCTGTCATTTGTTAGATTCGGACAACTTGGATATCCACAAGGGTGTTGTGGTTTGTGTGGCATTTGCTCGCTCCTTTTTTCTTGTGCCTTCACTATATATTATTACCCCATTTTTGGTATGGTTTTTAACTTTTTCGGCATCAATCTGTCCCAAATTTAACCTTTTTTTCAGTTTTTTGCAGATTTTAACAACTTTTCAAGCAAATTTTCTGCATTTTTTAACTTTCTTGTGATAGTTGTTCGTGCCATTATAAGGACTTTGCTCAACTGTCTTAGGGACATTCTTTTAATATAATGGTTGGTTATAATTGTCTTTTCTTCTTCTGGCAGTATGTTGATGCAGTAGTCCAGCATATCCATTTCTTCTTTTAATTCTAGTAAATTTTCGTTGTTTTTATTGTCTTTATATCCAATCAATTTCAATTTGCTTTTATTCAAATGGTAATTGTTTAGTAGTTCATTAACTGAATAATCGGTCATACTTCTCTTGCTCCTTTTCATCTAATTTTCGCTCTCTTTCTTCTTGTTCTTGCCTTAACCTTAACACTTCCACCCAATCGAGTTCATCTTCTTTTGGTGTTAAAGTGGTGTCAAGCCAAGCCTTTATTTGTCCACACTCTTCTAGTTCTTCGTTCCAATCTTCTGCTAAACAAACACCAACTACATTCCAAGTTTTCATTGATAGGAATTGTTTATATTCTCTTATGAAAAACATAAGCATTGAGTCGGACTGTTCATCATAGTAGGTCAATCGCATATAGCGTTTGTGCCAGATTTTCGTGTGTTGTTGAATATAAAATTCTAGTTCGTTTTTAATCTCTTTTGATATAAGGTCAAAGTTTGGACTTATTGATGTCTCATAATCAAACTTGACCTCATCTGTTAGATTGACTTTGTGTAGCAATAAGTCCATCCATTTCTCCTTTATTTGATTGATTCTATAATTTCCTTAGCCTGGTCAAGGCTGGTTACAACAACAGCAATTCCACCTGCTAGCATAATTTTTCTTAGTGTAATTGCTTGCAAAAGTGTCGGTTTTCTTCCTGGCAATTTGCATTCAAATGCTATAAATCTCCCTTTATAGCAGACAATTATGTCTGGAATTCCTGCTGTTCCATATTGTCCACCATGTTCTTTCCAGAAGAACAGGTTCGGTATTGTTTTTAGATAAGCCTTAATTTTATCTACAATGGTTTGCTCTTTCATAAATTCTCCTATAAAACACCTACACTGCCTACACTCCTTACACTTTTACTAGGAAATGTAAGTAAATATCAAAATCGTAGGGATACTTTTGTGTTTTACCTGGTTTTAGTGTAAGGAGAGTGTAAGTAAGTGTAAGGAAAGTGTAAGGACAATTTGTGGATAGATTTATGTTAAAAGCCTTTATTTTTCGGACTATTCACTACTTTTAGTGTAAGCAGTGTAAGGAGTGTAAGGGCTTTTTATATACTATTTCAGTCTTTTGGTGCATATCGGTCAAAAAATGTCACTTGTCTTGGCTTAAAAGTGTGCAATGTGCAGTTGCTTCTTCGCCTTGTTGAATGTTCCCACTTGGTTGCCTTGTAAATTCGTTGGCAAAAGTCGTAGTCATTTAAAGTTTTACCTATATTTGCTTCCGTGTCTGGCAAAGCTTCCCCTGTCAAATCACAATAAGCATTGGCAAGTTGTCTCACAGAGCCTTCCCACCCTGTTGTTGGGTTCTTTTCATATAGTTTTAATAGTGTCATAGCAATAGGATTTTTGTTGAACGCTTCTTCTTTGTGCTTGGCTTCCTGTTCTTCAGGTGAACCAACAACACTCCAAATTCCTTGTTCTTGGCTACGATTTATCACAATTTCCTGTTCTATAACATCACGACCTGTGAGATTTAGTGTTGCGAATTCATCGCCACGCTTTTTCTTGTAGATAAGCAATGCTGTGTCTGATGCACCGATTATTGCTGTACTACCACTTGTCATATTGAAAACATCATCTTGGTCTAACATTTTTCTAGTGTGATGAACCAAAATTATGCTGATTCCATATCTATCTGCAAATTGTTTGAGAATGCCCATTTCCCTATAATCATAGGCATAGGCACTTTCATTTTTCATTGCTGTTCCACGAATTTTTTGAAAAGTATCAAAGATTATGACTTTAATGTCTTTGTGTGTTTTGACTATTCGTGTCAGCTGATCTATGAGACCTGTATCTAAGGTTTTGCACTCAGTTTTGAAGTAAACCCCAGGTGAAGGCTTTTTGTTTTTCCAAACTACATTCATTCTTCTTTTCAATCTACGATCGCTATCTTCTAGTGAGAAATACAGCACGCCACTGTGCGTTGTAGGTTTGTTTAGGAATGAAAGTCTTTCTACTATTGCATTGCAAAGTTGCATCATCAACCAAGACTTACCTATCTTACTTGCGGCAACTAGGATTGATAGTCCTTCTGGAATAAGTCCTTTGACTATCCATTTCAAATCTTCTAGTTCAATGCTATACAAATCTTCTGCTGTGATTAGGTCATCGCTACCACGAGCAACTCTTTTTGCTTGTAAGTTGCCTTGATAGATTCGTTCGCATAGTTTTGCTGGATCTTTCTGCAATAGTTCGTTTGGATCTTTGTAGTTGCCAGCAACATTGAACTTTACGCACTTGACATCAACTTCTTTAAGCATTTGATATAATTCTTCATTTGCTTGCTGTCCAGGCGCATCGTTGTCCAGGCATAGAATCAATGGTGCTTTGGGCTTAATCTTTTTGCAAAATTCAACTAGTTTATTCTTGTTTTCCTTCCCACAAATTGATATTGCAACGCCACTGTATTGCATAATGCTCATTGCACAGATTGGACTTTCAACCACAAATATTGGTCTTGTATCTTTCTTATACAACGCTGTGTCGTTCCAAATTGGCTCTGGTCCTGCTTTATCTTTTTCTGGCTTATAGAATTCTTTTCTATCTACTCGCCTTGTTTGGTAGTACGTATAACTTCGATTGTAAGGAATCACGACACATCTTTTCTTTGTGTCATATCCAACACCGAAGAAACGCAAGGTTTCCAGAGACAATCCCCTGTTTTGCAAATAATCCGTTTTTTCCAAGTTCTTTTGGCATTCTAAAATGTATCTTCGTATTTCTAGTTTGCTTGGATCTTTTTCTTCTTTTCCAAAGTCAACTTGTAAATTGAAATCACTTGCAATAAGTTTTGCGGCATCAATTTGACTTATGTTTTTGTACTTGGCCACAAAGCTGATGCCATCGCCACCAGCCCCACAGCCAAAGCATTTCCACATATTGTCTTTTTCATTTACGCTCAAAGAACCAGTCTTTTCGTTATGAAATGGGCAGATAACTTTGTTATCTCTTCTGAGTGGTTGGTAATAATACTCAATAAGTTGCTTCACATTAACTAGTGAATTTATTTCTTCAAAAATATCTGCCATTGATCTCTCCTTATTCTAGTCGAGTGTTATTCCTCGTTCTCATAGTTTTCTTGTAAGTTTTTAGCGATAGCCTTAACCTGCGCCGAAAGTGAATCAATGGATTTTTGTTCAATGTCATTTAGTTCTCTAACCTGTGAAACAACAACTTTGCTGTAAGTTATTCCACCAGAGTTTTGAACCTTTTTCAAACTGAACTTTGTAACCACTTGATTTGACTTTCTTCCTTTTGAGACAATTCTCATAATGTATTTTGAAAAGTCTCCAACACTTGTTGTAGGCAAAGCAAATACGACTGGCAAAGCTTCGCCTTTACGAAGCAAGAATATTCTTCTTTTAACCTTGCAGGCTTTACCACCATTTTCGCCACTACCAAATTCATTGAAAGGACAATCTTTGCACGACTTCATTTCGCCTGTGTCTCTATCAATTCCTGTTATGCCATCAATTGATGAGCAGTTTGGTGCTTCGTTTGCGCCATTGTATTTTTCTTTGTAGTATGAAAGCATTGGGTGATGGTATAGAATAACCGCTTCAAACTCTTTTTCAAGTTCCGGTTCTTCAGGGTTGTCGCCTGGTACTTCGTAAGCAAGTCCACCACCACTTGGAACTTTTATTCTGTCAAATGTGATGTTGAGTCCTTGCATTTCTTCGCCAAGTGATTCAGCGAGATTACTGCTCTCTACTGCATACTCTGTTTCTTTCTTTACAATTTCATTTTGCATGACAATTCTCCTATTTCTTAATTCTTATTGATTGTTTTTCAAAGGTATTGATAAGTCCATCTAACCATTCTGGCATAATGTCCTCGTTTCCCTTTTTCTGTTCTTTCACAAAACCACTTAGAGTGTTTGCGTTAACTGTGAAAAGGTAGTCAAGTCCTTTATCACGAATTCTCTTATACAATTCATCTCTGGTTTCTGGGTTTGCTGAAAGGTATTCTCTTGATGCCACAATGAACTGAACACCATTTCTTTTGAAGGTGGACACTTCATTGTCGGTCATCTTTTGGATCAACTCTTGTTCTAGTTGTTCCACTACTTCGTTTGCATCTTTGTAAGCCTGTTCACGAATATCTCTTTCTTGTCTTGCGGCATAATACTTATCCGCTGTTTCAAATAAATCTTGATTTTCCATTTGGTCTCCTTATTTGTTTGTGTTGAATAACGATCGCCAATTGTCAACCACCAAGTCTGCTATGCTTTTCTTTCTTTTTAGTGCATCAAAGACCTTTTCATCAATGGTCTTGTTTGCTATTAAGTGAATGTAGGTACAATTGTTTTTCTGCCCTATCCTGTGTATTCTTGCTTTCGCCTGTTCATAGCTTGAGAAACTATAATCTAGCGAATAGAACACAGCAGTATCAGCGGCAGTCAATGTGAGCCCCATTCCTGTTGTTTGTATCTGCCCAACAAACACTCTAACTGTTTCATCTTTTTGGAATTTTTCTACTTGTTCTGCACGGTCTTTAACATCGCCTTTAATAAGTGCATATCCTATTTTCTTTTTTATAAGTAATCTTTCGATAGCATCTATCTCTACGACAAATCGTGCAAAAACAACCAACTTTTTGCGTGCATCCATACACTCATCAATAATCTCTTCGAGTGCGTTTATCTTTGCTGAAGATATTGGCACAGCTTCATCACTTATTTCAGTTTTAACGAAGCCACCTGTTATCTGCGACAATCTCAATAATTTAGTAAGCACGTTCATTGCTACAACATTGCCTTGTTCAAGTTCTGCCACACTTTCTCTTTCCAAAAGTCTATACTGTGTTTCAGCTTTTGGTTCAAGGTCAACAAGTCTTATTTGGTCAACTTGTTCTGGCAAGTCCAAAGCTTCTTTTTTGGTTATTCTAAATGCAATACTGTGTGCCTTTTCCACAAGTTCTGGTAGGTTTTTGTATCCTACAACTTGGTGATTTCCATAGCCACCAAGGATTGCGTATCTTGCTCTAAATGCGTAGAAACTAGAACCAAAAATGTTTTCATCTAGGAACTTATACTGTGAGAAAAAGTCCAAAGGATTGTTAGTCACAGGTGTTCCTGTCAAAATAATGTTGTGTTTACTTTGTTTGCCAAGTCTATGAAGTGCTTTTGATTGTTTTGCTTGTGGATTTTTTATTTTGCTTGACTCATCACAAACGATTAGGTCTGGTTGCCAAATTGCAAGCATTTCTTCAATTCTCCAACAACTTTCATAGTTGATGACGGCGACTTGAAGTCCTTTGCCAAACAAATTGTTTAGTGCCTGATATTTCTTTTGAGAACTACCATCAAGCACAGCAATATTGAAATCAAAGTCAGCAAACTTTTTGAATTCACTTTCCCACACTGAAACTATGGAAAGTGGCGCTACTATCAGCATTTTATTGATTTTTTGATTGTTATATAATGTACCAGCAAGTGCTATTGTGATCAAGGTTTTCCCTGTTCCCATTTCGGCCAAGATGGCAACAGATTTACTCTTTTTCACTTCGTTTATTTCTCCAATATTCTTTCATGTGTAGGCTTGTGTGTTCTGCTCTATCCATTACTTGAATATTACTAGGTTTGTTGTTTTTGCTGTTACCATCAATGTGATGAACAACTTCATTCGGCAATAGATCTCTTCCGAGCTTCACTCTTGCAATTCTTCTATGCTCTGGCTCGCCTAGATACTTGTTATAGGATTTTGCTGTTATGTTATTTTTGTCATTATATTTCAGCTTCCTTTGTCTCATTTTTACTCTTTCATCTATTGTTTTGCCAGGCTGATTCATAGGGTTTATTGTTTTATTGAAATTAGAGAATTTTACCGAATTAAACTCATTTTTGCACTTTGCTGAGCAAAAGTTGAATTGATGAATTGTGCTAGGTGTTTTCATTATTATTTTTAGGCAGTTATCACAAACTATTGGAACTTTCATCTGGGATATAACCCATCACTTTTAATGCGAATAGAAAAGCTTTAAGTTGGTGCTTATATGGTTGCACATTGATTGGCATTGTCGTATTGAAAGATTTCTCTATATTTTGGTTTTCTGACATTCATCTGCCTCCAATTGATGATCTTCATGGCATCTTCCGCTCCTACAAACTTGATAAATGTCATTGCATCATCTCTTTCTAAATCCCCGTTATCGAATAACATATCAATAAACCTTTTGTAATCCCAGCCAAGGTTCTTAACAAACTCGCTCATTGACATCTTAATCTCTTTAAGGTATTTAATTAACTTGTTCCTGTTGATCTTCATTTTTTGTCTCCTTGCTTGTAGGTGGTGCGAAATCATTTATCAACTCCTGTAATAGTCTTGGGTTCACTTCGTTATCATCAGCACCTTGCAGTAATGCCAATGCTTTTCCGAGAATCTGCAATTTCTCGTTGGTGATTATTTTCCCCTGGACTATGTATTTTGTGTCGAGTTTTACACCACCTCTGTTTATGCCACCACAAAAAGTTTCAATAGGATAGCGATATGCAAGTGATTGGATGTGTCTTTTTGCTGTTGAGTAAGACACTTCAACTTCATCAGCTATTTCCTGCAAAGTATGAACTTTGCCATCGGAAATATAATTCAAAATATCTGCTGTTACGCTTGAACTTTTGAAATCCATATCGCTATCACCTCCTTTCTTTTTGTTTTGACACCCATACTTTAGCAGTGTCGCTAGTTCACCATTTGACCTAGCAGGAATTATTTTTCAATTTTTTTTAGAAATTTTTTATTTTTTTCTTGCAATAAAAAATCCCAAGTTATAAAGAGCGCATAAACCCTCTTATACTTGGGACTTCGTATTTTTTATAAAGTTGTAGGTTGATGAGTTCGGGGATTTTCAATAAAACCTCCTTTTCTTATCAAAAAACTCATCTTTCGTATATCATACAATAATTTTACAATACCTTTCAGGTATTGTAATTTTTTGATACCTACTTTTATTGGCAAAACTGCTCTTTCTTTGTCGCAATTTGCCGAAAATAAAAAACCCAAGCGTTTTATCAATTTTTTAACTGAAAGAACGCAAGGGTTCGTATTATTTAATATTCAATTTTAATTTGCAAACTCCATTGATATGAAGACTTTTTCTTTGCATCTAACACATTTTACGTCATAGATGAATTGTTTCCGTTTCAGTTTGGTTGGCACTATAACAAGTGCTTTCACTACACCTGTTTCATCAGATGTAATGCTCTCTCCCAAACATCTGCCACAATGTGGACAAAACATTTTAGTTTTCAATGCTATCGCCTCCTAAAAACTGTGAATTACATGCTTAACAATACCTTGAATTTTAACTTCTTTTGTAATGATGTCTTGATATTTCGGATTTTCAGGATGCAATGCAATATAGTCTTTGTGTTTGAATAGTCGCTTAACTGTGGCTGAATCGTTTATCAGCGCAACAACGATGTCTCCGTCATCGGCACTATCACAAATTTTAACTACTAGCAAATCTCCATTATTTATTCCTGCGCCGACCATGCTGTCACCTTTTGCGTGCAATACCATTGTTTCGCCAGAACCAAAAATTGATGTAGGCAATAAATAATTCTCCTCAATATTTTCTTCAGCTAGAATAGGTGTTCCGCAGGCTACTGAGCCAACCAGTGGGGCTACTATGGTTGTTCCTTTGCGAAGGTTAAATGGAATCTCAATTTTGCCTTGATCGTTTTGTGAGAGTAAACCACGAGTTTTTAAGACATTTACATATTTTTGTGCTGTGCCTATGCTTGGGAAACTCATTGCATGGCAAATCTGACGAAATGAAGGCGATCTACCTTCTTTCTTTTGATACTCTTTTACAAAGTTCAACACCGCTTGTACTGTATTCTCTTTTATTACTCTCATTTTCCTATTCCTTTGTTATAAATATACACCCCGTATATTTATGACTAAATATTATCATACATCATATCCAAAAAATCGGATTTGAAAAATATTTTTAACTCTTTTAACAAAAAAAGATCTGATTGTTCAGATCCCATATTTTTCCATTATTTCTTTTAATTTTTGTCTCAAATTTTTTCTTGTTCTTTCTGGTGAAACGATTTCAATTGCATCGCCATATTGCAAAGCCCAGTATATCAATGCCTGCTCATTAACTTTGAGTTCTGCATAGAGTGAGTTATCTCTTTCTATAATTTCAACCTTATCTCCAAACCAATCTATAATGTCGTTTATAACTTTAGTACTGTCGAGTTTTATGGTTGCTTTAACCGATTCTCCAGTCATCATATAAATATGTTCATTAATATATTCATCTTGCTTAAAGTTTTCTTGACCTGGAAGCGATTTTAATGGTTTAACATCATCTTCCATAATCTTTAAGCTTGACATACATTCAATTTTGTAATTAGCTAAATTATCATATTTGTTGTAATTACAAACTAAATAATATTTGCCATTATTGTTAACTAGAAAATAAGGATTCATTATGAATTGTTTTCCTTCAAACCTTGGAAGGAAATTTTTTGATGTATCATATTCATTGTATTGAAATGATACTTTTTTTCTCTGTTCTATTGCTTCATTAAGTAATTCAATGTTTTGAAATAACTGATTACTTCGTTTTCTCGATATCTCTTCTACTTTATATATATGTTTATATTTCTTCCTTTCAAAAATACTACAATTTTTAGTTAATTTCTTTATGAGTTCTTTTGCATTTTCTGGAGAAATACTTTTAGAAGAATAAACAGCATCTACTAAATACATTACTTCTGAATTATTAAAATCACGCTTAGCTAGATAACATCCTTTTTTATTCTTTCGTTGTATATCTATCCCATACTCCATTAATGTTTCTATATTTCTCGCTATAGACTTTACATTTGGACAAATCCCATATAACATATTCAGTTTTAAAACAATATCAGAGTAAGTTAATAAATGCTTACTATCTGTGTAATCTTTTAATATATCGTACACATAAAGTAATATGATTTTTTTATCACTTTCAGATGCCATCTTAATCTCCTCAGCTTAAACTTTATTCTTTAGATATTCATTTATAAAATCTTTAAATTTGGACTTAAGTACTTCTTCATTACAATCCACATAAAACTTATTTCTGTTTTCCAACATAACTAACCTTTCATAACGATAATGTGCAGAAACACAACTCACATCACATAAATCTATTAATTCTTGTTCACTTTTAATCTTACATTCATGTAGCACGCACATAGGCATTAATAATCTAGCTGCAAACATATTCGCTTCCTGCTCTCTGTTTTCTATTGGCACTTTAAAATGATGTAAGACAATATGTCCTATTTCATGTGCGATTGTAAATCTTTGTACGCAGCGCGGCAATTCATCATTATAAAATATAATATAATCTCCATCAGGTGTTAGTTCAACAAAACCATGATTTGTTTTCATCACTGATTCATATTCTACAATATTCATATTTTTTAATTTAGAATAACTTATTACTTTCCACTTATTAAATTTTAGTATTGAATTAAGATTAACAGGAAGTGAAGAGATTTTATTGTAAATAATAAAATCTCTTGTTAAATGGCTAATATAGAAATATTTCTGTTTAGTAAGAAGGGTATTATTACTTCTAACTTCGGCAAAAATATTCGTTCTTCCTATTATCATAATTTAGTTTATTTTTCTTCGATAATTAAAGTTTCAGCCAGTTGAGCAATAGCTTGAAGTTTATCTTCACTTAATTGAAATCTACTATACGCTCCATTTCTTCCTATTATTGTTATGGTATTTCTTTCTTCATTATCTAAAAGATAATCTACTGACACATTGAACACTTTAGATAATTTTAGAAGAATATTTGAATCGGGTTCTCTTTTATTTACTTCCCATAATCCAACCGCACCAGTGGAAACTCCTAACTTTTTCGCTAATTGAGATTGAGTCAAGTTGGATTTTCTTCTGAGTTCTCTGATTTTATCACCGTATTGCATAATTTCCTCCGATTTATTACTTTCAGTATATATTATAACATATTGTATAATATTTATCAATTAAAATATAAATCAAGTCAAACATTCAAATATTTTGCTACAATTTGAAATAATTTATTCATTTTGTAACAAAAACGCTTTGTATTTTTCATATTTTGTGATATTGTTATTACATATTGTTGAACAAATGAGGGGTGGCGTTATGAAAAATATTGTTATTAAGGAACTTGAAGATTATAAATATGAGTTTCAATATTTTCAAGAAAAGTCTAAAGAAATAGAAAGATTGAAAAAAGAAATCCAAAAATCTTATAATAGATTAAATGAACTGAAAGAAAGCAAAATTGATACTAGTGAACTTAATAAGCAAATTCAAATTATAGCTGATAAGCAATCTAAAGAAGAAAATGCCTTGCTTACAATTCTTTCAAAAAAACAAGAAATTGAAAAAAGATTAGAGAATCTACCCCAACCATATAAGAACATTTTATTCCTAAAATATATAAGTTTAAACACCATAGATGAAATTGCATTAAAAATGAACTATTCGAGTAAAAGAATTTATCAACTACATAAAAAAGGTATTAGTATTTATTGTGCAATGTATAATTCCGAAACTATACCACAAATTAGCAAAAGTTAGAATTCATTAGAAAATCGTTACCTTATAATAAAACTATAATCAAATAAGGAGGACGATTATGATTAAAAAAATTGAAACGGGTGAAAATATTGTAATTACCCGTGATACCCAAAGTGATGAGATCGTAATAACATATTTCCCATCATTTACCGCCAAAGAAAATATTAAGATTAAGCAGGCTGTCTTAGAATTGCCTTTGGATGTGAAAAATTCAAACATTAAATATGAAGTTGAGCAAGTGCTAACTGGTAAGTTTGTTCTAATTGATCAATTTCAAAATGCTAGTCAAAAAAATAAAGTCTGCATTGATATTTCTGATGAAGTTCAAGAAGTGTTAAACAATAATGAATCATCTTTAATATTAAAAATCAAAGATTCTATAGAAGAAAACATAACTTTTTCAAACAATGCTAGAGTCTTAGTTAATTATTTTGATAAAAGAGATGATTTAGAATCTTCATTTTATGAAGTGGATTGTAAACGAACAGGTAAAGGCAACATCAATCTTTCCACTGGTGCATTTAGTTTTATTCATAATGATTTAGTAAGTAATCAAAATTCATTACCTATAAGCATCAATCATGTCTACAATTCTTTTTTAGCAAATAAAGACAATGATACTGTTGAAGGTGAAGACACTATACTTTCCCTTCCTACTTCCAATTGTGGAAAGGGGTGGAAACTTGATATTCAACAATACTTAGTCAAAGAAAAAAAGACTAATTTTTTAATGTCAGATAATGAATCTGCTAATAAATTCACTTACATAAATGCAGAAGGTAAACATGTTGAATTTTTAGAAAAATATCAATATCTTGATGATAATAAAGAACCTCATTATATTACAGCATCGCAAGTACACATAGATTTAGACGGCAACCTTAAGTTTCTTGATACAAATGGAATATATAGGCCTGTCAAACAAAAATTCATAACCAATTCCGGGCTTACTCTTTCTACTAGATACGAAGATTTTACTGGTTTATCTTATATTGAACAAGATGTTGAGGAGATAGCAAACCTAAGGTCTGAAATTGAAAATCTGCATATGACCATTAATGATATTAACAATAACATTAACTCATATAATAATAACTTAGAATTAGCAGAAGAATCTTTCGATATAAGCGAAGAAAATCAGGAATTACAAAAATTATCTCTTAATAATGAAAAACTAACCCTAGACAATGAAGTTGCATTAAAAACGAAGAAAAATGAATACACGACTCAATATAGATTATATAGAGGTGAACTCGATGCTAGAACCTATAAAAATGCAGGTGAAAATAATCAGCCAACAGCGGCCGAAAAAAATGCTAAGTATTCATATGATTGTGCATCTGATTTTATAGAAGATACTAATACTGCGTTAACAAATCAGCTTTTAGAAATCAGAAAAGAGATATCAAATAGAAACTCTATACTTACAAATAAAAATATTGAATATTTGAAACACCAAAATGATGTGCAAACATTAAATATCAACAACAATTTAAAATCTCTTAATACTCAATTAGAAAAATACAATAAACTTTTAAGACAAAAAGAACATCAACTTTCATTATTAGAAAAACAAGTTCCTGTTCATTATGTTTCAAATGAAGATGGTATCGTTTTAGGATTTGGTAAAACAGATGATAGTAATATATTTAGACTAATTATAATCGCAGATAACTACGACAATGCGATATATATTAATTACGATGAAAATAATAAAATTAAAGAGATTCAAACATCAGATTCAAAGAAAATATGCTTAAGCTATAATAATGACAAATTAGAATCTATAACTGATACAAAAAATCGTAAAACAATGTTTAAATATGTTGATGGTTTTTTATCAGACATTATTTATCCAAACTCTAAAATAAGCAACTTTACTTATAACAACGGGAATCTTGTCTCTATTATTGAACCAAGTGGATATGGTGCTTCATTAACTTACGACAACAATAACAGAATTATAGGGATAGATGAAATAACCAAAACAATCCTAATAAAAAAGGGTGATGATGATAAAAACAAAATCAATTCCCCTACTCCTATCATAAATAATTCAATATCTATTGACTATTATGATGTTCGTTCTACTATATTAAAAAATAATAAAACCAATAAAGTTGTAACATATGTTTTCAACACAATGGGCAATGCAACAACTATCTACGAAAACAAATTTGAAAACGGAACTACTATTGGAAATGTAAGAGTTATAAGTTATGATGGTTCAAGCAATAAAAAATCATTTAAGATATCAAGTATTGAAAAATCAGAAGACTATCTAAAGGGAATTAGCTTCGTTGGCAATCCTTTCGCTGAAACTTCAGAAAGTTATCTTGGAGATGATTTAATATGTGGAATAGATAAAGATTTAATTGTTACAAAATTAGAATCAACACCTCTAATTGATAGTAAAGTATATAAAATTAATTCTACTCAAAATGAAGCTAACAAATTAGTAAAAATACTCACCGCTGACAAAATAAAAGAAATTGTAGAATCCAAAGTCTCTGATTTCATTCTATCAGGTTGGGCAAAAGCTGATTCCGCATGGGTTAACAGACGATGCACTGATTATAGTAATAATGGTGAATTCAACGAATCTTTGGACTCTGGAGAAATTAATAGGCTCTTAACAGATAATATGGATGATCTAAAAAATAACAGAAGATTTGAACTTAGAGCAAAATTAACCTATGAAAACAATGGTGAACAAAAAGAAGTTGAACAATATTGTAGTTTTGACTGGATGAATACTGGTTGGCAATATTGTGCTTTCCCTGTAACAATTAGTGAAGATCCAGAAGATAAACTTGTTGGTTTAGAGCTTATATTTGATTACTCTAACAACACCAATATTGCCGAGTTTTACGGAATGAGTTTTAAAGAAGGACAATGGGAATATTATGAATATAACGATGACAATCTTAGAACTTATTATGAAAACAGCTATACAAATATAATTACTACATACGAATATGAAGGTAAAAAATTAATTAAAGAAATAAATATTAAAAACGGTTTAGAATATCCAACCACATATGAATATGATTCTAATGGTTTATTAAAAAAAGTTATTACTTTTGATGGTATTATAAATGAAAATGAATATAACGATAAAGGGACTTTGATAAAATCTTATACTTTCCATAAATCAGAGCCATCTTGTAAAATTTATTCAGAAGAAAAGAAACTAGATGATAAAGGCAATAACAAAACTGAGTTGAATAGTTTTGGTGAAGAAATAGCTGAAAATAATTATTTGGATGATTCTGGAGTTATTGTCTCAACCAACTTAAAAAATGGCAAAACCATCGCCTATGGCTATGATAAAGATGATGATAGACTACTTAGTGCTTCAATAAACATAGATAATGAAGTTAATACTAATATTTATGGCTATAATTTTGATATGCTTACTACCTTATCACATAATGATTTTGATTACGATTTTGAATATGATGGTTTTGGAAGACAAACAAAAATTGATATTGCTGGGCAAAATTATCAAACTGTTGAGTATGCCCAGTATACAACAACTATTACCTTAGCAACTAATGAAAAAATCATTAAAACTTATAATGATGACGATAATTTATTAAAACTAGAATACATTGATAATTCTGGATTAAGAAAAACAATTATAGAAAATATTTATGATACTTATGGTACCCTATTAAAAACAATTGACTACTCAAATGAAGATGGAACTATTAATTATAATTTTGAATATGACAAATATGGCAACATAAATAATAAATTCTATACTCAAAATGCAAAAGATATTAAAATTGAAACTATTACAAATACAAATAAAGACAAAACAATTGAAACAATTACCATAGGTTCAAGTAAATATACAACTAATTATGAGTATGATAAAGATCTCAATGCAAGGTTAAACAAGGTCAACTTTTCAGATAAACTCTTCCAAAACATTTTATACGATAATCTTGGAAGAATAAAACAAACAGATCTATCAAGTATTTTTACCAAAAAATATAGTTATCTTCAAGAAGGTGACCACTCTTCTCCACTAATTGCTTGTGAATGGTTTGGTGATGAAAAAATCAATAAAGATAATTTAAAATATTTTTATGATAAAAACGGAAACATCATTTCAATCAAAGAAAATGGTAGAGAAATTGTTCGCTATGCTTATGATGATATCTCTCGCTTAATCAGAGAAGATAATAAAAAACTAAATAAGACTTCGCTTTTTGCTTATGATAAGGGTGGAAATATTATTGAACGCATAGAATATGCTTATAGCACTCTTTCTACTGACAATTTAACTAATGGTGTTAGATTTGCTTATAACTACCCTATTTCTGGTTGGAGAGATCAACTAATAAAATACAATGGTGAGAGTTTTGCTTATGATAACCTTGGCAACCCTACAACTTACA
>ERZ808246.872-NODE-872-length-23619-cov-11.527754_pt1 | contig 23619 bp, 24 predicted proteins | sample MGYA00521083_ERZ808246 | MGnify/ENA primary metagenome ERZ808246 (study PRJEB31516, sample SAMN03275577) | gut metagenome | biome: mammalia-associated habitat; material: feces | host: Papio cynocephalus | place: Kenya | collected 2012-07-07 ... | reverse complement strand
GCGAAAAGCTCGATAGCAACAAGCTGTATGAGAACATCGTATATCTGGAAATGCGGAGCCGTGGCTATGAAGTTCAGGTCGGCAAGCTGGACGACACCGAAATTGATTTTATCTGCTACCGTGGAGACGAAAAGCTCTACATTCAGGTTGCCTATCTGATTACTCCTGCTGATGAAGAGCGGGAGTTCGGAAATCTTGAGCGGCTGCATGACAATTATCCAAAATATGTAATCAGTGGTGATTTGGTGAATCTGAGCCGGAACGGAATCATTCATCGAAACATCATTGATTTTCTGCTCAATCCATAAATCTAGCATCGAAGAGGCGCAACAGCATTTGAACTGTTGCGCCTCTTTTCTTTATTCGTACTGGAGGTATCATTATGGAAAATCCATTCGTAAAATTATTCGCCATCAATTTGAAAGACCATCTTGAAGTCAAAAAATCCGGCAATACCGAGCTGAAATATGTCAGTTGGCCGTATGCGTGGGCTGAAGTAAAAAAGCTGTACCCATCTGCCAGTTATGAGGTCAAAAAGTTTAATGGCCTCCCCTATGTCTATGATCCTATCACTGGCTTCATGGTCTACACATCCGTCACCATCGAGGGCGTTTCTCACGAAATGTGGCTTCCTGTTATGGATAGTTCCAACAAGGCCATGAAAGCTGTTTCCTACACCTATACGGCTCCCAAATGGGACTACAATCCGCAGACACATCGCAGAGAAAAAATCGGAACAGAAGAACGTACCGTAGAAGCTGCCTCCATGTTCGATGTAAACAAAACCATCATGCGCTGCCTTGTAAAGAACCTCGCCATGTTTGGTTTAGGTCTGTACGTTTATGCCGGAGAGGATTTGCCCGAAGACGCTGTGCAACAGCAGGATGCAGAATCGCCAAAGCAGCCTAAGTCGAAATCCACCAACCAGAAACAAGAACAGCCGCCACTGCCCTGCATCTGCGCTCGGTGCAATCAGCCCATCAAGAGAGTCAAGCTGAAAGATGGCAGCATTATGCAAGCCGCCGGATTTGCCGCCACCCACGATGGCCTATGTGCCGACTGTTATAAGGCTACAAGATCAAAGGTGGCATAAGGAGATTTTACGATGAAAGACGAAAAAATCAAAGTCCTTGCACTCCTGCCGATGGAGCTGCCAAAGGAGATCGAACTGGACAACACACTTGAAGCCATGCAGAAATTTGTAGATGGCCGCATCGAATGTTTAACCCTGCACGATTCCGGTTCAGAGGTCACGCTAGTCTGCAATGATGAAGGCAAGCTGCTTGGCCTACCGCTCAATCGTCTGCTGTGGGATGGTGCTGATATTCTTGCTGGGCCGGGATTCCTTGCCGGGTGCGACGACGAGGGAAATATGATTTCTCTTTCCCAGCACGAAATGGACTTCTACAAAGAAAAATTCAGAGCATTTATCGTTGAAATTTAAGGAGAGATGCAGATTATGACCTTTAATGCAATGACCGAACACTACGAAGAAATCACAGTTTGCGGAAAGCCTGCGCTTTTCACCAGCAGCCGCATCAAAAGAGATACCATCCCAGTTAGCCTGTATGCCTACGATGTTCGCCATGATGATGAGTGCCGTGGTATTCCCTGCGAGATTGCGTCCTTTGTGATGGTCAACCACTGGGGAACCATCATCCTTGCAGAACCGCTGGAGCTGCCCGCTGATGGACGGAGGTACATCGACGAAGAAACCGATTGGAACTATGATCCATTCGACGGAGCAGAGAAAAATCAGGCTCCCTGTACGACTGTGGCAGAGTTTATGAGCGTTTATATGTCACATTAAGTAGCTTTCATTTGACCGCCTATTTTGTTATAAAGGTGGTTAAGCAAAGAAGAAGATTGCATCCGTACAAGTGAAAATCTTCTTCTTTTTTGAAAAAATGTGTATATAAGCATGCATATATATGTATACACAATATCGCAAGCAACTTATCACTTGACGCAGTATATAACATTTGATACAATAAAATCAACAAGCAATGTTATACTGCAAGGAGAGTGCTCTATGAATACAATTTTTGAAATTCGCTCGACTTTGCAATGGAGCCAATCAAAATTTGCAGACGAAATCGGTGTGTCCTTTGCAACTGTGAACCGATGGGAAAACAAAAAATCTACACCAAATCGTCTGGCACAGGAAAAAATACTTGCGATTTGTGAAGCGAATCACATCTCGCTTGCCGAAATCGTGCATAAGGCTATCACCAAAGATGCTGAGAAAATCTCTACGCATTATCCAGAGAAAATGGTTTTGTATCATGGTTCAAAATCAGGTATTCAGGGAAATATAAAGCCAATTAGTCGTGATCGCTGCGATTTTGGAGCTGGATTCTATATGGGGACTGACCCTCTTCAGCCACTTACATTGATTTGCGATTATGAACAGTCTGTTTTTTATATTCTGTCAGTCGATCTCCATGATTTGAAAACACTAGATGTTCCTGCTGACATTGAGTGGGCCATGCTTGTAGCATATCATCGTGGTCGAATGGAAGCTGCACGTGGAACAAAGTTTTTTCAGATATATCAAGAGATGGACAAAGGCTACGACATGGTAATCGGCAGTATTGCAAATGACCGGATGTTCTATGTTCTGGACAGCTTCTTTGAGGGAACCATTACCGATACGGCTTTGGTAAAAAGTCTGTCGGCCCTGAAACTAGGTCGCCAGTATGTTGCTGTAACGCAGAAGGCTTGTGACGCCATTAAAATTGAACGAGAGGTGCAACTACTTTGGATGGAACGTCAGGCTTTGAAGAAATCCAGTGAGCAAAACCGTAACAATGGTGTTGCCCTTGCGAATCAGATATGCAAAGATTATCGTAGGGAAGGTCGTTATTTTGATGAAATTCTGGATGCAGCCAAACAAAAGGGGTGAGACTTTATGGACGCACTTCAGTTAAAACTTTGCGATATTCAGGGACGTCTATTTGAACTCTCCTTGCCAGCAGGTTATGACAGTGAAGATTTTATAAAGCAGTTCATGCGTTCTAAAGTCGCTCGCGATTTGGATTCGGAGTATAATCGGATGCAATGGGCTGGAGAGGAATATCTTTTGGAAGAATTTTCCGATGAATGCCCCAAGACCATAAAAGGGGGAGCACAATTTGATAAAGAAGTTTTGTACTGGGCTGGATACCTCTATCGTTACTGGCACATTTTGACTAAAGAACCCAGCAAGGAAATTTTTGTACAGGCTCCTGCAAAGACGATGAACTCTAATTACCTCATGTTCCATACGATGGCTCCGGAGTTGGCGATTGAAGACTTAAAGGAACTGCATAAGCAAAAGCGTATCAAAGGTAAAGAAAACTGTTAATGTGATTGCAGCCTACCAAATGACCCTACCATAAAAAATCCGTCTCAAATTGTAAAAATCTGGAATTTGAGACGGATTTTTTCTTTTTTGATTTGCAAGGATGATGGAGGCTAATGGATGACATAAGGGGTTCGTTCTTCTCGTTTATGGAGCTGCTTCTTATTAGAAGAAGATATTAGTCTTATTAGATATATTAGATTATAATAAGGTATAACCCCCTTATGGTAGGGTCAGATGGTAGGATATGTAGGTATGGATGGTAGGATATGTAGGGTCAAATGGTAGGCTATGGTAGGGTCAGATGGTAGGATATGTAGGTATGGATGGTAGGCTCTCAGATGATCTCTATGGTAGGGTCAGATGGTAGGCCGAGCGAGTGAATCTATTGTAGGTACAGATGGTAGGTAACCAATATCGACAAAAAATGTATTGTATGATTGATTGACGACATACCTACAATTTGGTATACTTGATCTATCATGATGAAACGAGGCCGGATACTATGAGCCAGTCCAAAAATCTGAGTACGAATAACGTCATCGAAAAAAGTAAAGACCTCGTTTGGGCTAAATTTAAGGATTGGGACGCTGGCGAACTGAAGCTACTTGAAGTTTACCTGTCGAAGATCAATCCGAGAGAACCGGAAGGCTCTACGGTGGTTTTCACGATGAAAGAATACGGCGAGCTGCTGGGGCTGTCACATTTGCAGTATGAACAGGCAAGTAGACTGGTTACGAAATTCGTTTCAAAAGCTGCTGGGTTTGAGCAGGAGGATTCCAAAGGAAGAAAAAAGACCGTCGCAGTTCCTCTATTTTATTCCGCAGTGTGCGAAATGGATGATAAGCTCCACCAATACGTTATCCGGCTGAGGTGTCACCCAGACCTCGAACCACTATTCTTCAACATTGCAGATCGGAAGTATATCAAGTACAGATTGAGAAATACCGTCAAACTGAAGAGTCAGTACAGCATCACACTTTACAGTCTTCTGCTTGACAGCAAAGGAAACCCACAAGGCTGGTCTCCAACGATTGAGGAACTGAAAGATCAGCTTGGGGTAACATCTGACTGGTATAAGTCCTTCCGTGCATTCAGGCAGGATATTTTGGATAAAGCAGTAAAGGAAATCAATGAAGTCACAGACTTGAACGTAGACTATGCCAAGGGCATGAAAGGCCGGAAGTGTACATCCATTCGGTTTATTGTCACCAGCAAGGCTGCTGGAACCTCTAAGAACGAATTGGAAGAGCCAAAAGGGACAAGCATTGACTATACGCAGTATATCCCATGTATGGGCGCAGGGGCAATTAACGCTGGAAAACGCTTGAAAAAGGATATACATGAATTTTATCCCGAAATTCCGATGAATAAAATTGATGATGCCGTTGCGGATGTCCTAAAGGCAGTGCAAGCCAAAATGGAGTCTTTAGAAGAGTGGCCTAAAAATGAAGGTGGCTACGCATGGACAATCATGTTTGGAAAAGGTGAACCAACTGAAGAAAATGCAAAACATCGTAAGGAACTGCTTGATGAATTGATTCCGGGTACATATTTTCCATTGGATTCTTATTTTAAAAAATAAAGGAAAACACCATTGAATCGACATCTGCGGCATGAGATATAAAGTTAGATTGAAACAGGAGTGAGCTTGCAATGATTTTGTACCATGGAAGTAATGTTACCGTAGAGCATCCAAAACTTGTCCGACAAAATCGTTATCTGGACTTCGGTTTCGGATTTTACACGACTACTAACCGTGAGCAAGCTGTAAACTTTGCACAGAAAGTCACAGATCGGCGTAAAACAGGAACGGCTACTCTAAATATCTATTCAGTAAATGAAGAAATTGCTTTCAAAGAATGTGATTTACTAAGTTTTGATAGTCCGAATGAGGATTGGCTAGATTTTGTAGCGGCGAACCGTCAGGGATCTTATCATGGAAAGCAGAACGACTTGATTTATGGTGCAGTTGCAAATGATGATGTGTACCGTACCATTACTCTGTACATGACGGGTGTTCTGGATAAAGAACAGACATTAGCTGCTCTCAAGATTCGGAAGCTGTTCAATCAGTTAGTATTTGCTACGGAAAAGTCACTGCAATATTTGCATTTTGAAGGAAGGGAGATTGTATGAACGAAGATCAGTTCAGCGCAATGTTGGCGATTATTGTACCACCGATTATCGAGAAGATTACGAAAAATAGCAACGTGGATGATGCAAAAGCTATCTCCCGATTCTATCAGTCTAAGCTCTATCAGGAACTATCTGATGAAAAATCAAAACTGTGGCATTATAGCCCTATGACTCTATATACCATGTACCAAGATGAGCTCTTAACAGGTTCTTACGATTATCCTGAGGAGGCGTGAGAGATGAGTAAGGAATCGAACTTTTTGATTTATTGCATGGAGAGATACCGCCACTTCAAAGGTCTTTCGGGTGCAGATGTAGCAAAAACCTTTGATAAGTATGGAATCTATGGATATATCACAAAATATTTTGAATCGCTGCATACGATGGGCGACAACTACATTGTGCAGGATATTGATGACTATATCAGCAGTATGACGGGTAGTCACAAAGTATGTATGCACGATCCTGCTTGAAAAAGTGAGCCAGTAGGTGAAAGTGGGAAGTATCGAAAAATGATTGATAACTTGATTCAAAACGCATATTTCCCGATGGATTCTTATTAAGCTGGAAGAAAACACACAGATACAGTTTAATTGCTACTGTATCTGTGTGTTTTTTATACATCAATATTGTGTATGTGTATATATGTATGCTTATACACGAAAATTGGTTATCAAAAACCATTTGACGTGAATACCAACTTGTGATATAATCGCCTTACAGGCCGGATTTGGTTATTGAAAACCATCTAAAATTTGGAGGTTCCTATGTCTCTTATCACAAAAGAAGTCTATAACAACCAAGAAAATCGCAAGAAAGCTGTCCAAATTGATTTGGAGATTGCACAGTACTTCCTTCAGACTGGCGGTTATCCCGGTGGAAATGTACCTATCGCTGCATATCTTCTGTGCAAAGTATCTCAGGATAATGACATTACAGGAATCACCATGCAGTCTATCTTTGATGGCCGCTTGAATATCAACGAGGACATCCGGTACTTTGCAAAGGAGCACATTTCGGAAGATGTATGGATGAAGTTGCTGTTAATGGTCGGAAAATATACGGCAGAAGAATTCGCATTAGCCGCCGTTATTCAGGACTATGAAAGCGACTCGAAATTTGCCATGACGACACCAGATTCAATTTTGAGGTTGGTACATTGTCTCTGGAGTGTAAGTGCAGGTGACAAAGTAGCAGATTTGTGTTGTGGTACTGGTTCTTACAGTGAATCTGAGGCTTTTAACCAGACAGGCGCGCACTTTTTTGGATATGAAGTAAATGTCGAAAGCTACACGGTTGCTTTGATGCGATCTGAATTACTGGATTCGGATATTCATGTGCAGCTTTGTGATGTTTTTAGCCTGCCACAAAATGAAAACGTTCAAAAGTTCGATAAAATTTTTTCCAATTACCCTTTCGGTATGCGTCTTCGCTTTTCTGGTGAGGGTGCAGACTATATGGAACGACTTTCTGACAAGTATCCAGGTATCTCCAAGGGAACTTCTTCGGACTGGGTATTCAATGCACTTCTATGTGATCTGCTTGCTGAGGACGGAAAGGCCATTGCAATTATGACCAACGGTGGCACATGGAATACCGTTGACATCCAAATGAGAAAGTACTTTGTAGAGAAAAAGATGGTTGAGTGCGTAATTACTCTACCAAATAGGATTTTCCCGTATACTAACGTTGGAACGACCTTAATTGTATTCAGCCGAAACAATGAGGCTGTACGGATGATTGATGCTTCCCAGATTTGCCAGCAGGGGCGGCGGCAGAATGAGTTCAGTGATGAAAACATTGAAACTATTGTGGAAGCACTGCATACGGATGCTGAGTACAGCAAAGAAGTTTCAATCGAGGAACTTCGCGCCAATGAGTATAATCTCAGTTTAGAACGTTATGTACAGAAAGCACCGGCATTTGATAATGGCGTACCATTTGGAAGTATTATCAAAAGCATCAGTCGAGGCGCACCCTGCACGGCAAATCAGCTTGATACGATGATATCCAATAAAATTACGGATATGCAGTATCTAATGCTGGCTAACATCCAGAACGGCATGATTGATGATAGGTTGCCATATCTTACGAGTATTGAACCAAAATACGAGAAATATTGTCTAAAAAACAATGACCTTATTTTGTCCAAGAATGGTTATCCTTACAAAGTTGCTGTTGCAACTGTAAAAGAAGGCCAGCGAATTTTGGCAAATGGTAATCTGTATATCATTGAGCTGGATGAATCTCTTGCGAATCCATACTATGTAAAGGCTTTCCTGGAAAGTAAGCAAGGCGTGGCAACACTAAAAAGCATTACTGTCGGTGTGGCGATTCCTAATATTGGTGTAGATAAGCTGAAAAAGATTCTGATTCCGCTTCCTCCAATGGAAGAGCAAAACAAAATTGCACAGAGGTATCAAGCGGCACAAGACGAAATTTCTTTAATCAAAATTCGACTTGAACGTGCTATCGATAAGCTCCACCGTGTTTTTGATGAGGAGAGTGCAGAAAACAATGCTTGATGTAGAAGAACTGCTCGATTTGGAGGATAGTATTCGGCAAGAATTGGATGACTATTTACCCGGTGCGCTTTCTGTGATGAATCGTACAGGCGAGCTGGAAGCATTCCTCAAAATGCTGGGAATGGAGCACTTGCTTCAGAAAGAACCCGTCTACCAAGTATATACAACCGGGAAAATCATTGTGATTGGACAGTCTGATGTCAAAGCGGAAGCCCTACTTTCTATTGCAAAAAAACTTGGTATCGATAAAAGCCGATTTGAGCTATATCTCGATTATGAGGATGCAAAGACATTCAATTTCAAAAAAATGCAATGGAAACCTCAATATGCATTGGTTATGGTTGGCCCTATGCCTCATAGCGGTATCGGAAAGGGGAACTCAGGCAGTATTATCGCAGCGTTAGAGAACACTGAGGGCTATCCACCTGTGGTGCGCCTTGGTTATAACGGCCTGAAAATTACAAAAACCGACTTTCGTGATAAGCTGGAAGAGATGCTCAACTCCAAAAAAATTGCCTGACGTTCTATATTTAGGACAAGAAGTGTGTTATTCTATTATAAAGACCAAAAGCCAAAACGTAATGGAGAAGAGCAAACTGGAGGCAGTAAGATGAAGTCAAACTTTGAGTTCTTGAAAGATAGCTTCCCAGTCTTGACAAATTTCGGAGAGCTTTCTGAAAAATACTTATACACCGATTCCAACTCCTGCTTAATGAAGTTGGGGATGATCGGGGAGACCATCGTTAATCTGATTTTCACCTATGACAAGCTGCCACTTCCCCATGACAATACGGCGGTCAACCGTATTGACACCTTGTATCGAGAAGGCTTGATTACGCATGATCTGGCTGACATTCTCCATGCGCTCAGGAAGAAGCGAAACCTGGCTGTCCATGAAAACTATGCTTCGGTTGAGGATGGAAAAGCCTTGATCCAGATGGCGTACAGTCTGACAGAGTGGTTCATGCAGACCTACGGCGATTGGAATTACAAGAATAAGCCGTTTGTCATGCCGTCAAATAGTGCGGCCACGGTTGCCGTTGATAAGGCAGCGGAAGAAGCTGAGGAAGACCGTTTGATGGATGTGGCGTCGAAAGTGGCCGCTGCTGCTCCGGCTGTCAGCATGGATGACCGCAGGAAACAGGCTGGGAAGGCCGCAGGACGGCGTTTTAAGTCCGAGGCTGAAACCAGATACCTGATCGATGAACAGCTCCGTAAAGTGGGCTGGGAGGCCGATACGGAGAAGCTGCGCTATTCAAAGGGCACTCGTCCTGCCAAGGGGCACAATATTGCTATTGCAGAGTGGCCTACGGACTCTACCGTTGGGAACAAGGGCTATGTAGACTATGCGCTGTTTGTTGGTACACAGTTGGTTGCGACTGTCGAAGCAAAGGCGATTCACAAGGATATTCCGTCCGTGATCGACTACCAGTGCAAGGATTATTCCAGAAACATCCGGGCTGAGGATGCTCAATATCAGATTGGTTCATGGGGAAAATTTAAGGTTCCGTTTACCTTTGCCACAAATGGAAGGCCGTATCTGGAGCAGTATGAGACCAAAAGCGGTGTCTGGTTCCTTGATCTGCGGCAGCCGGATAATGTTCCAAAGGCCATGAAAGGCTGGATGAGTCCGACTGGCATGATGGAGCAGCTTGAAAAAGACATTCAAGCCAAAGACCATGCTCTGAAAGCAATGCCGTATGACCTGCTACGGGATAAGGACGGGCTGAACCTCCGCGAGTATCAACTGAAAGCGATTCAGGCCGCAGAAAAAGCTATCCTGAACGGTCAGCAAAGTATCCTGCTGGCAATGGCGACAGGTACGGGTAAGACCCGGACGATTCTGGGTATGATCTATCGCTTTCTGAAAACTGGACGTTTCCGCAGAATTTTGTTCTTGGTTGACCGAACTTCTCTTGGCGAGCAGGCAACCGATGTTTTTAAGGAAGTCAAGCTGGAAGACCTTATGACCCTTGATGACATCTACAACATCAAGGGATTGGAGGACAAATCCGCTGATAAGGAAACGAGGATTCAGGTTGCTACCGTGCAGAGCATGGTGAAGCGGATTCTTTACAATGGCGAAGATGCTATGCCGGCTGTCACCGATTTTGACCTTGTTATCATCGATGAAGCACACCGAGGCTACATTCTGGACAAGGAAATGGGCGAAGATGAGCTTCTTTACCGTGACCAGACCGATTATCAGAGCAAATATCGCTCGGTCGTGGAGTATTTTGATGCGGTGAAGATTGCGCTGACCGCAACACCAGCATTGCAGACCACAGAGATTTTTGGGCAGCCTGTTTACAAGTACACTTACCGTGAAGCTGTTATCGAGGGCTATCTTGTAGACCATGATGCGCCGCACGAGCTGAAAACAAAGCTCAGTCAGGATGGCATCCACTACAAAAAAGGCGATACCATTACGGTTTATGATACGGTCACGGGAGAAATCACCAATTCGGAGCTGTTGAAGGACGAGCTGGACTTTGACGTTGACAAATTCAACCGCAAGGTCATCACAGAACCCTTCAACCGGGCTGTTCTGGAAGAGATTGCCCGTGATATTGACCCTGAAACGCCGGAAGTGCAGGGAAAGACCCTGATTTATGCCGTAGACGACCAGCACGCAGACCTCATCGTGAAGATTCTGAAAGAAATCTATGCGAAGACAGGCGTGGATAACGATGCCATTATGAAAATCACTGGCAGCGTTGGCGGCGGAAACAAGAAAAAAGTCGAAGAAGCGATAAAACGATTTAAGAACGAACGCTATCCGAGCGTCGTTGTCACCGTTGACCTTTTGACTACGGGCATCGATGTCCCTGAAATCACGACGCTGGTTTTCATGCGCCGGGTAAAATCCCGCATCTTGTTTGAGCAGATGCTGGGACGTGCTACCAGACTTTGCCATGCTATCCATAAGACCCATTTTGAAATTTACGACCCTGTCGGTGTTTATGAATCTCTGGAAGATGTCAACACCATGAAACCTGTTGTAGCAAACCCTGCCGCCTCTTTTGCGCAGCTTCTGGAGGGTCTGGAAGTGCTGCAAGATGAAAAGCAGGTAAAGAACCAGATCAATCAGATCGTGGCCAAATTGCAGCGCAGAAAGCGCAATATGGACAGCAGGACGATGGAGCACTTTATCAGCATGACAGGCGGAAAAGACCCCACTCAGTTCATTGCAGAACTTCAGAACAGCAAGCCAGAAGAAGCGAAAAAGCAACTTCTGGCTTGCAAAGACGTATTTGAAATGCTCCAGCAGGCAGGGCCAAACGGTGGCCGCAAGCTGGTGATTTCCGATCAGGAAGATGAACTGCTGTCGCATACAAGAGGTTATGGCAGCAGTGACCGCCCGGAAGACTATCTGGATGCCTTTGCAAACTATGTAAAGACAAACCTGAACGAGGTCGCTGCGCTCAATATCGTCTGCACCAGACCGAAAGAGCTGACCCGTGAAAGCCTGAAATCCCTGCGTCTGACGCTTGATCGGGAGGGATTCACTACACAGCAACTCAATACTGCCGTTTCACAGATGACCAATGAGGAAATCACGGCAGACATTATCAGCCTGATTCGCAGGTATGCCATCGGTTCTGCGCTGATCTCCCACGAAGCCAGAATCCGAAAGGCCGTTGATAAGCTGAAAAAAGCGCACAACTTCTCCAAGCAGGAATTGAACTGGATTGGCCGGATGGAAAAGTATCTGATGGAGGAATCTGTGCTGAATGTCGCTGTCTTCGATGAGGACGGGCGTTTCAAGGCGCAGGGCGGCTTTAATAAGATCAATAAAGTATTTGGAAATAAATTGGAAAACATCGTGCTTGAACTGAATGAGTACCTGTACGATGATGGAGGAAGAACCGCATGACGACCCAGGAAATCGTATCGAAGCTCTGGAATCTCTGTAACGTGCTGCGTGATGATGGCATCACCTATCACCAGTACGTTACAGAGCTTACTTACATCCTGTTCCTGAAAATGGCAAAAGAGACAGGAGCGGAGAGCCAAATCCCGGAAAGCTACCGTTGGGACAAGCTGACGGCGAAAAGCGGCATCGAGCTGAAAAAGTTCTATAAAGAGCTTCTGAACTATCTGGGCGAAAACTGCACCGGGCGTGTCCGGGAAATCTATCAGGGTGCGGCCACTAACATTGATGAGCCGAAGAACCTCGAAAAAATCATCACCACCATTGACGGTCTGGACTGGTTCTCTGCCCGTGAGGAGGGTCTGGGCAACCTTTACGAAGGCTTGCTGGAAAAGAACGCAAACGAGAAAAAGTCTGGTGCAGGTCAGTATTTTACCCCTCGTGTCCTGATCGACGTTATGACCCGTCTGGTAAAGCCGCAGGCTGGCGAACGCTGTAACGACCCTGCTTGCGGTACGTTCGGCTTTATGATCGCTGCCAATCAGTATGTTCGGGAGCAGACCGACGATTTCTTTGATTTGGATGCCGACACCGCAGCCTTTGAGCGTGAAAAAGCCTTTACCGGCGTGGAGTTGGTACACGACACCCACCGTCTGGCTCTGATGAATGCCATGCTGCATGATATTGATGGTGAAATCGTTCTGGGCGATACCCTGTCTAACATCGGTAAGAGCATGAAAGGCTATGATGTCGTTCTAACAAATCCACCCTTTGGCACGAAAAAGGGCGGTGAGCGCGCTACACGAGACGACTTCACCTTCCCTACCAGCAATAAGCAGCTGAACTTCTTGCAGCATATCTACCGCAGCCTGAAAGCAGACGGAAAAGCCCGCGCAGCGGTCGTGCTGCCGGATAACGTCCTGTTTGCAGACGGTGACGGCGAAAAAATTCGCGTTGACCTGATGGACAAGTGCAACCTGCACACGATTCTGCGTCTGCCCACTGGTATTTTCTATGCGCAGGGTGTCAAGACGAATGTGCTGTTCTTCACCCGTGAAAAAACGGACAAGGGCAATACCAAGGAAGTCTGGTTCTATGATCTGCGCACCAATATGCCATCCTTTGGCAAGACAAATCCGCTGAAGACAGAGGACTTCGCAGCCTTTGAAGCGGCCTACGAGGCCGCTGACCGCCATGTAGTCCAAGATGAGCGTTGGAATGTCTTTACCCGTGAGCAGATTGCAGAAAAGGGCAACAGCCTTGACCTCGGCTTGATTCGGGATGATTCCATCGTAGATTATGAAGACCTGCCAGACCCAGTAGAAAGCGGCGAGGAAGCTATTGCACAGCTGGAAGAAGCCGTTGACCTGCTGATGAGCGTTGTAAACGAGTTGAAAGCTCTGAAAGGCTCGGAGGTGTAAGATGGCAAAGAAAAAAGAGAGCACTGCAAAAATCACTATATTGCCGAAAGAAAAACAGCCATTCAAAGTTCCAGATAATTGGTTTTGGACAGACATTGACTCAATAAATAGCTATTCTGGAACAGCTGTTGATCCCATGAAATCGCCAGATACCACCTATGAATTATACAGTGTCCCAAGCAGTGCAAACGACTTTCCTGAAATTATTTCCGGGTCAGAGATTGGTTCTTCTAAGCAATCTGTAATAAAAAATGACGTTTTGCTGTGTAAGATAAACCCTAGAATCAACCGTGTATGGAAAGTTTCACAGCACACCGAAAATGAACTTCTGGCATCGTCAGAGTGGATTGTTATTCGGAATCAAATATTAAATTCCGATTATATGATGTTCTGCTTTAGAACGCAATTTTTTAGAGAATATATGCTATCAAATGTTTCGGGTGTCGGTGGCTCTCTTATGCGTGCACAGCCGAAATTCGTGAAAAGCTATCCTATTCCTATTGCGCCTATTGCTGAGCAGCAGCGTATCGTTGACCGCATCGAAAGTATTTTTGCAAAGTTGGATGAGGCCAAGGAAAAGGCACAGGCTGTTGTGGACGGCTTTGAACTGCGGAAGTCTGCCATTCTGCATAAGGCGTTTACGGGTGAACTGACTGTAAAATGGAGAGAGGAACATGGTGTAACGTTGGAGAGCTGGACGAAAAGCACCTTTTCAGATGTCGTAGATGAGTTCAAATATGGCCTTTCAGAGAAAAGCGATTACGGTTATGATGGAATACCAGTTTTTCGCATTCCAAATGTTACAGATGATGGTCTGAACTTTGATGACTTAAAATACCTTTCGCATAGTCAAATTGATTCGAGCAGCCTGATTCGTAAAGATGATGTTTTGATAATTCGTTCAAATGGAAGCAAAGAGCTGGTTGGAAAAAGTGTACTGGTTCCATCTTTGGATAAAGAATATACGTATGCTTCTTTTTTGATTCGGGCTAGATTGAATCAAAAAATCATCCCGGCTTATTTTGTGTATTATATAAACTCCTCGGATGCACGTATGCAGATGTTCAGGAAAGCAAAATCATCCGCAGGAATAAATAATATCAATTCCAAAGAACTAGGTGCGATAAATATTTTAGTATGCTCAGTATCTGAGCAATCCGAAATCGTTCGTATTCTTGATGATCTCCTTGCAAAAGAGAGTGCTGCAAAAGAAGCTGCTGAATCCGTACTCGATCAGATCGATACCATGAAAAAGGCGGTGCTTGCCCGTGCTTTCCGTGGTGAACTTGGAACGAATGACCCGACAGAAGAAAGTGCGGTAGAGCTGCTGAAATCAATCTTGTAAAGAAGGAGGACTAGAGATGGGAAATCGCTTCCAGCACTTTTTGTATAATGTATCTGCTGCGTCTCCAACCTTCTTTGCATTTTCGATTGTGTGGTACATCCAAAAGAAAACATGGCAATTGCCAATAATTTGCAGTTTAATTGGTGTAATTGCGATTTTTCTGTTTATTAAGTCCTTTAAGTACGGGTTAAAGCATCTTGCACCTATTTCAATCAGAACCAGCGATATTTCGCCAAATGATGGATGGATTATCGTTTATATCCTAAGCTATCTGCTTCCGTTTGCCAGTATGACGATAGACGATTTCTCGCCGATTGTCTGCGGCATCATAGCATTCTTGATTGCTTTTGCAGCTCCGTTTGTCAACTCTGCTATTCCGAATCCGATACTCTTTATAAAGAAATATCATTTTTATCAGGTAAGCGGAGAGCATGGAATATCTGGCTATGTGCTGATTAGCAAGAAAAAGTATCGAAACAGGGATGAGTTGAAGCTTGTGAACCGAATGTTTGAATTTTTATTGCTAGATGCAGAAAGGAAGTAAACCGTGTTTGAAAATTGCTCGGTGATGATAATTAAAGCTGGTGCGGAAGAAGAGATTCTTAGATTAGAAGTTGATGCAGAGACACAAAAAGGAATCTGCGAAACCTTTGAATCAGCAAAAAATGATCTGATTGAAGAAAAATCTAGGATTATCTTCGATGGCAGCTACAAACCTCATCAGGATGAATTTCTTGCAATTGAAAACTTTCAGCTTCCAGATAAAATAATGGATGCGATACGAGATCCTTTGGGCGTTGCTGCATTTGATAAAGAAGGTGGTACATTCCCCGAAATCAAAGCTGTCTTCGTCGGTGAACGGATTCAGACAGGCGAAACCGAAAAATTCAACGTCGCCTTTCAGCGTTTCAGAAAAGAGCAGTATCTTTCAACAAGAGGACATAACCTGTTTTTCGATGATACTACATTTTTTCAGGAGAAACGGTTTGGTATCAATATTTCAGACACCGTAGACTGTTACTTTACAGATGGCGACTTACAATTTGCATCCTTTTTCTTTGCACGGCAAGTTTTTGATTTGAGCAGTTATTATCGTTCTGCAACAGATACCGAGGTGGATTCCTTCACAGCCAGCGAAAGGTTATCAATTGAGAATGCAGAAGCATTTAAGGGAATGGCCAATACTTGGATCAGAAGAAAAATAGCGATGATAAACGATTCTAATGTCTTGGTAGACTATACAGCCGCAGAAATAAAGACGTTGGCAGATGAATCAGGAGTTTCGCTTGATATAGAAAATGAGAAAGTTGTGATTCCGAATAACAAAGACCGCATAAAGATAATTCTTGGATTCCTGGATGAAGAAGCCTATAAAGGCCCCTTTTCAAAGAAGACGTTTTTGGCAAATTCTAAAAGAATAGTAACGTAAAGCTAAAGCTCCCATTGAAACGATAAAATTTCGTTTTAACGGGAGCTTTGATGTAACCGCCTAACGAAATTGCGCTTTTTCAAATATACACAATGTGCATTACACAATACATACTGTGTAAAATTAGCATTGATGAATATTGCGTTTCCCCTTGGCTTCCGCTATTGGAGTCAAGGGGATTTTCTATTTAATGAAAAAGAAATTGTGTCGTTTTATGACGTATAATAGTTGAAATTCGCAAATATAATCTTCTGCATGAAAGATTTTGGGATGGAAAAATCGTCCCAAATGTCGAAACTGTAGATGGTTTGGCTTTATGGTGGATTTTGAGGGTTTTCCTTAGTGGTTTATTGTCTTGCAGAAGAAAAAACAGAAAATTTCATTGTGATTTTCCTATAAGATATAAAAAATATTTCTGTATCGATAAATAATAAGAAAAATCTTATTATGGAAGATTGGTTTTATATAGATGTTTCTATATTATGATAGATTACATAGGATGATTTTGATTTATTAAAACTTAGATGGGGATATAACAGTGAGATAAAAAACTTTTTAAGGAGGTCATGTTTATGACTATGGCAAAAAAGCCCCCTGTTTTATCTCCGTCGATTCACACGTTTGAAATGAAAGGAACGTATACGGATTATGAAGTGAAAGCTCAAATCTTTGATTCAATCAAAAAGCGTTTGAGCGAAGGAAAGTATTATCAAGTGCATTATGGCGATATGCCGAAAAATTATTATATCTATAAGAGAATTGGAGGTGGATTGGAAATCAAACTATCGTCATGCCCAGAATACAAGAAAAATTATATCACCTTATCCGGCGTAAATCTTGCGCGGATTGCAGGAGAACCGTCCAGATTGGCTTTAACAGATCCATCCCCACGTGGATTGGCTTGCCAGGAAGAAATTTTTCTGGCTGAACTGAAGAGCCTTGGGATTCTTGATGTTGAGGATTCTATTAAATGGAAAATGAAGCGTGTGGACATTACGCAAGACTTCTATGTGAAGTCAGACCCAACGCTCCATATGAAAGTGGTTCGGTATGCTGGAAAAGTTGAACCATACGGAAAAGGCCGCGAAGAACACCATGACCAGCATAATGAAATAAGAAGCTGCACATTCATAAAAGAAAAGTATAATTTTGAATTGTATGATAAGAATGAGCAATTATTATCCTGCGCAGATCAGGGATATGAGATTCAACCGGAAGACATTGAGACTTCCAGAAATCTTGTCCGCTATGAAATTCAGATGAAACGGCCTTACCTGAAAAAGTTTGAGCGAAAAAATCTTGATGGTATGGAAATGACCATGAAAGATCATGCGTTGTTTTACTATTTTGAGGAACTTGGAAAAGCAATACCGGCTCTTCTCTATCAATGTGCCTACAAGATGTTCGGAGCGCACCCGTGGTATCATGCTTCTGGTGCATTAGAACGGTTGGAAAAGAGCAAGCTGGATAAAAAGACAAAAAAGTTAGTTCGTTCCTATATTGAAGAACTGAATGAATCTGGAAAACCTAAGAAATGCAGCTATCATAAAAAGAAGAGAATCGAAGAAACATTGGATGTGTTGAAAATCAATACAGTGATTATCCCCGATCAGATTCTGAACAAGCGGCAATATGCACGGTTCCCGGTTGCCCCGATTTATTCAAGGGTGCAGGGTGTTGACAAGACGTGGCAGAATGAGTCGGATTTGTGATGGCGAAAGAAATACCAAAACAAGATACCGCCAACAACACGGTAACACCATAAACTGAAGATTGGAGATGGATTTGATGTCAGATTTAGAAAAATATCCGGATGTTCTGAATTTTAAGCAGGTTCAGGAAATTTTGCACGTTGGCAAGAATCTTCTTCTGGATCTTTTGAACTCAGGGGAAGTCCCGGCCTTCAAAGTCGGAAAGCTATGGAGGGTCTATAAGAAAAATCTGATTCTATATATGGAAGGCACGTAAAGCAATGCGCTACTGACCAGCAAAAACCAAAAATAGCGCATCCAAGTCTGTTTTATCTACCACTTGGATGCGCTATTATTTAGAAGTTTATAGATAAATAACAATCAAACCGAATTCTCACAAGAAAAAAGTTCGGATAGATAGTAAAAATTTTGCTATCCCATAATCCAATTATACCATATCTTATCAAGAAAACCACTAAGTTTAAGAGGTCGCCAAATAGCATTTCTGCTATCATCAAGGATTTGTAATCTGGATTTAATTTCAGCGTTATTCAGACTGAAAAAACTCTTAAAAAATTTCTTTCGAACAAGTCCAATCCTAAAACACATAGTTCCATTTGTCGTTCTGGAAGCGAAAACGAGCCCTAATCCACCTCGATACAGATCATTTTCACTTGAATGGCTTCTCCCACATAAAAGATAATTGCTTAGATCGATAACAATTGTCCATTTTTCACCACGCCCATGCGGAGTTCTTAGTGTAATAATTGAAATTGATCCATCAGAAGAAACGGTTCCTTCTCCAAAAGAACATCTCTGATTGTTTTCATCTAAATCTTTCTGAAATTTTCGGAAGCTATTATAATAACTTTCCTGATTTTCAGAACAGAAGATCGTAGAAATACTATTAGAGGACAAAACTTCGTCATTACGAATATTAAGAATGGCGTAGGCATTTAGATGCTGGTCTATATGTATATATGTAGCCAGAGTAGCTCCTGTCCCAAGTGGATCTAGATAGAAGCCATAATAATCCCCCACCAAATCATAGAGAAACTCATGCCCTTCATGAGTATTTTCTAGCTGGCCTATTTTCGACTTATCGATAGGTAGCATACTTTTCGCTATGAGTTTATAACCAATCTTACGTTCTGATGCAATGGACTCTCTAATATAGTATGGAAAAGTAGCTTTGAGTTTCGCTATGGTAACTCTCGTATTGGTATCATTCGGAACTGCAACATCACTGTCAGGGTCAGAGTACGAAGCATATAAGTCTGAATATGAGACCGGCTGATTTATGTTTTCTGCAAGCTTACATATGACCTGCTGCTGTGAATAGGTTAGCTTTTGGTCTTTGTCTTTTATTTTGCTATTTGGATTTATCTGGGAATGAACAAGTCTTTCTTTTAGGTTGACAACAAGAATGATATCTTCACCATCTACATCTAAAATGACTTTCCATAGATCGTTCATAGACAATCCTCCTTTTTGGTATTATACATCGAAGTAGCTGATAAATCTATAGTAATTCTTAGAGACTTTTTAATGATAGTCAACTAAATTTCGATTTTCATTATCATGTCGATGGATGGATTATTGTTTTATTTAAGCTATACTATAACTAGAAGCTAGGGATAAGCACCTAGTAAATACAAATAAAAAGGAGAAAACCATTATGACTATCTTTGATCTTATTTGGCAGACCGGAAATGCTTGCTATAAGTTTGGCTACCAGCTCGGTGATGCGCTTGCATACTTCCTGTGGCATTAAGGCAGACAACTAGTATCCGAGTAAAAACATCTACACAGAATAGATAGTTTTCAGCAGGGCTGACGATGAAAATGCATCGTCAGCCCTGCTTTTTTGAGCATTTGATCGTTAACGCAGTCGTTCAGAAGATACGATTGGACAAGTAGTACTGATTACTCAATATTAAGGATGAATACACTTTTCTAAGCGTTATATCCTTTTTACAAAATAAAAGTTGACGTATTACAATAAGAAGTCTATAATATATACAGAATACCGTATACGTAAAAGCGTATACACAATACGAATTACACAATCACACATGCGTGTAAAGGATCGTCTAGTAATGGAAGAGTTATCAATCCATCGCGCAAATTATCTGATTGAGCAAAATCCGCTAGATCAGGATTTGTTTAGCCGCTGGATAGCGTTTATCGATGCGAGTCCAAAAACAATAGAAACCTATACAAAAGGAATTAAGTATTTTGGAGAATACCTTTCTAGCTGTGGAATCCGACAGCCGACGAGAGAGACAGTTATTGCTTATCGTGATGAATTAAAGAAAAATCATAAGCCAACGACTGTACAGAGTTATTTGGAGGCTGTCAAGTTGTTCTTTCAGTGGACGGATCAGGAAAAGTTGTACCCGAACATCGCTGTTCATATCAAAGGTACAAAGCTGGATTCGGAGTATAAAAGGGATTATCTGACCACAAAGCAGGTAAGTAAGCTGCTTGATGCCATTGATACTTCCACCCTAAAAGGGCTGCGCGATTATGCAATGCTTTCTTTAATGGTAACGACTGGACTTAGAACGATTTCCGTTGTTCGGGCTGACATTGGCGATATTAGAATGGCCGGAGATTCTGTAGCACTTTACTATCAGGGAAAGGGTCACGAAGAAAAAGCAGACTATGTAAAAATTGCGGAGCCAGTTGAGGACGCGATCAGAAAATATCTAGTGGTTCGAGGTGAGACTGATTCGAATGCTCCACTTTTTTCATCCATATCAAATCGAAATAGCGGTGGGCGCATGACAACGCGCAGCATTAGTCGAGTTGCAAAGAATCACCTCATAGAGATTGATTTGAAGAGCGACCGATTAACAGCGCACAGTCTGAGGCATACAGCGGCAACTTTGAATCTGCTAAACGGTGGTACTGTAGAAGAAACGAAGCAGTTGTTGGGACACGCAAATATCAATACTACTCTTATTTATAGTCATGCACTGGAAAGAGCGAAGAACGACAGTGAAAATCGCATAGCTAAAGCAATTTTTGGAAAAGAATGAATGCAACGGCATATATGTAATACAGCTTACACAATTACGCACGAGTTTATACACAATATCAATTACACATCATCAAAGGAGTAGCTTTCAATGAGTAAGAAAATAGCTGTCATCAATCAGAAAGGCGGCGTAGGAAAAAGCACAACAGCAGAAGCTCTGGCCGCTGGCCTTAGCTTAAAGGGCTTTTCCGTTTTGTCTATAGACTTGGACGCACAGAGAAACATGACGTATACATTCGGTGCAGAATCGGATGGGATTACTTCACTAGAAGTCCTTATGCAAAAGGCCACTGCACAAGAAGCCATTCAGCACACCAATGATGGAGACGTTATTCCTGCAAGCAACTCCCTTGCTGGTGCCGATGCCTTTATTGCTGATACTGGAAAGGAATACAGATTAAAAGAAGCTCTTGAACCGATTGAAAGCAAATATGATTACATTGTCATTGATACGCCTCCTGCACTCGGCATCCTGACTGTTAATGCTCTTACAGCTTGCGATAGTGTTATTATCCCTGCACAGGCTGATATTTATAGCTTGCAGGGCATCGAACAGCTTTCAGAAACTATGAAGCCTGTTAAGAAATATTGCAACCCGGCATTGAAAGTTGATGGAATCTTGCTCACTCGTTATAGTTCACGATCTGTTCTGAGTAGAGATGTTGCCGATCTCGCTAAACAGCTTGCTACAAAAATTGGAACGAAAGTCTTTAAGACGACCATCCGAGAAGCAATCGCTGTAAAAGAAGCTCAAATAAGTCAGCAGAGCCTTTTCAAATATGCACCTAAAGCAAAGGTGACAGATGATTACGCAGCATTCATTGACGAAATGCTTAGAGGAGAATAACGGATATGAGTACACAAAAAAATTTCAAGGAAAATCCGGCATTAAGTTTTATCACTGCACCAGAATCAGAAGAATCAGCTGAACAAGTACAGAAATCCGTCGATGTCGCTGTACCTGCCAAAACTCCGAACACGCCGCCAGCCGGATATAAAATGAATCCGATGTATGTTGAGACTAAAAGCCGCCGTCTTCAACTCGTGTTACAGCCAAGCCTCTATGAGCGCGTGAAGAAAGCTGCCAAAGATGCTGGCTTGTCTGTAAATGAGTATGTGCATCAGATTTTGGATAACGCCACACGCAATGCGTAAAAATCACCAGATTGTCTTTAAGTATTTGCAAGAATATGCTCTAGTGACTTTTCCTGTTCGCGTGATCTGTTGCTATGTTCAGCAGCTTTGTATAGTCCTGAAATTCGTTCAATGTCCGCAAATTACTATTATCGGACATTGAACTTGTCTTCTCTATCTGCCCTATTTCTTGAATGATCTCGATGATTACGATTTGAAAAGAGGTTGTACTTATGGAGCTTGATTATCGAATTATAAGCAGCGAGGAAGATGATAAATGGGAAAAAGTGCATCAGTTGAGAAGACTGGATAGTGATTTTGATTGCGCCGTATCAAATCTGGAGAAAGATTGCTTTGATAGAAGGGCACTTCTAAAAAAAGACGCCGAACAAAAGCTGATGGACGCAAAACAACGCTTTGAAGCCGAGATAAATAAAATATTAGAGTCCTATTCGAGTGATAAAGTATCCATTTGTCAAGCAAGAAATGACGCAATCTTAGAAAAATATGATGAATGGATTAAAACACATTCCACTGATAATGTCCGTCTTGAATTGTTTCGGAAGCAGTATTACGTTTCGCTCAGGCAATACTTGATGTGGCGATGGATTAAATCAAAACTGCCTGAAGAGAAGCTAAAAGATGTTCCTCCATTATTTTCAGAAAATTTTACAGAGAATAAAATTTTAGACGTATACCGGAGAAATTTCAAAGATAAAAGTCAAACAAGCATAGATAATAAAACTCGTTCCATAAGAGAAAAGCTCTATGATGCGATAGATATTGTAATTGGAAAACCTTGTGGACACGAACTTCTTAGTTTAGAAAAAAGGTATTTTCTTACTACGGATAACTGTCTATTTTTTGATATGCTTCTTGACTATGATTCAGACGAAGATGCGTACGACCATGATATTCTTCGTTTGATAAAGGGCAACCGGGCAAAAGAGATTGATGAAAATGTAAAAAGGTACATTAAGCAAGGTATGAGATCTCTTCCAAAAATTCCAGGAAGTCAACTCTCAGTAGAAGATGTCGAAGAGCGCATAGAATCTTTATTCGGAAATGCAAAAGATGAGGCAAAACTCATTTATAAGCTAATTGGAGAACACCTTGATTTTAATGAAGATTCTCTTGACTGGAAGAAAAACTTTGTCTTTTATACGATTGCAAATAAATATATGGAAGCGTGGCTTAGAGATATAACCCTTCTTGCTGAAAAAGTCGGATACATTGAAAAAAATGAAAATATCACTGACGAAAAGATACGCGACTATATAGAAATCACCTATACAAAACTAAAAATGGATGAAGATTCTTAAAGCCATTCAAAATATAGTAGTCATCGTACTTTATTTATGTAGGGCACGTCAAATGTGGGAATGATACTTTTTGTCCACATTTGATGTGCCCTATTAAATTGTGAAAAATGAAAAAAATGTAAACACAAAAACAAGCGTCATTCCGTCGATTTATTGCGAAAATTTTCCGTACTTTCAATATTTTTTATCCGCTGTATGTGGTAAAATGACAGTAGTTTCCAACACAATTCATCAAAAAATCTGATAGGAGGAAAACATAATGTCATCTGAACCTGCAAACTGGATGAAAAAAAGAATGAAATGTAGGTTTGTCAATGATGTGTTACACAGCGGAAGCAGAAGCTTGATTCCTG
>ERZ808246.867-NODE-867-length-23644-cov-4.125270_pt1 | contig 23644 bp, 24 predicted proteins | sample MGYA00521083_ERZ808246 | MGnify/ENA primary metagenome ERZ808246 (study PRJEB31516, sample SAMN03275577) | gut metagenome | biome: mammalia-associated habitat; material: feces | host: Papio cynocephalus | place: Kenya | collected 2012-07-07 ... | reverse complement strand
AAATCTGCATTTTTATATCCTCCAAAATATATTATCTGAATTTTTTCATAACCTCGTAAGACGAGATTAAATCATTTTCAAAATCGTCTGTTGAACCCTCTATAGACACGCGGGAACAACCGGTTTTTTTAAGATTATCAATAAATTCCGAATAATCAAAATTATATTTTTCATTCGGATAAACTCTTTTATATTTGCCTGTTAAAAACGGATATGATATATGCGCGTGAATCAAATCGTTTCCGACATCAAGAATATTTGCATAATCATCGCCCGATTCAAGCATGTGGTATATATCCGCAAGAACATGGATACGTTCGCTTCCAGTCATTGACGCGGCAATACACGCTTCCTTTACAGTGTTGATTACTTGGGTTTCCTGTCTGCACAACGGTTCAATAGCTAAATCAATATCGTATTTATCGCAGAGTCCGGCAACCGTATCTTTAAGAAAATAAACCGTCTGCAAACAGCATTCTCTTAATGAATAACCGTCCTTTACGTCTCTTGCTCTGCCGGAACCGAATACGACAATTTCAGTTCCGAGCTTCTTGCACCGCTCAAAGCCCTTTTCTATAAACAAATAAAGCGCGTCATAATCTACGTTTTTACCGGTAACGCTTAATTCACCGGGCAAAAAGCAGTTTGCCGTTTCGCATTTTATTCCGCTTTCCGCAAGCGCGGAATATAAGCTGAAGAAATCACCGTCCGGCATTGAGGCTACAGAATTAAATCCTGTCTCCATATAATCGAATCCGGCTTTTTTTATAAGCCCGGGATTTCTTACATCCGTACCGGCGCAAACGCCTATTTTCATCTGTCTGCCTCCTTATATTTCTGTGCTTCCGTAAGCATATGCTGTGCGGAGGACAACTGAATCTCATCGTCGGCTTCTCCGCCTATTATTCTGGCAATAGCACGTTTTCGTCCGTCAAAATCGAGAGCGGTTACGCGCGTAAACGTTTTATTATTTTCGGTTGATTTTGATATTTCAAAATGAGAATCGGCAAAAGAAGCGATTACGGGCAGATGCGTTATACATAAAACCTGGTGAATTCTAGACAGCGAATAAAGTTTCTTCGCTATCATGCCGGCGGCATGTCCGCTCACACCCGTATCTATTTCGTCAAATATCAGCGTGGAAATATCGTCTTTTTCCGCAAGCGCGCTTTTTATCGCAAGCATTATTCTCGACAGCTCGCCTCCGGACGCGGTTTTGGCAAGAGGCTTAGGCTCTTCGCCCGCATTGGGAGAAATTAAGAATTCTATATTATCGATACCCGTCGGAGTGAACGGACAGAGTTCGCGTTTGACTTTAAAAACAACCGACGGCATATCGAGAGTTTCCAGTTCGGATTTTACTTTTTTTTCAAATTCGCGCGCCGTTTTCATCCTGACTTTCGAAAGTTTTTCGGCTTTTTGCACCGTCAGTTCATAACAGCGTTCATATTCGTTTTTAAGCTCTTCTATCTTAGAATCGGAAAGTTCAATACTTTCGAGTTCTTTTTTTGCATTTTCATAGTATTCAATAACGTCGCTCTCTTCGGGACCGTACTTCTTTTTAAGCGTAAACAGAATATCGAGTCGGTCCTCTATCTCCTGAAGTTCTCCCATATCAAAAGACGACGATTCTATGAAAGAATTAATCTCGGAAGCCAAATCCTCGGCGGAATAGGCAATATCGCTGAGAGCTCCTGCGGTTTTTTCAAACTCACGTGACATTGATGCCGCCTCGGAAACAGCGGACGAAGCATCAAACAGCATACCGCACGCACCCGAAAACTCCCCGTCGCCCGACAGAGCATTCCTTGCCCTGACAAGAGCGTCCGTAATACTTTTATAATTATTAATTACATTTTTTCTCTCGCTCAGGATTTGGGTTTCGCCCTCTTCAATATGGGCTTTTTCGATTTCATCCGTCTGATATTTCAGAAGGTCAATTCGTCTTGCTTTTTCGCCCTCATCCATGGTCAGTTTTTTAATTTCGCCTTTTATCTCAAAAAGTTTTCTGTATGAAGAATAATAATCCTTTATAAACAAAGAATCCGAAGCCAGTGCGTCAATAAACGAGATGTGAAACTGCGTCTGCATTAACTGCTGAGAATCGGACTGACCGTGAATATTTATAAGAGTTATTCCGATTTTTTTAAGCGTCGAAACAGGAACGCCGACGGAATTTATCTTACAGACATTCCGTCCGTCGCGCTGAAGAGTCCTTACGATTCTGACGCATCCGTCCTCACAGGCTATGCCCGCCTCGTCGAGAGCGCTGCAGGAAGCAGGAGAAATATCCGTAAACAAAGCCGAAACACGCGCAGAGCTCTCCCCCGTCCTGATAAGCTCGCGCGATGTTTTCTCCCCGAGCACGGCGTTTATCGAATCTATAATAATCGATTTGCCCGCGCCCGTCTCTCCCGTCAGACAATTAAATCCGTCGGTAAAATCTATTGATGCATATTCAATTATTGCAATGTTTTCTATTACAAGATTTGAAAGCATAAATAATATTCCTTATGACTTTAATAATGAAAGAAGCTCGTCCTTTACTGCCGATGCCGCGTTTTCCGTACGGCATGCAATAAATATCGTATCGTCACCGGCAAGAGTTCCGACAATGTCGGGTATGTTGAGCGCGTCGATAGCAGCACATGCCGCCATAGCCGTTCCGATATGGCATTTTACAACGCAGATATTAAGAGCCGTATCGACATTCGTAACGGTTTCAAAGAATATAGCGTGGTACTTCACATACTTCTCATCGGTCGAACCCGCAAGCGAATACTTGTATTCCCCGCCCGCAGCCGGCTGTTTGATAAGGCGAAGTTCCTTAATATCGCGCGATACCGTCGCCTGAGTAACGTCTATTCCGCACGACAGAAGTTTGTCGCGCAGTTCCTCCTGATTGCTGATATTATACTGGTCTATCAGCTGTAATATCATGGAATGTCTCTCTTTTTTCATCACAGTATGTCCTTTCGGTTATATTTACTCTGATCGTTTAGTTTTGCATTTAATATATCGGTAAACGAATCGTCTTTTATCTTTATAAATTTAGCTTTTTTATCTGAACTGCCGACAACCGTCCGGCTGCCCGACGGAAGACTGAATGCCTCCTCACCGTCACACGAAAGCAAAAGCTCGCGCTTTGAATCATCCGGCTTAATAACGGTGAGAATCGAATTGACATTAAACAAAATCGTCCTCGCCGTTAAAGAATGAGGGCATATCGGAGTCATCATTATAAGCTCGACGTCCGGCTGAGCCACGGGTCCGCCCGCGGAAAGATTATACGCGGTGGAACCTGTCGGAGTAGAAATGATAATACCGTCCGTTTTATAGTCGTTTACATGCTTGCCGTCGCAGAACAGACTTAATTCCGTAAGCTGTAATCTCATTCCGCGGGCAAACACCGCGTCGTTTAAACATTCAGACGAAAAAATCAGATTATCCCCCATATACGTTTTAACGTCAAGCATAATGCGCTCTTCAACAGTGTAATCTTTGTCGGTCAATCTGTCAAGCAAAAAAAGTTCATCGTTTTCAATTCCCATCAGATACGCGAGATTTCCCGCGTTAACACCGAGAACCGGAACATCGTATTTCACCGCTTTTTTCGACGCGTTGAGAATACTTCCGTCTCCGCCTACGGATATTACCAAATCCGATTCGGGCAGAACGGAGTCAATATTTAAAAATCTGCTTTTATCTGCAAATTCTATTTTCTGCACATATGAATCATCGAAATAATACTCAATCCCGGATTTATCGAGCTGTTTGCATACTTCTTTCGTAATAGAGTAACAGTTAGCTCTCGTAAGATTCGGAATAATAACCGCCTTCATTAATCCTCACCGCCGTTTAAAACCTTATGAGACTGTAAAACAGTAAAATCGATATCAATATCCTCATCGGTTCCCTGTTTCTTTAAGTATATAAGATATTCAATATTACCCTCGGGACCTTTTATCGGAGAAAAATCAAGTCCGCATACGGCGAAACCGAGCTGTTTTGCAAAAAGGTAAATCTTATTTATAACATCCTTGTGAACGTTTATGTCACGGACGACTCCCTTTTTGCCGACATTTTCGCGCCCCGCTTCAAACTGCGGTTTTATAAGACAAACCGTTTCTCCGTCGTCCGAAAGTAAATTATACGCCACAGGCAGAACAAGTTCAAGCGAAATAAACGAAACGTCAACAGACGCAAAATCTATTTTATCGGGAACCTGCTCGTCTGTTACGTATCTTATATTTGTTCTTTCGAGATTTACGACTCTCGGGTCGCTTCGAATCTTCCATGCGAGCTGACCGTAGCCGACGTCCACGCAGTATACTTTTTTCGCCCCGTTTTGAAGCATACAGTCGGAAAAACCGCCCGTAGACGCTCCAATATCCATACATATTTTATCTTTAAGAGTTATCGGAAAGACTGACACGGCTTTTTTAAGTTTATATCCGCCTCTGCTGACAAACTCCATTGAGCCTCTGACCTCTATACTGTCCTCGGGCTTTACGTTTGTTCCTGCCTTAAGTTCCTTTTGACCGTTTACGTAAACCTGCCCCGCCATAATCATGGCTTTTGCTTTTTCACGGCTTTCAAGCAAACCGAGCTGTACTATTCTTTGGTCAAGTCTAATTTTATCGGACATTTTCCGTTACCTCTGTAATTTCTTTAACAATACTGTCTCTGTCAAATCCGAATTCTTTTAAAAGAATTTTTGCCGTAGAATGGCTGACATACCTGTCTTCGACGGCGCGGATTTTGTAATCACCTTTATATCCGTTTTCACAAAGAAGATAATTAAAGCTCTCGCCGATACCGCCGCTCAGTTCGCCCTCTTCGTAAAAAAATACGTTTGAACAGTTTAAAACCGCCGTAACGGCTTCTGAATCTATGGGTTTGATTCTGTTAAGTTTTATAAGTTTAATCTTCATGCGGGGTCTTAATTCCTCGCACGCATACGCGCATTCGGCAAAAATACGTCCGTAAGTTACGATTGCCGTATCGGCGTCTTTTTCTCCGAATTCGTCAAAATTACCGTCGCCGGGTTCGTATTCAGGCGGAAATTCGCATTCCTCTCCCTTAGGATAGCGAACAGCAGCGACGCCGTCTGTATGATAGAGCGCGCGGAACAGAGCGTTTCTCATGCCCTTATAAGTAGACGGAGAAAAAATCGTAACCCCGGGAATTGTGTTAAGCATAGGAACATCCAGCAGTCCGTGGTGGGTAGGACCGTCGCCGTCTACAAATCCCGCTCGGTCGATTGCAAGTACAAGTTTGAGTCCCTGCAAAGCCGCGTCGTGTATAACCTGGTCGTATGTTCTCTGCAAAAAAGCGGAATAAACCGCGAATACAGGTACCATGCCTCCGCGTGAAAGTCCGGCGGAAAACGTGACGGCGTGCTCCTCTGCAATGCCTACGTCAAAAAACCGCTGAGGGTATTTTTCTGCAAAACAGTCAAGTCCCGTACCTATCCCCATAGCCGCCGTGACCGCGCAGATGCGCTTGTCATTATCGGCAAATGAGCACAGCGACGCGCCGAATTCTGATGAAAACGTGTCCGCACTGCATTTAAACTCACCCGAAACTATATCAAAATGTCCTATACCGTGAAATTTACTCGGAGACTGCTCGGCAAATTCATATCCCTTGCCCTTTTTGGTTTTTATATGTATAAGCATGGGATAGTCGGCTGTTTTAGCCGCCTCGAATGCGTCGGTCAGAACGTCTACGTTATGTCCGTCAAGCGGACCTATATATCTGAATCCGAGTTCTTCAAACATTGTACTGTTCTTATAGAACAGGGATTTAAGTCTTGTTTTTATATTGAAAAGTAAATTTGACAGTTTTACACCTATCAACGGAATCTTATTAAGCGCACTCTCAGTTTTTGCCTTCATTCTGAAATACGACGGTCTTGCTTTTATTACGGCAAGATGCGAAGCCAAAGCTCCGACGTTTTTCGATATAGACATATCGTTATCGTTCAGTACAACAATCAGGCGCGACCGCGTCCTGCCCGCATTGTTAAGAGCTTCATATACCATTCCGCCGGTAAACGCTCCGTCACCGATAACGGCTATCGTGTAGTTCTTATTATTTTTAAGTTTATTCGCCTGCGCAATACCGTATGCCGCTGAAAGCGACGTACTCGAATGTCCGCTGTAAAAAATGTCGTGCTCGCTCTCACTCGGATCGGAAAAACCGGAAAGTCCGCCGGGCTGTCTGAGAGTGGAAAATCTGTCCTGACGCCCCGTAAGAAGTTTATGAACGTAAACCTGATGACCGACATCCCAGATTATTTTATCATACGGGGAATTGAACGCCTTGTGAAGAGCTACGGTCAGTTCAACGACGCCGAGGTTTGAAGCAAGGTGTCCGCCCGTCTGAGAGACGGTATCGATAAGTTTATTTCTGATTTCCACGCACAGCCTGTCCGTCTGTTCTGAATCAAGTTTTTTTACATCCGACGGTTTTTTAATACTGTCTAGAATATGCTCATCCATTAATCGTTACTCCGTTATACCGTTCTTTTAAGCAGTTTTAATGCAAATTCACTGAGATACGAGGTATCGGAATCTATTTTATCAAGCGCCTTAAGGGCTTTTTCGGTATACTCGTCGGCAAGCATTCTTGCCTTATCAACGCCGAAAAGAGAAACGTAAGTCGCTTTGTTATTAACAATATCGCTGTTATCCTCACCCTCTGCAAAATCAAGAAGGTCATCGACTATCTGAAAAGCAATGCCGAGATTTTCAGCAAAGGCTTCCGCATGCGGAATATAGTCATACCGTCCGCCGAAAATACATCCGAGAACGCATGCGCATTTTATAAGTGCCGAGGTTTTAAGTTTATCCATAAGAAACAGCGTTTCGGCGTCAATTTTTGTGCCCTCTGTTTCGGTATCGATAACCTGACCGCCTATCATGCCGTTTACTCCGGCGTTTTCGGAAAGATAGCTTACGGCTCTTACTTTTTTATCGTCGGAACATACGGCGGCAAGCATTGACGAAAATGCGTGGGTCAAAAGAGCGTCGCCCGCAAGCAGTCCCAACCCCTCACCGAATTTTTTATGAGTCGACGGTTTTCCCCTGCGCATATCATCGTTGTCCATGCACGGCAGATCGTCATGCACAAGCGAGTATGAGTGAATCATTTCAACGCCCATTGCAAACGGAAGCGCGTCCTTAACGTCGGCGGCGCATATGTTTGCAAACTCGAGACAAAGCAGAGGTCTGACTCTCTTTCCCCCATCGGTGCATGCATATTTCATAGCGTCGGTAAGACGCGAGTATTTTTCGTCAGAAACGGGGATAAAATCTTCTATATTATCATCAATAAGTTTGACGTATTCTTCTGTTTTACTCATCGTCCGCATCCTCCTTTTGAGACTCTGTGATTTTCTCTATTTTAATTCTTGATTTTTCGAGAGACTGTGAGCAGAAATCGGCAAGTTTTACAGCCTCTGCGTAAATTTTTGTCGTCTCGTCAAGAGTCATATCGCCTTTTTCAAGTTTTGAAACAAGTTCTTCAAGAGAAGCAAACGCTTCCTCATAAGTCATTTTTTTCATCTGTAATCACCGCATTATATGATATTTTTTCCGCACGGCACATTATCGTTCCGTCAAAAGTCATTATTTTCAGTTCATCTCCGGCATTGACAGCCGAGGCGCTCATAACGCGTTTATCGCCCGAATAAACGGGGAAAAATCCTTTTTTGAGCGAGTTCAGAGGATTCTGCGCATACAGCTTATTCATAACAGAGTCAAGTCGGCGTTCTTTTTCGAACAAATAAACGGAAACAGAGTCGTTTAAGCGTTTTATTTTGTTGTCAAACGATTCTTTCATTCCCGCGTAGATGTTCTGCGGAGAATATGCGCGTAAAATTCTGACTGCCGAATCAAGCGACTGTTTTTTTAAAGAATAAACGCCCGCAAACGCCGAATCCGCTCTGTTTCTGAGATTAAAAACCGCGTATTTCAGGCTGTCGGCGTCTTCGCTTGCAAGTTCCGCAGCTGCGGAAGGAGTCGGAGCTCTCAAATCGGCGGCAAAATCGCACAAGGTAAAATCAGTCTCGTGTCCTATACCCGTAATAACGGGAATTTCACTTTCCGCGACAGCCCTGACGAGCTTTTCTTCGTTATACCCCCACAAATCCTCTATACTGCCTCCGCCTCTTCCGAGAATTATGACGTCGGCACATCTATTTTTATTAAAATACTGAATAGCTTTGATATTATCCGAAGCACATAACGCGCCCTGTACGTTTACGGGATATATTTTTACAGTGCACATCGGATATCTCCTTGTCAGAACATTACAAATATCCCTGACGGCGGCACCGGTATCGGAGGTTATAACTCCGACGTTTTTAGGAAAACGCGGAACAGGCTTTTTTCTCGTCTCGTCAAAAAGTCCCTCGGCACCGAGTCTCTTTTTCAGCTGTTCATAAGCCAGGGCAAGCGCACCCGCCCCCTCGGGCTGCATATCGTCGACATAAAGCTGATATATTCCGTCGCGTTCAAAAACGCCGACCCGTCCCTTGCAGACGACGCGCATGCCGTCCTCGGGGACAAAACGTACACGCTGTGCCGAACGGGCAAACATAACCGCCTTTATAGCACTCGAATCATCCTTGAGAGTGAAATAGAAATGTCCGGAACGATAGTGATTCGTAAAATTCGATATTTCCCCGGCAATAAGAACATTAAAAAGCCTCGAATCGGCATCGAAAAGATTCTTTATATAAATATTTATCTGAGAAACGCTCAGCGGAGCCGTCTGTATCATAAATTCTCCTTAATATACGCAAGGTAAGCAGTTCCGGCGGCATTATCTGCGGAAAACTCGGGTTCGGCAAAATAACAATTATCAACTCTCGAGAGAATATCCTCTCTGATAATGGAATCCGACATAACGCCTCCGGCATACAAAACCGGAATATTACCGAATTTTTCACGCATGTTTACGCACATTTGATAAACACAGCAACGCAGTGAATCAATACAGTACCTTGCAACGTCACATTTGTCCTCACCTTTTAAGAACATATCTCTGCACTTATTTTCTATACCGGAAAGACTTACGTTTCCGTCTCTGAAAAACAGTTTTACGTCATATTTTTTTTCGCTCTGTTTTGCCAGTTTTTCGAGTTGTGCACCCGCGGGAAATCTGAGACCGAGCATAACTCCGACCCTGTCCGCAGCCTGTCCGGCTTTTAAATCAAGGGAAGTAAAAACATTGTGAATATTAAAAATCCTGTCCTCATCGTATTCGACAAACAGTGCGTCAGTAGTTCCGCCGGAAAAATGAAATGCTATGAACCGGGAACCTATAAGTTCGGATTTACCGGCCGAATAAACCGCCGCCGCGATATGTCCCGCCTGATGGGAAAATTCATAACGCGGAATATTCAAAGCGGAAGAAATAACCTTGGAATAACCGCATCCGACCGTAAAACACGGCATGTACGAATCGAGAGAATCTCTCGGCGCGTACGAAGCCGAAACGGCGCACGGCGAATCAAATTCCGACAAAACACATTCGAGCATTCCGGGCAGATTTCTGCTGTGGTGAAAAACCGCGTCCGACTGCCTTAGCCCTTTTGCATTTTCGGCTACGGGAAGAAGCTGTTTTTTTGAAACGATTATTCCCTCGCCCTCTCTATACAGGGCGCACGAGGTTGTGTAGTTGCTCGTGTCAATACCGAGATACGTTTTCATCATAAATCAATGGGCAGCGGCAGTTTCGCCGGCATTATCAGCGTTTTTAGTATCCGATTCAACTTCATGTACCGGCTCGGCTGTCTCATTTTCACAAACAGATTCCGTCTCCCCGGAGTCTAAATTCTTCACCGCAGAGCCCAAAACGGCATTTACGAATGCGGGATCCTGCTCGGCGGCGTATTTTTTAGCAAGTTCCACAGCCTCATTTATGGAAACCGCATACGGTACGGAGTCAAAATAGAGAATCTCGCACACGGCAAGTCTCAGCAAAGCGAGAACAACTTTTGAAAGTCTCGTTATTTTCCATCCGCTTGCAAGATAACGGCTGATAGTCGAATCTATTTCCTCAAGAGAATCAAACGTACGTCCGGCGAGCGCGGAAACGTACGAATCAGATTCAAACAGTCCCGCCTCTTTTGCCGTCTCGCACAGTTCGTCCACGGTGCTGTCGGGATTGAACTGTTTTTCAAAAACGATGATAAACGCCTGTTCTCTTGATTCCTGTCTTTTTTTCATTGAGTACCTCCGATAAACTTTAAGACCCCCGGTTTTCGCCGGAGGTCTTAAAACGACATTGCTTTACGCTTTAAAATAAGTAATTCCTGCGAATTTTCTTATATTATAGCATAAAATAAAAAATATACAAGAGTTTTTTATTTAGCGCCGATAATCGTTATGTTTTCGGGAGATATTTTTAAGTTATTCTGAACGATTTCGCGTATCTGTAAAACGGAGTTATCCGTAAGATATCTGTCCTCTACGATAACCTCGACGCTGTCCGTGTTCACAACACATACGCATTCTCCGCCGATTTTGGCACTGACAAGCGTTTCGATATTGCTTTCGGTTATCTTGTTGTCGGAAATATCCGTCAGCGAAGCGGAAGCCGACGCAACGGCGTCATTGTCGCTCGACGGCGCGCTTATAATCTCCTTGAGAGAAGCAACGGATTTATCATACGCTTCATTTCTGGAAAGCCTTGCCGAAGCAAAATACTCCTTATTTTCACCCGCGTTCACATACTGTGCATCGCCGAGATTGTGTACGTTCTCCGCACTTATATTTGACTCTCCCTCTGCGGGAACGATTTTTTCGCGCCCGGACGTAAGATACCAATTGGCAAGCACCGCCGCTCCGAGAACTATTACGATTCCCGAGAGAATCAATTGTTTTTTCTTTACAGTTTTGCTCATAAAACACTGCTCCTTTAATTTATTTGCCTACATAGATTCTGTCAGAACCTATGTTATAAAGAGATGAGATCATCGATTTGATCTCGTTTTTTATGACCGCGCTTTCACCTCCGTCGCAGACAACCGCAACTCCGCGTATTACGGGCGCGTCGATCCTCACGATAAGTCCGTCCGGCTGTCCTGCATTACCCTCGGTATATATGTATTCGCTGTCTTTGAAAATAGAATCTTTTTCTTTTTTTTCGTTAATATCCTGTGCATAGTGAATAGTTCCCGTACTCTGAAGACTTACGCTGACACTGACCTTTCCGACGCCGTCTATATTTGAAACAAGGGCGGTTATTTTTTGTCCGAGAACATCCTCTATGCTTTCAATCTCCGTTTTTTCGGCATTTTCCGCTTGATTTTTAGTTCCCGACACGGTTTTTCTGCCGCCTGAACCGATACCGCCGAAAGCAATAACTAAAACAATAACCGCAGCCGAAAAGAGAATAAACGCCGTTTTTTTGTCCTCTTTTAATTTTTCCGCAGTTTTTTTGATTTTATCTTTTAAATTCTGTTTATTCATATTCATTCACTCCGTAATAATACGTACTTGCGAAAGCACAATATTCTCTAAAACCTGATCTATCTGCTCTGTCTTATTTTTATCCTTTTCCGATACTTTAACAACAAGAACGTCGGAATCATAATATATGTCCGGTTCGTCTTCGCAAATTCCGTACAGAACGTTTTTACAGATTGAAATCACCGCGTTACCCGCGGATTGAATTATTTCTTCATCAGAAGCGGTAAAACCTGAATTACTGTTTATATTTAAATCTTCGTTTAACTCAAAATTTCCGATAAAAGAAAAAATCAAACTCAATGTCAGAACGGAAAGACAAAGTTTCAGCGTTTTCTTCATTTTATCCGAACCGTTCAGCCACAGAGCAACAGAACCGATTACCGAAAAAACGCATACTGACAAAATTCCGCCAACAAGATTTTCCACCGCAGCCACCTCTCATTATGACAAGTATTATACTTTACAGAATGTAAACATGTAAAGTGATTTATTTTACATATCATTAACACCGCCCGCACACAGCATTAAAGTACACGAACAGCATATATACAGTGAAAAAACACACAATGCCGTCATCAATTTAACAAAATTAATAAAACCGTCATACATGGGGGCGTTCATTTCAAAATTAAACATTAAATTTACCGCCTTGATAAGTCTCAAAGTCACATTCCACGCCAAAAGTCTTATAAATAAAGGCAGACACAGCAGTGCCATCACGACTGCACACGAAACAATTATCGTACTCTGTGCGGTTTTTACCCCGGCAAGAACCGCGGATATCCCGTCGCTGACGTACGAACCGACTATCGGAATCAGATTTCCCGCAGCGAACTTAATTCCCCTCAAAGCCAATGAATCGGAAACAGAACCGAAAACTTTTTTTATACTTAAAAATCCGGTAAATACGCATCCTACAATTCCCAGCATGGCCGAGACCGTTTTCATTACGCAGTCGGTAAGCGAACTTAGATTAAAAAACGGGCTCAGCGCTCCGCAGGCACTAAGAGCGAAAAACATTAAAACCGCATACTTTACAACATCCGAACAAAGAAACGCCAAAATTTCGCTTGCCGCCGTTACTCCCAGCTTATAAGCAAGAGCGCCTCCTCCGCGTCCGGACACAGCCTCTATCGTGCACACGAGCGGACATACCGCCTTCAAGAATGAGTTAAGACTGCCTACATACCGCTCAAATGACGAAATACATTCCGACATAGCGGTGCAAAGAGAATAAACGCATATAACCGGACACAGCATATCCGCTCTGAACGACAATCCGCGCGAATCAAACACGTCCGTCAGCGAAAATAACAAAGTTATACACGTTATTAAAGTAAAAGTCTTTACAGGTTTTTCGATTTCATCTTTTATCTTATCGACAGCAAACGACAGCATTTGTGTAAAGCCGGCATCTTTTAAATCGGATATTTTAAAATCTGAAACACCGTTCTCGTCAAGCGTTTCGCTTGTCAATCTATCAAATGTTTCCGTCATATTGAAAAAAGCGGATTCACCTTTGTTTTCATTAAAAGCCGATGAAGAAAAAGAAAGAAAAACGCATACCGCAAGCACAGAGACAATTACGCAGATTACTTTTGATTTTCCGTTCACATTTAACATCCCGTTCCCTCAATTCCGAACAAGCGAACATACGAATTCGATTGTTTTTGTTATATACGGAACAACGAGCGCAAGCATTATTATTTTTGCCGCCAATGCCGTCTTCTGCGCGGAAGACACGGCTCCCGCATCCTCGAGGATATCCGAAGCAAATCCCGTTATTACCGCAATTCCCGTTAGTTTCAGCGCCGTCTTTATTATTTGAGAATCAACCCCGGCGGCTGAAGACGAAGCATATATCATATCGATTATTTTCCCGATATACGGGTATGTCCACATGGCAAGCACCGCAAAAACCGCAATCTGCATAACTACGGAAAACTCCGGTTTTGACTGAGACAAAAGCATGTAAACGCATGCACAGACAACAGCAAGAGCAAGTATTTTAAGCGTCATAAACCGAACACCGACTTTATATAGCGGAACAGCTCATTTATATCGGGAATTATCATCATCAATACAATCACAAGCCCCGCAAGAGTGACGATCATTGTATACTCTTCCCTGCCCGATTTTGAAAGTATCTGATTTACAACCGCAACGATTATGCCTATCGCCGCTATTCGAAAAATAATATCAACATCCATATTTTCACCTATATTACAATAAGTGCTGCCGTACATCCTATAAAAATAACCGCCGCACACTTAGCCCTCATATCTTTTTTTTCGTATTCCGCAAGATTTTTTAACTTTATTTCAATTTCTTCAAGGTATATTTTCATTGTTTTCTCCTGCGTAAAAATATCACCGGCGCTTACCGCGCTTATAAAACGGCAGACAAGAGCCTTTTCGCCGGGATTCAGAATTCTGCAATCGTGTTCTACTGCTTCATTCCATGACTGTGCAAGATTTGTTCCGTTTACGGCTTTTTTGCATGCGTTTTCCGCAAACTTGAGAACGGATGAATTTTCATTTTTTAATATGTCAAGAACGACATTCGTGATTTCGCGTCCCGATGCCGAGGAATACACGCCGAAAAGATATGTAAATTTGTAAAAACTTTCAAAAAATTTAATCTTCTTCATAGTTTGATACCGCATAAAAACCGCATAAACAACGGCAGGTATACATATGAAAACCGCGGCGGCTGTATTCATTTTTTTGCACCTCCTATATAATTTCCTTCACTTTTCCGGGAGTATTTTTACCCTCAAGAATGACTGTTTTTTTGAATTTTCCGTCTTTTACAAGATGTCCTATCCCTTCTTTTTCGTATAAATCCTCAATATTCGAGGCATGGACGCTGACCCCGGCAAAAACACCGCAGTCAAGCATTTTTTCGGTAATAAGAGCGTCCTTAAACGACAGCTCGTCCGAAATTACAATATCCGGACACAGTGAGCGAAGTGCTGTTTCGAATGCTCGTTCTTTCGTATAGCCTTTTATAACGTCACAGCACTTAAGTTCACCGGCTGATACGCATTCCGACAGCTCAAAACGCTCGTCAGCCAAGGTTACGCGAGGATACCCGTATTTCGGATTTTCCGACAGCGTAACGGCGATAGCTCTGAGAATTGTCGTTTTTCCGCTTCCCGGAGGTCCCGCAATAAGAAAACTGCACAGTCCGTTTTTAAAAATTTCAGAACATATAAAATCGGCGCATCGTTTGTGTGAACGCGCAAGTCTTATATTAAGAGACTCGATATCGCGGAAACTCTCTCCGTTTTTAACGGCTGTGGCACCTATGCCGATTCTGTGCCCGCCGTTTAACGTTATAAATCCGTTTGCCAGTTCATCAAAATGACTGTAAAGCGAATATCCTGACGCTCTAGCTATAATCTGTTCGATATCTTCCTTATCCGCAAACAGACATCTTTGAGAAAACAATCTGCTGACCGAGCCTGAATTTACGGCAAATACCGCGCCGAATCCGCCGTAAAACATAACGGGTTTATCTTTGCGTATGCGTATTTCGGTCACAGAACCGAGAATATCCGCGGGCAGATTTTCAAAACATAATCTTATTTTTTCGGGCAGTATGCTCAGCACGTTTTCAAATTCCGACGCTTTTAACATTTTTCCGTCACCTTTTTTAAATTTTATATTATATTACTATTGATAATTAATAAAACATATGCTAAAATATTGAAGTATATGCAAATTAACGAAAGGATATGATCTTAATTGAAATCAAAAAAACACACCGGACGCTCGTTATGGCGCGATAATCAATTCAGCTTCCTTGCTGCGATTCTCGCCGCCGTAATAATGCTGTTCGTATATATGTGCTATCGATTTTTCCCTCTCGGAGATAATATAATTCTGAGAATGGATCTTTATCATCAGTACGCACCTCTTTTTGCCGAGCTGTATGATAGAATATTCCAGGGCAAGTCTCTTCTGTACTCGTTCACATCAGGCTTCGGCAGCGGATTCTTAGGCAACTATTTTAACTACCTTTCGAGTCCGACAATGCTGTTTGTGCTCATTTTCGGACATGCCAACGTACCCGAAGCAGTTGCGGCAATGATACTTACAAAAGCCTCCGTTTCCGCATTCACTTTCTCATACATGCTCAAACGCGTTACCGGAAAGTACGACCTTTCATCTACCGCGTTCGGACTGATGTATGCGTTCAGCGGATGGTTCGTCGCTTATTATTGGAACGTAATGTGGCTTGACGCAATGAGCATCTTCCCGCTTGTCATTTTGGGTATTTATTTGATTATAAATAAATATAAACCCATGACTTACATTATTACGCTTGCGCTGACGCTTGTGACAAACTATTATATGGGCTATATGGTTTGTATCCTTTCGGTAATAATGTTCCTTTTCCTCTACTTCTCACAGTATTCGGTTTCGGAAAAAGAACATCCCGATTACATCATAAAACTCAAATACCGCCACAGCGTAAAAACGAACTTCTTCAACAGTAAGTTCCTGCGCTCCGGTTCGCTTTTTGCAATAGCGAGCATAGGAGCCGCATGCATAGCCGCGTTTGCACTTGTCCCGACATATTTTGCACTTAAGCATTCATCTGCGACATCTTCAACATTCCCCACAGATTACTCGTCATATTTCAATATGTTTGACTTTTTGGCGAATCATCTTCCGGGACTCAAAACGACAATCAGATCCAGCGGAGACGACGTTTTGCCGAACGTTTACTGCGGTACGCTTACTCTGATTCTCGTACCTTTATATTTCTTCTCAAAGAAATTCAGTCTAAGAGAAAAAATTGCAACAACGGTTACGCTTGCATTTTTCTACTTCAGTTTCAACGTAAACTACCTCAACTACATCTGGCACGGTTTCCACTTCCCCAATGACCTGCCTTACAGATTCTCGTTTGCATACTCATTCTTCCTTTTGTTCATTGCTTATAAAGTTATTATTTCGCTTGACAAAATCAGTCTCAAAGCGTGTCTCGGTTCGTCCGTCGCATTAGTGGCGTTCATTGTTGCGGTCGAGGAACTCGGCTCCAAAAACGTTTCGTCGCTTTCAATTTGGACCGGAGTTGCTTTTGCTATTATATATGCAATTATCTTCGCACTTATGAAAGACAAAAAGCAGGTTAAGTCATATATTTGTGTTCTGCTTGCATGTGCCGTATGCACGGAAATACTCGTAGCAGATACAAGCAACTATGTTATCTCTCAGGATAAGACAAATTATGTCGAGGGTTATGAAGAGGTTAACAAGTGCATCGATTATCTCGACGAACTTGAGGGCAAAGATACGTTCTACAGAATGGAGCTCGCATCAATCGTCAGAAGAATGGATAACTGCTGGTACGGATATAACGGCGCGTCGACATTCACATCCATGGCGTATGAAGACCTCTCGCACCTTATGAGCAAAATCGGACTCTCCGGCAACGATATCAACAGCTACACATATCACTGTCAGACAGCGGTATTCAACACCCTGTTCGGAATCGATTATATTGTTGATAATTCCGAATATACAAAGACTGACAACTACAAAACGAATTTCGGGGATAATCTCTATAAAGAACTCACGTCAATTGACGATATGACAGTATATGATTATCTCTACGACCTTCCCCTTGCATTCAGTTCAAAATCGGGAGTAGACACAGACTGGGAATTCGAAGGAAAGAATCCTTTCGATATTCAGAGCAGTCTTTGGAAACTCGTAACAGGAGTCGACGGCGTATTTGACGACATTGATGTATCGGTAATGAGCCAGTCGAATATTGTCTCTCTCAATGATGAAGACGTTAATAACAAAACGTTTACTCTTACAAAAACTGGAACATCCGACGACAGTTCGGCGGAACTTATGCTTAAAGTTACACCCAGTGAGACAAAGAACGTATACCTTTACGTTTCATGCAACGACTGCTCCACAGGTTATGTTACAATAAACGGCACCATGATAACCGTGGACTTCTCAGAACCCTTTATTATCGACTGCGGACTTATCAAGGCTGACAGTGATGTTTATGTGACGCTCGGCCTTGACGACGGAAAATCATCCTGCCCCGTAACTGTTTACGCAAAAACTCTCAATGACGCTAACTTCAAGAAAGGCTACGATACAATCGTTTCAAACGGCGTATTAACTCTTGACGATAAGAAATTCAGCGACTCTCATTTCTCCGGAACCATTTCTGTTCAGGATAACGGTATGATATTCACATCTATCCCATATGACGAGAGCTGGAACATCTTTATCGACGGCGAAAAAGTCAGCTATGATAATATCGTTAAAATCGGTAACGCATTCACCGGAATCTACACAAGCGCCGGAGAGCATACTATTGAATTTAAATACACTCCCAAGGGTCTGCTTATAGGCTGCGCGGTAAGCGCCGCGGCAATCGTAATATTCATTCTTCTTATAATAATGAAAAAGAAGAAAGTTTCCGTTTTCTCATCAAAATACAAGAATGATAATCTTGAACTCGGCAAATGGAGAGATTTCACCGCCGAGGAGGAGAAAAAACAGGCTGAGCTTGAAGAAAAAGAAGCCGAAAATTCTACGGAATTTGAAGATGAGTTATCCTCGTTTTATACCCCGTCGGAAAATGACGGCACTCCCGCTGCGGACAGCGAATGGGAATCCGTTTTAAACGAAGCCGACGAGTGGAAAAAAACTCAGGAAAAGGCTAAGGCACTCGCTCAGGCACAGATTGACGCAATCATGGCAATAGAGAGCGGAATGGATTCTGAACGCAAAAAAAAACAGGAAAATCCGACGGTAATTAAAGAGACAATTATCGAAAAACCCACAAAAGCGTCTAAAAAGTTCAAGATAACTACTTTTTCCCTTATTGCAGTTCTGTTTGTAATAATCGCCTGTCTCGTTCTTTTGCTCACGTCTCTTAATTCAATTCATAAAAAGGACAACGAGGCTCAGGATCGTCAGATTTCCGCGCTTCAGGATGAAATAAGCGGTATGAGAGCAAAGCCGTCTGAATCGAACACAAAAAAGGAAACAACAACCGAAGCCGAAACAACGACAAAAGCTCCCGAGACCACGACCAAAGCTCCCGAAACAACAACTAAGGCGCCTGAAACCACAACAAAGGCTCCCGAGACTACGACAAAAGCGCCTGATACAACTCCGGCTCCCGAGGGCGGTTATAAAACATATACCGTTCAGTCAGGAGATTATCCGTTCTCTATTCTCAGAAAGAACGGACTTGAGCCAAACAAATACCTTCAGGAGTTCTATAATATCAACGGCGGAAAACAGGCATTTAAAGTCGGAGATGTTGTAAATCTTCCCAATCCGTAATTATAATCAACATAAAAAAGGCGAAGTCGATTTTTCGGCTTCGCTTTTTTTCTTATTTTTATGTTGTTATTTTCAAAATAACGCTTGTATTTTATGTTATTTATATGTATAATTAATAAGTAAAAAGAAATTCCAAAACTACAAAGGAGTGCAACAACAAATGAAAAGAAACTTTAAAAAAGTTCTCTGTCTGCTTCTTACTCTGCTGCTTGTCTTCCCTCTCGGAACGGGTGCTTACGCGGATTATGTAACGGATAACAATTATTTCAGAATTTCATGCACCGTTAACGGAAACACTCAGTCATCCAGAGGTTTCTGCTGGTACACGAAGGAAGACTGCGACAGCGCTGTCCTCATAATGAAAAACGGCGTTGATATCTCGGCAAAACTCCAGTTTACCGATTCGTGCGAAGAGTGGGAAGGCTACTATATGCACAAGGTAACCGTTTCCGGATTAAGCGCGGACACTACCTACACGTATAAAGTAGGCGACGGCAAGACATGGAGCGACGTAGGTACATTTACAACCGACGACGGAGACAGCAACGTTAACATTCTTGTTTATGCCGATGTACAGGCAAGCTCTCTTAATAACTTCCTTGTAGGTGCCAGAGCGGTTAATGCCGGACTTAACAGTTCCGCAGCTCCGTTTGACCTCATGATTAACCTCGGCGATTTCACAAACGACAGCACTAATGAGGAATGGAACTATTATGCAGAGGCTTTTGATTCAATCTGCCTTAACAACACACTTGCTCCCGTATCGGGCAACCATGACGGTCTCGGATGCCCTCACTGGTTCAACAACATGTTCAACCTTGACACATCCGAAAGCGTTCAGGTAAACGACGGCGTAAACTATTCGTTTGATTACGGCAATACACACATTGCTGTTCTTAATACAAACGATATTCTCAGCGTATCGCAGGCTCAGCTCAAATGGCTTGAGAACGATATGAACAAAACAAACAAAGACTGGAAAATCGTAAGCATGCACAAGACTCCTTATACGCTCGGCAAGGACGGCAAGTGGCCTGACGCTATGTATCTTCAGGAAGCTCTGACGGCAGTATGCGACAAAACAGGCGTTGACCTTATCATCTCCGGTCATGACCATCAGTACCTCAGAACCAAATCTCTTACAGGCAACGAAGTAAAAGAGGGCGGCGCGACATACGTTCTGTGCGGAACCGCCGGAAGCAAGAGATATCAGGTCAGACCTTTCTCCGTTAACAACTTCACTCCTATGGAATTCATTAATACTATGGTTTCACAGAGAGACGGCAAGTACTTTAACGGCAAGGATTTTGACTCTCAGAAAGACCTTTACATCGGTTCATGCTATAATACGATAACCGTAAACGGCGGAAAACTTACGTTTGATTCATACATTATCACAGATGAAAGCGAAGAGAATCCGGCCGGAACAATTACGAAGATAGACACCTTTACACTCACAAAAGAAGAGGGTAAGAATGTCCCCACATTTACCGGTGACAATACAACCTCGAAGATTGCTTACAGTCTCAACTCCATCGCTTCCGTTCTCAATCTTCTTGTATATGCGTTCGGAACATGGCTTCCTAAGTTTATCAAAGCGGCTCCCGACATTATCAAGAGCTATATTACCGACGGAACGTTCTGATTTATAAAACACAATAAAAGCCGCCGCAGTCTCATGACTTACGGCGGTTTTACTTTACACGACGCGGAGAAAAAACATTATGAAATATAATACTGATTTTACTGTCACGGCTCATACGGGATGTATGTCAACAAAAATGAACACGCTTGACTCAATAAAAAAGGCTGTTGAATACGGTGCGGATATAACGGAGTTCGATTTGAATTTCACATCGAACCTCTCCCCTGTTTTAAGCCATAATCCCCCCGCGGGAGGAGAAGTAACGTTAGGGGAAGCGTTTGAACTTCTTTCGCATTATCCCGAATTAAAAATAAATATCGATATAAAAAGCGATAAAAATCTAGGCGTAATAAAACCTCTTGCAAAAAAATACTCACTGGAAAACAGAATTTTTCTGACGGGCGTTGATTCAAAATTTATCGATTCCGTAAAGAAAGACGCGGACGGCATTGATTATTATCTTAATTTTTTCCCTAACAGGTTTAAAATTCACTCAAAAAAATACATTGATTATGTTGTCAAAACAGTAAAGGAAAGCGGAGCGATTGGCTTAAATACTAATTTTCGCTTCGCATCAAAACATCTTGTATCGTCGCTTCAGAAAAACGGACTTCTCGTTTCACTGTGGACGGCAAACACACCAAAACAGATAAAAAAATCCATGTCGATGAATCCTGACAACATTACGACAAAGGATGTTAAAACATTAATGTTATTAAAGAATAAATAATAAAAAGAACCGTATAGGAGAGACTTCGTAAAAATGTCTCTCTTTTTGATTATTTTTTTGTTATTTATATTTTTCCTTTCATATTTGGATTGATATATTGCCCGTGATTTTTTGTTCTGTTTTGATATTGAATGGCAAAACTAGGACACCTATGCAAACAACCCAAACACATCACGCATTTGTCTTTTACCCATTTCGGCTTTCCATTTTGCATTTTAATAGCATTTACAGGGCATTTTTTTGCACACAAGCCACAGCCTATACAGCTATCTTCCACAACAAAATTTGAAGTTTTTCTGACCTTATTGTTGTATATCGACTCCATAACAACATCAACCGCAAATTTCGGAATCGTAAATCCCATAAATTTGCCCTTTTCTTTTTTGTTAATTTTGTCTATAATAAAATCTATTTGTTTTTCTGTGTTTTTAGTAAATTTCGCAACTTTTTCATCGGTTGACAAATCAAATGTCGGTGTCCAAGTATCAGGCATTTGGACCGAATAGTAAGCATCGATTTTTTTGCCTTTTATGAGTCCTTTTGCAATCTTACCCGTTGCGCCGCAGGTTGTTCCGTATGTAGCAGTAAAATACAGATATTTACATTCAAAATTAGCTTTTTTAATAAATTCTCTTACTATACTCGGCAAAGTCCAATTGTATGTAGGAGTAATTATCCCTATGTTTTCATCACTAAAATCGAACATATTTTCCTTAATGCAATCAACAACAGAAATCAGTTTTTCATCGACTTTTTTGCTGATTCTCTCGGCAACATATTTTGAATTCCCAGTCGCTGAAAAATACAATATCATTTTCTCACCTTCTTTTTATGAGTTTCACCATCAATTACACTTTCATAAGTAAAATCTACAACAGCTTTTATTCTTGCCCATTTTTCCTTATCTATTTTTATAAAATAATAATTTTTCGTACCATCTTCATACATATCGACAAGCCCTGCTTCACGAAGTACCTTTAAATGATGAGATACAGACGAACGAGTAAAATGCGAAAGTTCGGCAATATCACCTACTCTCATCGACTCAATATGTTCAAGCAAAACCGAAAAAATAATCTGACGCGAAGAGTCACCTAACGCAGTAAGTGTTTTTGATAATTCTTCAAAACCCTCTGAAATTATTTCTCTACGTTTTATACATTCCATAAAATTGCCCTTTCGTTAATAATGGTTAACCAATAACTGTATGTTAACACATAAAAAGCAAAAAATCTACATTGGTAAAAGAATTCTTTACGAATAGCAAAAGATTAGACATAAAAATCATCAAATCGTTTTATAATCAGCCTGCATTATATTAAACTGCTGATAATAAGCATATAGTTTACACATGAATTTCAATTTGATATAATCAACACACAATTAAATTACAATGACAGACAAAAAAAACGGCAGTCTAGACCCGTGGCAGATTAAATAAATCGGTCTCCATATAATTGTTTTGCTTAATTTTCTGAGGATGAAATAACAAACCCATCTTTGAATGTCAAAAACATTACATAATACTTTCGTTTGTTTTGGTCTCGGGGTAACTTTTTTCTTATGGATTATTCTAATTATAAGCCTTTCATGTCGCTAATAAAACGAGGATACTTTTTCAATTACGGCAAAAACTCGCGGCGTCTTTGCAAATTTTAATATAAAAATGTCAAAGTGAAATACTCGATCTCGAGTAAAGCGCAAACAAAATTATCACGAATAAATGGGAAATATGATTCAAAAAAAAAACGCAAAAAACAGAATTGCATCACTCTACAACGTTAAATCTAATACTGACATTAAATCACAAAAGAATCGCCTCCGGGGCACACCTTTCTTACGAATGGTGCCCCATAAGCGATTCTTTAAATTTATATAATTTTTAATCAGAATTTCGTCGCGGGGAAAACATTTTCATCCCAGCCCAAAACTCTTGCAAGCTGAACGCTTAACTCGCAATTCTTATAAGCCTCGCCGCTTACGAATCCTGCGTCCTCAGCCGATACGAATACGGGAACGTTTACGCCCGTATGGCTTGTAGTCGTGTAGTAATACTCGTCCTTAGCTTCGTCATACTGGATTCCGCCGGTCTCATGGTCAGCCGTAACGAGAACGAGCGTGTCGCCGTCCTTTTCGGCAAAGTCAAGAGCGGTCTGAATAGCCTTGCTGAACTCGACTACCTGAGAAGTTGAACCGTCGATAATATTCTTGTGCGAGAATTTATCGATATGAGCAGCCTCAACCATGAGGAAAAATCCGTTATCGCCTGAATCAAGAAGCTCGATAGCTTTCTCGGTCATCTCATAAAGATACGGGTTATCACCCTCGTCGGTAACATTTGCAAATGAATCCATATTAAACTGACCGAATGACTTGCTTCCGGGCTCGAGAGCATTCATCTCTTCGCTCGTGGTAATCATATCGAATCCGCCCTCATTGCAAAGAGCCT
>ERZ808246.866-NODE-866-length-23650-cov-3.889722_pt1 | contig 23650 bp, 20 predicted proteins | sample MGYA00521083_ERZ808246 | MGnify/ENA primary metagenome ERZ808246 (study PRJEB31516, sample SAMN03275577) | gut metagenome | biome: mammalia-associated habitat; material: feces | host: Papio cynocephalus | place: Kenya | collected 2012-07-07 ... | reverse complement strand
CCCGAACACGATACCTAAATAATGATATTTATATTTGGCATAAATATACATAAAGAATAATGTTCTGATAAACTTTTTGCAAGAAATTCAAAGTCTTGTAATCTTGAATTAAATATGGAATACTTTTAAATTTGCAGAGACCTTTTGCAAATAGTATAGAATATAGTGCTAAGATTGATATCTTATTTTTTATATAATTATTTAAGTAAGAAAAATATCAAATACTATGTTATAATTGATATAAGAATAGTTAACTTTAAAAGGTGATAAAAATATGATGATGTTTAAGAAAAATTCAAAAAATAATAGTAATAATCTATTTTATTTTAGTACTTTAGTAGTAGTCTTCACCATCTTATTTTTAAGCGTGGGTTTTTCGGCTTTTCAAAATGATTTAGCAATTGAAGATATAAGTGCTACAGTGCGAATAGATAAAGACGTAAGGGTAATGAAAGTAAGCGTTGATAGTGTAAATGAAGCAACTAGTTATTATGAAGATTATAATGTTGCAAATATTTCTGGCAGTATTGGTTTAACTAATAGTAATTCGTATGTTATTTATGATGTTGAAGTTTATAATTTTGGAAATGTTATTATGGGAATTAGTGATGCTTCAATCGATAACGAGAATTTAAAATTTGAATTTTTAGATTATAATTTAAAAGATAAAATTTGTGAAAATAACCAGTGTTCTTTAGGAGTAAAAAAAACATTAAAAATAAAAGTATCATATAAAGAAAAAACTATTAATAATGGAAATGAAGACTTTGTCTTAAACTTTAAATTTGGAAGAATATATAATATTGATTATGTAAATATTCCAAACGAAAATAATTTACCAAAAGAAGTTATAGAGGGGGATACATTAAATTTAAATGTTATTAATAATATTAATGGGAATTTATTTGTATTTATGAACAATAAAAGACTTTTAATAAATAGGGAATATCAATATGTTAATGAAATTTTAACAATTCCAGATATTAGTGGTGATATTCGTATTTCTTTAAATAAATACATATGTAAAAGAGCAACTGTTCTTCATACCGAAGAATGTACCCAAACAGACGCAACATACAATTGCAGTGGAGCTGGTTATACAAGTGAAGGTTCAAAAGGCACTAGTACAATAATATACGGTAACCTAGGTACAAGTGGACCACTAGCATCGGGAGATGCATTGGATTGTGATGTTAATGGAGATGGAACATATGATCCTAGTACAGAAAGATTTTACTATGTAAGTGATTATTATAATACAAATACAAAATCATTTGAAGATGATACAGCAGTATTAATATATTATAGTAATGTAAGTGCTGGAAATTCAAGTAATACAAAGAATTATGCATATGATAGTTCAGGAGAAAACTGGCATGGACCAAGGACTGCTGTAGAGCAACTTCCTACAACTAGTCAATGGACAAATGTAAGATTGACAAATGACATAAGATCAATAATAACAAATGCAGGTGGAAATACAACGACTGGAGGAACAACGACAAGTAATTTTAGTTATTCTGGATATGCAGCAAGATTACTTACAATACAAGAATTAAGAAAAGGAACAGGAATAACTAGTATACCAACATGGAAAATAGGAGAACTAGAGAACTTTACATATTTATTAGAAAACACAATATTTTCAAGTAAAAGTAACTCAACATATGCATGGTGGCTTGAAACCCCTCGTTCCGATCATTCTACAAATGTTTGGATTGTGTACGGCTATCGTCGCTATGTCTACAACAGCCCTGTTTCGCGTCCTGGCGACTATGGAGTTCGTCCAGTAATAGAAGTATCTAAAAATTCTATTTCATATTAATAATTTATAGTTTAAGTCAAAAAAAAGTTGAGAAAATTATTAGTTTTTTTGGTTCTTCAAATTTGATGAGACCTAGCTTTAAAGTAGTTATTACAAAATTCTAAAACATTAATTTTAAGTTTTTATGATAATTTTAATTTTACTACTTTGAGATAATTATTAACACTGAAAATAACATCTAAAAATTTAGATGTTATTTTTAGATTTCTCCAAATTTGAAGAAACTAAAAAATATACTGGTTTGTATGGAAAATTATTTCCTAACAGTTCAAAAGTTAGTGATGAATAGTAAGTGACTAAAGGACAACAAATTGCAGAAGTTGGTACAATTGGTTATTCTACTGGTAACCATTTACACGAACAAATCTACTATTGAAATTCATTTGAAAAATCCATTAAAACAGATTTGATTCTAACGAAAGAAAATAAAGATGTCTAATTTTGTTTCTGATTCATTAAATAAAATTGCTTTTCATACACTTCTACTAGTTGGAGGTGTTTTTTTGAAGAAAGTAAAAAAGTTTTTCAAATATGCCCATAATGATTTGACACTCTTTTTCAAGAAATTTACCATGAAATCAATAAAAAAATTAAACGATAATTTTTCTCTTTTTTTTGGAGGTTTTTTCCATTGAAAACTCCAAGAATAACAATCTTTGAATATGAATTGATAATAAATAAGAAATTATATGATCAAGGTGTAATTACTGAACAACAATATGATGAAGTTTGTAAAATTATTTATGAGAAAATTAATCGTTGTAGTAAAGAGGTAAAAAGTTGCTAAGGGGGTAGATTATGAGATTTTATAAAGTCAGAGAAGGAATTTTAAAAGGCAAAAACATTGCCGAACTACCTTTAAGAGTTACTTTTTATGCTCGTGTTTCTACTGAAAGTGATGAACAATTAAACTCTTTAGATAATCAAATATCATTTTTTGAAAATTTTATAAAGTCAAATAAAAATTGGACTTATGTTAATGGTTACATAGATGAAGGTATTAGTGGTAGTACGGTTAAAAGAAGAAAAAAATTTTTACAAATGATTGATGATGCTAAATCTGGCTATTTTGATTTAATAGTTACAAAAGAAGTTTCTAGATTTTCTAGAAATTTATCTGATAGTATCAAATATACACAAGAATTACTTGCTAATGATGTTGGTGTATATTTTCAATCAAATGGAATAAATACTTATGATCCCAACTCTGAGTTTATACTTAATATGATAGGAAGCGTTGCTCAAGAAGAGGTCAAAAGACTTTCTTTTCGTGTTAAATGGGGACATAAAGAAGCAATTAAAAAAGGTAGAGTCTTAGGCTCTAATTCAATTACTGGATATAAAAAAAATGATGCTAAATTAGTTATTGTTGAAGAGGAAGCAAAAAAAATTAGAAAGATTTTCGAACTGTATGTAACTGGTAAATATGGTTTTTATAAACTAGCAATGGAATTACATAGACAAGGTATAAATAATTATAAAGGAAATATTTATGATAAAGATACTTTAAAAAGAATAATACAAAATCCTAAATACAAAGGTTTTTATCGTGGACATACTACTGAAACTATTGATTATAGAACTAAACAGAGAGTTTATATACCAATAGAAGAACAAATAATATATAAAGATGAATCAATACCAGCTATAGTTAGTGAAGAATTATGGAATCGTGCAAATGAGATATTAGATAGTAGGAGTATATTAATGAAAGCAAGTAATGGCAATGCCAAAAGAGCCGAAAGAAAATATTGCTATACTACAAAAATATTTTGTAGTGAACATAATGTTTCTTATCAGAGAATGTCAAGTAAAAGAAAACAAACAAAGCCTAGATGGGCTTGTGGCAATTATGTAAAATATAGATTGGATGCCTGTGAAAGCCCAATAATTGCAGAAAAGGACTTGAATAATATTTTTGCAATTATTATGGAACAAGTATTTAATAATAAAAATGAAATTGTAAAAGAAATGTTGGATTATTATTCTAATCTAAAAATAGATAACAATTATCAACTTGAAATTTCTAAACTAAAAAAAGAGATTAAAACTATTGAAACAAAAAAAGAAAAATTATTAGAATTAAATATGGATGGTAGTATTAATAATCTTGAGTTTAAAGAAAGAAATGATAAGTATAACGAAGATATATCATCTTTAAATATACGAATTGGAAAAATAGAACAAGAAAGAAAGATTATGTCTGATAGTTTTAATAATATTAAGGCTATTGAAGATGCTATCAAAAAACAGGTTGATTATAAAAATAATGTGAGTGAATTTGTAGATAAGTTTTTGGAGGAAATTATAGTCTATAAGGAAGATAATGATAGACATAAACTAATACTAAAAATTTATCTGAATTTATTGAAAAAACCAATTCCTACTGGAAAAGGTGCTAGGCACATAGATGATGATAAATCACTACCTATATTTAGTAAAGATATTGAAACATTAGATCTAGGAAGATCTGATTTTCAAAGAAATAGTTTTAAAATTAATGTATATTTAAGTTACGACATTGACTAGGTTATCATATTTTATATGGTAATCTAGTCTTTTTTTATTTTGTTTAGTTGTCGTTTTCGGTGGTTACTTTCAAAGTAGTTACTATGTCTAGTGCTGTTGAAGAAGGTGTTATTGATATTTTTAATGATCATTTCTATGATGCTGGCAAAGTAAATGTAGATGGTAGTGTTTTAAAATGCTGGAAAAGTGGTGGTCATGGAGATCAAACTTTTTTACAAGTGTTACAGAACTCTTGTAATCCGGGGTTTGTGAAATTAGGTCAACTTCTTGGTAAAGAAAAATTATTTTCTTATATTGATAAATTTGGTTTTGGTAATAAGACAGGAATTGATCTTTCAGGAGAGGCAACAGGTATTTTGTTTCCAATTAATAAAGTTGGAAATGTTGAACTTGCTACTACTGCATTTGGACAAGGTATAAGTGTTACTCCTATACAGCAAGTGATGGCAGTTTCTGCTGTTGTTAATGGTGGAACATTATATAAACCTTATATTGTAAAAGGAATAAGTACTAATACTAATAGTAGTGTAAAAGAGTTTTCTAAAAAAAAGGTACGTCGTGTTATTAGTGAAAAAACTAGTGAGATAATGCGACTTGCTCTTGAGAGTGTTGTTGCTTATGGTGGAGGAAAAAGTGCTTATATTGAAGGATATAGAGTAGGTGGAAAAACAGGTACTGCTCAAAAAAGTAGTAATGGAGTATATTTAGTTAATAATTATATAATGTCATTTATGAGTGTTGTACCTTCAAACAAACCAGAAGCTGTTTTATATCTTGCAATTGATAATCCTAAGAATACAGCAATGTTGTCATCTTATACAACAACTCCAATTGCAAGACGTATACTTTTAGATATAATCGATGCTTTAGATATAAAAAAACAAGATGGAGAACTTGAAAAAGAGTTAGAATGGAATGATAAAGAATATATTACTGTACCAAACGTTATTGGAATGAGTCTTAGTATGGCTAAGAAAGCATTAAGTAATTTTGATGTTCAAGTTGTAGGTGATGGTGATAAAGTAACTTATCAAAGCGTAGATGAGGGTGAAAAAATAGAGATTGGTTCTCGAATTAGAATACTTTTAAAATAAAAGTTTATTTGTTTTATTTATTATGTTAAAATTATTTTGGTGATACTATGAATGAAACAATTGGGGCAATTGGTGGACACAATGATCAAAAAAGAAAGCTTCGTATAAAAAGAGAACAAAGAAAAAAATTAGATGAGTATGAAGAAGAAAGAGAAATAAAAGATTTAGAAAAGAAAGTAAAAAAACAACAATTTTTAACTTTAATTAAAGTTTTACCAATAGCAGTTGTTGGTGGAACAATAAAAACAATTTATGATACAGGAAAGAAGTCATCTACTAAGAAAAGTGTATCAAGTGATGGTAAGTTTATAATAGAAGAAAATAGTGATGGTATAACACAACTTGATAGAGATTATGATGTTAGTGATTCAAAGGAAGAGCAATTTATAGAAGATGCCGGAAGTAAGAAAAGGATAATCACTACTCCAACAGGTGAGAAAGTAGTAGTTGATTTACCAAAGGCTAGGAAAGAAGAAAAGAAAACTTTTTTTGAAGAGTTATTTTTCCCAACAGAGTCAGAAAAGAAGTCTGATGAAATTTCTGTTAATGGAGAAGTAAAGGAAAATGGTGAAGAGAAATTAACTCCTTTTTCTGGTATCTCTATTAGTAGTGATACTGATTATAGTGATACTTTTTATGATACGATAGAAGAATTAGATATTGATAGTGATATGTTACCTGACTATATGAAGGAAAAGATAGAAAAATTAAAGTCAAGAAAAATAGTTGAGGAATACGAAAAAGAACTTAAAGATATTAGATATGAACTTAGAAACTTAGTGTATGAGTATAGTATTTTAGAAGAAGAAAGTGACAATATTATAATTAGTGATGAGGCTAATATAATACTTGATAAGTTATCTCTTATTATTGATAAATTGGAAGAGTTAAAACAGAAAATAAAAATAGATGATATTAGTAAGTATGATGATAATTATATCTATACTTTAATAGAAGATTATTTGGATGAGTTTAAGAATGGTAATGTTGTTTCTAAGATAAAAGATTCTCCAATATATATAGAAGTTGCTTCTAAGATTGATGAACTTGATAAAAGAAAAGATTCTTTAAATGATAAGTTGAATGAGAAGAAAGAAAAGTTAGAAGATAAAGAAAGAAAGTTTAATGAGTTTAAAGAAAAGTATTATAACATTGAGAAAATTAATAAAGATTTATTAGAATTTCAATATGAGCAAGAGAACTTATTAAAAGAAGTTAGAGAAAAAGTAAAGAATGCTACTACTGTTACAGAAAAGGTTCAAGTAGAGGTTGCGGCAATGAATAGACAGAGTAGACGTCTTATGAGAATTTTAAGTCTACAACTTTTTTTACCAGGTCCTAGATTTGCTAATTTATATTTTTTAAATAACTTAAGACGTCCAAAATTAGTTAATAAGAAGTATAGGGTAGTAAAAGTAGAAGACTATAGTAATGATTTAGAATATAGTTTGAATTCTATTGATAATGCCCAAAATTTACTTAGTAAAACAAGTAGTCAAATTAGTAAAATGCTTGATGAAATAGAAGATGAATTTAAAGATTATTTAGGTGTAATTCCTGATGTAGATGAAGTACTTAGTAATTTAAGAAAAATTAAGAGTGAAATAGAAGAAAAAGAATATGAAATGCAAAAAATAAAAGAAGAACAAAAGAAAGTTTTGGAAGCAAATAATAATAAAGTATTAAAGCGTGGGGAGTATCCTATGTAAAGTTATTAGTAAAATTGTCTAATTTGGAATAAAAAAATATTATTTATGATATAATGTTTAAGGAATGGAGGAGTATACATGCTATTGTTAACTAAAGCAATATTTGTTATTATGATTGGTTTTTTGTCATCAGCAATATTAGGTTTAGTAATGGTTCCATTATTAAAGAAGATGCGTGTTGGACAAAAAATATCAGTGTTTGTTGGAGAGACTCATAGAAAAAAAGAGGGAACACCTACTATGGGAGGATTAATTTTTATAATTCCGACGTTACTCGCAACACTTTTATTAATTATTACAGGAAAGATTAGTTATACATCTAATTTAGGTATTGTTTTACTGGTATTTATTGGATATACTTTTATAGGTTTTCTTGATGATTTTCTATCGATAAAGAAAGGTAATAATGAGGGCCTTACAGTTTATCAGAAATTATTTATGCAAGTATTGATTGCTATTGGTTTTTTCTATATTTATATGAGAAATGGTGGTCAAACTGCATGGGTTGTTGGGACACTAAAAATTGATTTAGAACTAGGATGGCTATATGGACTTGCGATATTATTTGTTTTAGTTGGAGCAAGTAATGCTGTTAATTTAACAGATGGATTAGATGGCCTTGCTGGTGGTCTTTCTGCTATAGCATTTATTGCTTTTGCATTAATTTCTTTATCAGTAGGTTTTGAAGATATTGGACTTTTTAGTTTAATGTTAGTAGGAAGTTTAATGGGATTTTTAGTTTATAATACGCATCCTGCTAAAGTGTTTATGGGAGATACCGGTTCTCTTGCTTTAGGAGCAGTAATGGGAGCAATAGCAATACTTACTCATAGAGAGCTTACGCTACTTGTAGTTGCATCTATCTTCGTTATAGAAACATTATCAGTTATTTTACAAACTTTTTGGGTTGTTGTATTTAAGAAAAAATTATTTTTAATGACACCATTACATCACCATTTTGAAAAGCTTGGTTGGTGTGAGACTGATATAGTTAAATTATTCTGGGTATTAGGTCTTGTACTTGCAATGGCAGGAATAATATTTGGAGTTTGGGTTTAAACATCATTTTTGATGTTTTTTTTCTTTGTAGTCGTGATATACTAATAATGAGGAGGGTATATGAAAAAGAATACTTGGAAATATTATAATGAAAAAGAAATTAATGAATTAAATGAAGTTAGTGATGCTTATAAGATATTTATAAGTAATAGTAAGACTGAAAGAGAAGCAGCTAAGAATATTATTAAACTTGCTGAAAGTCAAGGTTTTAGAAATCTAGATTATTATATTGGAAATAATTATAAATTGACTAGTGGCGATAAAGTATATGTAAATAATAGAGATAAAAGTGTTGCTTTATTTATTATAGGGGATGAAGATATTACTAATGGAATTAATATATTAGGAGCTCATATTGATTCTCCAAGACTTGATTTAAAGTCAATTCCATTATATGAAGATAGTGAGTTTGCTTATTTTGATACACATTACTATGGTGGTATTAAAAAGTATCAATGGGTAACACTTCCTTTGGCACTACATGGAATTGTTGTTAAAAAAACGGGTGAAAAGGTATTTATTAATATCGGTGAAGATGATAATGATCCTGTTGTTGGAATTACTGATTTACTTCCACATCTTGGTCGTGAACAATTGAAAAAGGAAGCTGACGAGGTAATCATGGGAGATAATCTAGATGTACTTATTGGAAGTCGTCCTCTTAAGTTAGATGATAAAGATAAAGAAGAACTTGTAAAAGAAAATATTTTAAATATCTTAAAAGAAAAGTATGCTATTGTTGAAGACGATTTTTTATCTGCTGAGATTGAGGTGGTTCCAGCAGGAAAAGCAAGAGATTTTGGACTTGATAAGTCTATGGTTATGGCATATGGTCAAGATGACAAGGTATGTGCATTTACTTCACTAAAGGCTTTTTTAGACATTAGTAAGTGTCGTAAAACTATTAGTTGTATTTTAGTTGATAAAGAAGAAATTGGTAGTGTAGGAGCAACAGGAATGGAGTCTTCATTTTATGAAGATGCTTTAAGAGAAATTTGTTCACTTCTTGGTAATGACAGTATTACAGCACTTGGCCGTGTATTTAAAAATTCTAAGATGTTATCAAGTGATGTCACTGCAGCATATGACCCACTTTATGCAGATGTTTTGAATAAGAGATGTGAAACTTTCTTTAATAGAGGAGTATCATTCTGTAAGTATACAGGGGCTCGTGGTAAGAGTGGCTCTAATGATGCTAGTTGTGAGTATATTGCTGAACTTAGAAAAATTATGGATGAAAATGATGTTAAATTTCAAATTACAGAAATGGGTAAAGTAGATGCTGGTGGTGGCGGAACTATTGCCTATATCTTAGCAAATAAAAATGTTAGTGTAATTGATTGTGGAGTAGGAGTACTTAGTATGCATGCTCCATGGGAGGTTACTTCAAAGTCTGATATATATGAAGCATATAAATGCTATAAAGCATTCTTAAAAGATGCATAAAAAAATACTGGTATTTGTTTACCAGTGTTTTTATTATCTATAAAGTATATCTTCATATTCTTCTAATGTTCTCTATTTTTCTTTTTTAGGTTAAATAGTGCTTTATTCATAAGTGATATTCTTTTCCATTTTGTATAATGATATTGTTTTTTATGTATTCTAACCATGTTTCATATACTGTTGCGATAATGTCTTCAGCAGGTATTCCTGCACTTGAAAGACAATGTGTTTTAGTAGTTTTTAAAAAGTTATATACAGCATATTGTGTACCTAATATCGCTTGATCAAAATATTCTTTTTTTAATTTTTCATCATGTGTTTCATTTGCAAGTTTTAATAATTCTTTTGCTTCTTCAAAGTTTAATTTTTTTTGTTATGCATTTAATATTATTTTAATTTAGTTTCTTTAAGAATTATTTTATATTTATTTAATATAATTAAATGGGTGATATGATGAAGAAGTTTGATAAAACATTATTTATTAGTGTAATATTACTTTGTTTGTTTGGACTTTTAATGGTTTATTCTTCATCTAGTATTTGGGCAGATTATAAGTTTGGAGATAGCTTTCATTATTTAAAATATCAAGGTGTTTTTTTTGTTATTGGACTTTTTCTTATGATATTTATCTCCTATATTAATCCAAAAGTTTATTATAAGTATTCTAATAAAATTCTTATTTTTAGTTTTATTTTACTAATACTTGTTTTAATTCCAGGAATTGGTAGTGTGAGAAATGGTAGTCGTAGTTGGTTTGGTATTGGTAGTCTTGGTATACAACCTAGTGAGGCTGCTAAAATAAGTTTAATTATTTTTACTAGTAAATATTTATCTAGAAGTGACTATTATATAAAAAGTTATTTTAAGGGATTATTTCCAATTCTTGGAGTTGTTTTTTTATTCTTTGGACTTATTATGTTACAACCTGATTTAGGTACAGGAACAATTATTTTTATGTCTATTATTTCAATATTATTTATAGCTGGTGCTTCAATGAAGTTTTTTATGTTTGGTGGTGTTTTAGGTGTTATTGGAGTAATAATTCTTATTATAATTGCTCCTTATAGAATGGACAGAATAACTGCTTTTATTGATCCTTGGAAAGATGAACTTGGAACTGGTTTTCAAATTATTCAGAGTTTATACGCAATTGGTCCTGGAGGACTTCTTGGTACTGGATATTTAAATTCTGTTCAAAAGCATTTTTATTTACCTGAACCACAAACAGATTTTATATTTTCTATTATTTGTGAAGAGTTTGGTGTTATGGGAGCAGTTATTGTTGTCTTACTTTTTTCTATTTTATTTTATAGAGGAGTATCTATTGCAGTTAAATCAAAAGACTTGTTTTCAAAATACTTAGCTTTTGGTATTCTTTTTCAAATGCTTTTCCAAGCAATTATGAATTTATGTGTTGTAGTCGGAATTATTCCAGTTACCGGGGTTACACTTCCATTTTTATCATATGGAGGAAGTTCTTTGCTTATTAGTATGGCTAGTGTTGGAATATTACTATCTATTTATAGATTTAATGTTTAAGATAACTTAAAAATATCATATAATTTCATGTGGTAATTTTTTTTTGGAATTATTGAAAATGAAAAAGATTTTCAAATTCTATTGAACAAAATTAAAAAATGGTGTAAAATGAAAATGATTTTCATATTGAAAGAAGTGATAAAGAATATGTCTAGAAATGAAACTTATAAAACACGACAAAAAGAACTGATTTTAGATGTAATTAAGAGTTTTAAAAACGATTTTACTATAAAAGAAATCTATGAGAAGTTAAATCAAAACGTTGGTCTAACAACAATTTATAGAACAATTTCAAAACTAGTAGAAGAAGGTAAAATTAAAAAATCAATAGATTATAATAATGTTGTTCACTATCAATATTTAGATGAATGTCAATGTGATAATCATTTTTATCTAAAATGTGATAAATGTGGTTCTATTACTCATGTTGATTGTGATTGTATAAATGATTTTACAAATCATGTTTTAAAAAATCATTCATTTAAAGTTGATAATGTAAATATAATAATAAAAGGTATCTGTAAGAAATGTAGCAAATAATAGGAGGCATAATTATATGAAAAGCAAAAATATTAATAAATTAATTGTTATTTCATTATTAGTATCAGTAATACTAAATTTTTGCTTTCTTTTAAAAGAGTATAATCATGATTGTACTCATACGCCAGATTGTCCTATTTGTGTTTTAATACATCAAGCAGAAGATAATTTAAAAAGTTTAGGATTAGGATTTAGTTCATTAATCGTATTTTCATTTTTTCTATACACTTTTGAAGTACAAAAAACATCAAATAAAACATTTTATAAAAAAGATTTAACATTAGTAGGCTTAAAGGTTCAATTAAATAATTGATATTCATCTTTTACTTTAAATAAATAGTGAAAGATGGAGGAAAAAATGAAAAAAATAAGTAAATTATTATTAATTTTTGTTGTGTCTATTTTTGGAATTGTAAGTTTAACTGGATGCAACAAAAAACAAGAAACTCAAGATAAACTTACAATAGTATCAACAAATTTTCCTGGTTATGACTTTGCTAGAGCAATAACTATGGATAATACAAATATTAAAGTAAAAATGTTATTAAAACCTGGTGCAGAATCACACACATTTGAACCAACACCAGAAGATATTAAAACTATTAAAAATAGTGATATATTTATTTATGTTGGAGGAGACTCTGATGAATGGGTTGATGACATTTTAAGTGATATAGATACAGATAAAACTAAAATTATTAAGTTAATAGATTTAGTAGATACTAAAGAGGAAGTTACAACCGAAGGCATGGAAAGTGATGAGGAAGAAGAATCTGAAGAAGAAGCCGAACTAGATGAACATGTATGGACTAGCCCTAAAAATGCTATTGAAATAATTAATAAATTAAAAAAAGAAATAATCAATATAGATAGTGATGAAAAAAGCAATTTAGAAAGTAATGCTAATAACTATGTTAATAAATTAAATGATTTGGATACTGAATTTAAAAGTATTGTAAAAACTGCTAAAAGAAAAGAAATCATAGTTGGAGATAGATTCCCTCTTCGTTATTTTGCTGATGAATATGGTTTGTCTTATTATGCAGCTTTCCCTGGTTGTTCTGAACAAACAGAAGCAAGTGCTAAAACAATTAGTTTCCTTGCAAATAAAGTTAAAGAAGATAAAATTCCTGTTGTTCTTAAAATAGAATTATCTAGTGGTAATATTGCAAATACCATTGCAAAAGAAACTAATACAAAAGTTTTAGAATTTAATTCTGCCCATAATATTTCTCAAAGTGATTTTGACGCTGGCACAACTTATGTTGATATTATGACGAAAAATGCTGAAGTTTTAAAAGAAGCATTAAACTAATGAATATAATAAATATTAATAACCTTTCTCTTGGGTATAATAATATTCCTGTTATTCAAAACTTAAATGTTAAAATTAATGATGGTGATTTTGTTTGCATCGTTGGTAGCAATGGTGCAGGCAAATCAACTTTAATTAAAGGAATTCTAGGATTATTAAAGCCAATTGCTGGTTCAATAGAATTAAATAATATTAAAAAAAACTTTATAGGTTATATGCCTCAAGAAACTAAGGTTGACTCAAATTTTCCAGCGTCAGTTTATGAGATTGTTTTATCTGGAACTTTAAATAAAGTTGGATTAAAACCATCTTATTCAAAAGAGTTAAAAAAAATAGCAGATGATAATTTAAAATTATTAGATATTTATAGTTTAAAAGATAAATGCTTTAATGAATTATCAGGTGGGCAAAGACAAAGAGTGTTACTTGCAAGAAGTTTATGTTCTACAAGTAAAATATTAATTTTAGATGAACCATCAAATAATTTAGATTATAATTCTAAAAAAAATTTATATAAGATATTACAATATTTAAACAAAGAAAAAAATATGACTATAATTATGGTTACTCATGATTTAGATCATAATAATTTAATTGGTAATAAAATTCTCTCTTTACAAAAAGGTAATTATTTTTATGGGAATACAAATGATTTTGTAAAGAAGGTGCATCATGAATAGTATTTTAGAAATGTTTTCATATTCATTTATGACAAAAGCCTTTATCGTTGGAATTTTAATATCTATATGTGCATCATTAGTAGGAATATCACTAGTTTTAAAACGAAATTCAATGATTGGTGATGGCTTATCCCATGTTGGGTTTGGAGCATTCGCCATAGCAACAGTTTTAAATTTTGCTCCTTTAGAATTTGCACTACCAATAGTTATTATCTCTTCATTTTTGATTTTAAGATTAAATGAAAATGGTAAAATTCATGGGGATAGTGCTATTGCAATTCTCTCTTCTAGTTCTCTTGCTATTGGAACATTCGTAATTTCTATAACTAAAGGTGTTAACACAGATATAAATAATTATTTATTTGGTAGTATATTATCAATAAGTAATAGTGATTTAATACTTAGTATTATATTATCTATAATTGTCATTATTTTATATCTTCTTTGTTACAATCAAATTTTTGCTTTAACATTTGATGAAACATTTGCAAAATCTATCGGTGTAAAAACCGAAGTTTATAATGTTATTTTTGCTTGTCTATGTTCAGTTGTTGTAGTTTTAGGAATGAGATTAATGGGTTCACTACTAATATCAAGTTTAATAATATTTCCAACTATATCTGCTATGCAAATTGCCAAAAATTTTAAAGGTGTAGTTATATTAGCAGTTATTGTTTCTTTAATAAACTTTGTTGTTGGACTAACTTTATCTTACTTTCTTTCAACTCCAACAGGAGCTACAATTGTTATTTTCAATTTAGTAACACTTATAATGTTTAAAATTTTTAATTTAATAAGGAGAAATAAAATATGGAATTAGTGAAAAATATAGCAATAATTTTTATGTCTATCTTCTTTGAATCTCTTCCTTTTTTACTTCTTGGTTCTTTAATATCTTCTATTATAGAAAGATATGTTTCTGATGAAACAATGGCAAAACTAATTCCTAAAAACATAGTTTTAGGATCGTTTATGGGAATATTTTTAGGCTTTTTTTTACCAGCGTGTGATTGTGCTGTTATTCCTGTTTCTAAAAGACTTATCAAGAAAAAAGTACCTCTTAATGTAGCAATTTCTTTTATGCTTGCTTCTCCAATAATAAATCCTGTTGTGCTTTTATCAACTTATTCTGCCTTTTATAAAACTAATCCACAAATCTTTTGGTTAAGGTTAATATTAGGAATAGTGATTGCATTTGTTGTTGGTATTATAATGGGAATATTATTTAAAAGAGATGTTATCATAAATAATAATGATGATGATGACCATTGTTGTTGCTGTCATCACGAACACCATCATAGTCATACATGTGAATGTCATCATGATCACGATGAAGAAATAGATGAACACTTTAGGGATTTAATCGAAGATGATAGCGATATTTCTGAAGAAGAAATAGAATCTAAGTTAGAAAAACATTGTCTTAAAAATGATATATTATTTATCTTTAGACATACTGCTTACGATATGTTTGAAGTAGTAAAATATTTAATGTTTGGAGCAATTATTGCTAGTCTTGTTCAAATACTATTGCCAAGAAATATTTTATTAATGTTTAATGAAAATAAAGTTTTAGCAATTATAACTTTAATGCTCTTTGCTTACTTAATATCGCTTTGTTCAACATCCGATTCATTTGTTGGTAAGTCACTTCTTAACTCATTTGGAACTGCTCCAATTATGGGTTATTTACTCCTAGGACCTATGATAGATATAAAAAATACCATTGTATTATTTGGTAATTACAAGAAAAGTTTTGTAGTCACTTTAATTTCATTGATATTTATTACAATATTTGTAGTATGTCTATTTTTAGGAGGTGTGTTATGAAAAAGCATTTTTTAGGAATAGTTTGCTTTGCATATACTTTCTTGGTTTTATATGTAAAGTTTAGTAATAATTTAAAAAACTATTTAGCACCACAAATGCAAAAATATATATTGTGGTCTGTTCCAGTTTTATTTTTAATTGGTTTAGTAATGTACTTTAATAATCACATACATTATAAATTCAAGTTTAGCGATTTAGTTTTATTACTTCCAATACTCATGATAATATTTGCAGGTAATGGTAGATTATCTACAAGTTTAGCAAATAATAGAAATAATTTTAGTAATACTTCTAAACAAAAGGTATCATCAGTAACTAAAGATAATAATAAAACAGATGCTAAAAAAGAAAACGATTTAGAAGAATCGAAAGAGGAAAATTCAGAAATTACCAAAACCGGGGAAGAAACAACAAATAATTCAGTTCAAGAACAAACACCAACATATGATTTTTCTAGCATTGACTATGATGTTGTTGATGCCAGTTATTCTATGTTATCTGGAATTCTATCTTATCCAGAAAGTAGTGGATATGATTTAAATAAGTTTGTTGGTAAAAAAATTAGGGTTAGAGGTTTTGCTGTAAAAAAAGGACTTCCTTATCTACCAAGTGGATATTTTGCTATAGGTAAATATATTATAAGTTGTTGTGTTGCTGATGCTGGGTATGGAGGATTTTTCGCTAAATATGATTTAAAAAGAATTAAGGAAGATACTTGGTATGAAATTGAAGGCATTCTTGAAAAAACTCAAGATAATTATGGTGATAATGTTTTGGCAATAAAGGTTATTAATATTAATGAAATCGATGGTAATAAAGAAGAACAATATGCATACCCATGTTATTCTTACGATGATGGTTCTTGCTCTATAATTGATAAATATTATTTAGAAAGTTAAAAAGACTTATGAGATCAGCTTAATAGTTGGTCTTTTTCTTTTTGGATAAAATGTCTAAATTTTTTTAATTCATTAAATAAATAAAACTGACATAATATAGATTTAATAATTAATTATAAATTTTTTTGCTTTTTCATCTTTTTCATGTGAAAAATTTGTGTTATTATGTATATGATATGGAGGTAGTAGAGTGAGTGAGAATTTAAATAAAAAGAAGAACAATAAGGTTTTAGTTATCATTTTATTTATTGGGGCTTTTATTCTTTTTGGAGCAGGAGTATATTTTAATTTTTCTTCTAATAGTAATAGTGATAATAAAAGTAAAAAAGATACTAATAACAGTCAAGAAAAAGTTGATTTAAATAAAAATGAATATGAAAAACCATCAAGTGATGATGTTATTAATACATCTGACACATTAACAAGTAATCACGATGTTAATGGCATAATCTTAAGTGATGTTTTGTTTGCTAAAAAAGGTGAGTATGAAGTTATTAGAGGAAATGCTACTAATACAACAGGGGCTGATGTTGAAAATTTAGGTTTACTTATTAAAATATTAGATGCAAACAAGAAAGAACTTGATTCTGTAACTGTTGTTTTTGAAAAACTTCCTACAGACAATAAGAAATATTCTTTTGAAGCATATATGTTTAATAATGGTTCTATCAATGCAGTTGACTATAGTGCAGAAATAACTAAAGATTTTAATTAGATAGGTAGTGATAGTGTGCGAAGAAGAAATAATAAAGGTTTTACACTAGTTGAATTACTTGTTACTATTTCAATTCTTGGAATTGTTTCAGTAATGGCAATGCCAGTTGTTAGAAATATAGTTGAAGCAAATAATATGAAAAAGTTTATTACTTATAAAGATTCTGTTGAAAGTAGTGCTAAACTTTATGTTGACTCTTATTCAGAAGATTTGTTTGGAAATAATAAATCTGGATGTGCTTATGTAACTTATGATCAGATGCAGGAAAAATCTTTAGTAAAAGATATATCTCAAGATTCTGTATCATGTGACTCTAGTAAGACTTTTGTAAAAGTTGTTAAATTGAATGGGAAATATTCTTATTCTTCTCAAATTGGATGTGGTAACTCTGATGAGAAAAACAAAAAAATTAATGATAATGCGGTAAATATCTTATATCCTAAAGATGAGATTTCTAAGACTGCATCTTGTGAATTTGATTCAAGTTTAAAATTTAATTATCTTGTTCTTCCTGAAAACTATACAGGAACTAGTAAAAAGAGACTTGATGTAAAGATAAGGTTGATTAGTGCAACGGGAATTTTACATAATGGTGAAGAAATATATTATACTTGGCGTGAATCAAGAGATGATGCATCAAAAGATACTTGGACTAAGGCATCATTTAAGGGAATTTCTACTTCAAAACAAGAAAATGATATTTTAAGTGGAAATGATATTACAATTGATTCAGATAGAATTGTATCCCCTGATAAAAAAACAGGAAGTTATTATTTAGCAGTTAAGTTTGTAAAAGTACTTGATATTACTGGTACAGCTTTAAATGAAGAAGAAAAGACAGTTACATTTGGTCCATTTAATATTGATAATGATCCTCCTGTAATTAATTCTCTTAATGTTGTTTCTTCAGATAATTCATTTAATAGTACATCAGTAAAAGTAAATATACAAGCAACAGATAATAATAAATTATCTTCTTTAAAAGAATTGTCTGTTTGTATTAAGACTGATGATTCAGAGTGTGAAGATGATGATTTTGAAGATTATAAAGGAAGTTATTCATTAAAATTAACTGGTAAGTATGATGGTAGTACTAAAAAAGTTTATGCGTGGGTAAAAGATAGTGCTGGTAATATTTCGGAGAAAAAAGAAGCTACTTATCAAGTTTATAAAGAGTGTAGTACTGTTAGTATTGACAAGAGTAATTTAATTTCAAATGGTGCTTGTTCTAAGAAATGTGGCGGCGGATCTAGACTTGATAAATATGGTTTAATTGATAAGTATACTGGAAAGAAATGTTCTGGTGAAAAATCTGTTGCTGCAAAATGCAATACTATGGATTGTTGCAGTAGTGTAACATATAAAGATTCTAATGTTTGCTCTAAAAAATGTGGTGGAGGAACTTATGGACAAAATGCTTATTCTAAGTATGATAGTTCTATAAGATGTCCTTCAAGTGATAAGACAACAGGTGGTACAAAGTGTAATACGCAATCTTGTTGTGATGATGTAACTTATAAAGATGGAGATAAGTGTAGTAAGACATGTGGTGGAGGAACTCATAACAGAGTTGCATATTCTAAGACAGATGGTTCAAGATGTCCTTCTAAAGATACTTCGTCAGGTGGTTCTTCTTGTAATACTCAATCATGCTGTGAAAAATTCACTTATGGTAGTTGGAAAGATTGGAGTTCATGGGGAACTTGTAGTGCTGCATGTGGTACTGGAAAGCAAACTAGAACAAGAACTCGACCTAAATTCTCAACATATGATAAGAGTAGTTGTGGAAATGATATTGAGACTCAGTCAAGGGATTGTTCTATTAAACCGACTTGTTGCACAGGAGCTACAGTAAGTTATTCTTCATGGAGTGATTGTAGTACTTCTTGTGGAACTGGTACTCAAACTCGTAAGAAAACAACAGTTCCTTGTACAGGTAGTCCTACAGTTGTTACAGAACAAAGAAGTTGTACAGTAATAACTCCTGATAAATATGTAAGTTCAACTGCTTGGAGTTGTAATGTATCATGTGGTACAGGTGTGAATGAAAGGTATAATACATATAAAAAATGTGATGGTTCAACATATAGAGTTAAGGAAACAGGTAGTAGTTGTAATACTGGTAAATCATGTTGTACAGGTGATAAGTTAATCAGTACAAGTGGTTGGAAATGTGTAGGTAAGTGTGGAACTGGTACAAATCAAAGAACCAAAACTTATCAAAGATGTGATGGCTCAACTTATACTAGTACAGAAAATGGAAGTTCTTGTAGTACAGGAATCAGTTGTTGTAGTAGCATTAAATTTGGTAGTTATGGTGATTGGAGTTATACAAGTGATTGTACTAAAAAATGTGGTAGTGGTACACGTACTAGACAAAGAACTCGTCCAAAACTTTCAAATTATGATAATAGTAATTGTGGTACAGATATTCAAACAGATACCGTTAGTTGTAATACAGCAGCATGTCCTAAAAAGCCAACATGTACTATTGAATTGAGTGGTGGAACAAAAGGTTCTAATGGTTGGTATAAAGGTGGAACTGTTACTGCCAAGTTAAAAACAAGTGGAACTGTTACTAGTTATTCATTAGGCGGTAAGAGTACTAAAACAGCAACTGTTAATTCAGATGGAAAACATACTATAAATGGCGTAGTTAAAAATGATGGAGGACAAAACACTTGTTCAGTAACTATTAAATATGATAAAACTAAGCCTGAATATACTAAAGTAAAATTATGTTGTGGTGATACTGGCAATAATGGATTCAAAGCCTATGTAGTTCTTAATTATAATGATGCAACCTCTGGCCTTGATACTAGAAGAACTGGTTCATGGGATAATAAAAATAATACTAGTCATGGATATAATCATCCAGATATGCATTTTAATGGTCAAAAAGCAGCTGGTGATACATTAGGTGCTTCTGGTACTTGGATTGGTTACATGCATAATATTTGTGATATGGCAGGAAACTGTACAAGCAGTAGTAATGGTAATCTTAAATTTAGCAGTTGTTCTAAAAAATGTTAAATAATAAAAATCAAGGAATTAATTTTTCCTTGATTTTTTCTTTATTTAAAGTAAAAGTTATTAAAATTATATTTGAATACACGGTAGATACTACTTTTACAATTAAACTTAAATTTCTTTTTAATACTACCATCTTTGTTTGTTTCTTGGAAAGTACATTGTTGGGCTGAATCTACGATTATATTATTGCTATATTCTTGAGTACTTCCCATATAAGCTGAGAATGGTACTTCAAAGCTTTCAACTAATTCATAAGTTTTATTATTCTCATCAACTTTATATTTATAATAATATGACTTCCCATTATCTTTAGGTGATGAGTAATTTAGACCTATACTTTTCCAATTAAAATTGGGTTCTGTTGTCGAAATACCAATATTATTATTAAACATTGATAAGTAGTATACTCCTTCTTCATTAGTCTCAATATAAGTTACTGTGTGTTGTCCACCAGAATTAGTAAAATCACCAATTTTGTTATATAAATATTTTTTCTCATCAAAGTCTTTATAAAAATTTTCATCTCCTAGAATGTAGACTATTTCTGGATTTTCAAAAATGTTTTTGATTTACTGTATCGTCTTTAAAATAATTAATAGTATTTATATGCATCCAGTCAACTCCAACAGATTCTACTTCTTTTGCTACTTCATCTTTGTTATAGTAAGCATTTTCTCTTAAGTCTTTAAATACTCCCTCTAGTTTAAATGAATCTGTAATTTCTCCTGTTTCTAGGTTTAGTTTTATAATTTCATCTTCACAGGAGTCGTCTTCTGTGTCACTTGAAAGAATTAGTAGATTTTCTTTTTCGTCATCAAAGGCATAGTCATGATGTAATTTATGTTTTCCTAATTTATATATTTTTTCTATTTTACCTAGATTGTTCATTCTAGCTAATTTTGTTTCTGACGCACTGAAGTACATTTTATTATTATTGAAAAGTAAGTTTACTGCTCTATATCCAATTATTGGTATTTCGCTTCTTACTATTCCATCATTATCTACTAAGTGGATGTAATCTTGATCTTCTCTTGAGTCTCCTAAAATTGCGAATAAACCGTCTGATAATTCTTCATTATTATCTTCTTCTATTTTTAATTTTGTATCTGTATCTATTTTGTAATTTTCAAAATTTAAATTATAAGTATATGATTGTTCTTCATTATCTTTATTTTTTAGAGTAAGTGTTAATTTATTATTGTAGCCCATGATAAAACCAATTAATTGATATGAATGTGTTTTTGTATAATTGTCTTCTCCAGTATTTTTTAGAGTTCCCTCAAAACTACTAAATCCATCTACTTCAATTTTGTAAGATAGTTCTTCTTCAGTATCAGTATTAAAGTATAAGTTTATGGAATTAGTATTTGTTGAGTAGGGGTTATATATCATAAGTGGATTATCAATTGTATAGTTATTAGTTTTTAGTAAGTCATTAATTTTATTATCTATTTCTTCTTGGAATAGTGTGTTATATGTAGTTATATGTTTATCTTTCATTGTAGAATAGGTGTATTCATTAATATTTGTTTTTATAATACTTGTGTTATTTTTTATCCAATTTTTATTATTTAGATTATTTTTAATTGTATCATTATACTTATTTAGTGCAAGTATTCCAATAGGAATTAATAATATTATTATGGTAGATGAGTATAGTATTTTCTTTTTATTTCTTTTTAGATTATTTATAATTTTATTTTTCATAAGACCTCCTGTTTTTTTATAATAAAGGTCTAATGTGAAATTTTTGTAAAAATTTTATGTAAAATAAAAAAACTATTAGTAAAAACCTAATAGTTAATCTACGATTTGTTTAAATCTTGCTAGTGTTATATCACTATGAATTGGGTATCTTGGTACTAAATATTTATTACTTTTTCTAGTTGCATTTTTATTTCCTCCTGCGAATGCCACTTTAAATCCTAAGTCTTTAATTGCTTGTATTGCTTCATCATCGTAACTATAGAATGGATAACAGAATGATGTGTTGTCTTTTATTATATCAAGAGATTTTTGAAGATCTGCTTTTGCTTCTTCATAGTTAGCACAAACAAGTTGTCCTTTTTTACAATCCCCGTATTGATGCATATCATATGTATGGGACTGAATTTCTAAGTATGGAGAACGATAATTTTCAATGTCCCACCATCCAGCAATTAGAAATAGAGTTGCATGCATTTTATATTCTTCAAGAAGTGGAATTAATTTGTGTCCATTATGTCTTCCTGTACCTTTTGCTCCATCATCTATTGTTATTAATACTGATTTTTCAGGTATATCAATTTCTCCATAAATCCATTTTGTAAATTCATCCATTGTTAGAGTTTTAAAATTATTATTTTTTAAGTAATCTAGATGTTCTCTAAATTTTTGAGTAGTTAAGCATATTCCTTCATTACATTCTTCACCAAGAGTTGGGTCATAGAAGAAGTGGTAATTTAATACAGGTACACTTACTTCTTTTTTCTGTTTTACTGGAGCAGTTTCTTTTACTTCAAGTCCTTGAGCCATTAAAATGACATTTTCAACTGTTGAATAGTTCTTTATTTGATAAGCATTCATATCTTCTAACTTAGAACTTGAAATGGATGGTTTGTTTGTAATATTTAGTTTTAAATTTTCATTTTTTTCTAAGTTTATATTTAATTCTTTAATAGTATTTGTAATAGTATCATTTAAATTATTAGTAAGTAATAATACTGCTTTTTCTTTTAAATTAATATTATTTTTTAAGTAATTAGAAAATTCATCTTTAGTAATTGTATAATAACCATTTTCTTTTAATTTTTCTACTTGTTCTTTAAACGTTAGTAGAGGAATACAATTTTCATCACTACATGTATTTTCTATTTTGTCATATATTAGTACACTTACGTGATCTGTTCGTTTTTCTTTAGAATTATCATTATTAATTGTAGTAATCTTTTTATCTTTTTTAATACTTAATAATTTATTTAAAAAATATACATAATAATTATTATCGTCACTATATTGAATTGGAATATTTATTCCAGTACTTAGAGTTAACACTTTATTTTTATCTTTATATAAAGTAACTTTATTTTTAGTTTTTAAATTTTTATTAAATACTATATAGTTAGTATTTAATACATCTTTTTTAGTATTTTTTACTTTTTTAATATCTTTATAATAAACATAGTAATCATTATCTTTTACTTTAAAATATTTATCACTTTTAGTTATATCTTTATATGATTCTAATTCTAATTCTGTATCTTTATAGATTGTTCCAATTACTTTTTTATTTTTATCATAAATTTTTGTATCATTTTTAATTTTTACATATTTTGTATAGGAATTTTTTATTTGTTTTAATTCGTTTTCTTCTTTTACATTTACTATTAATATTGTAGATATAATTAGTATTACTAATATAACTGGTACTAGTATTAATAGTAGTTTTTTATTTCTTT
>ERZ808246.865-NODE-865-length-23668-cov-17.863846_pt1 | contig 23668 bp, 20 predicted proteins | sample MGYA00521083_ERZ808246 | MGnify/ENA primary metagenome ERZ808246 (study PRJEB31516, sample SAMN03275577) | gut metagenome | biome: mammalia-associated habitat; material: feces | host: Papio cynocephalus | place: Kenya | collected 2012-07-07 ... | reverse complement strand
TCTTTTTTCTTTTCACTTTACCTCGTTGTAATCTCTCAGTATTGTCAATGAACTTGTTTTTGTACCGCTTCTTCCGAAACGGGCTGCAAAGATACGCACTTTTTCCTTACCTCCAAATTTTTTTTGAGATTTTTTCATAAAAAATTTTTTCGGGGTGGAGATTTTCACCTTAATATAGTATATTTGTTTTTTGTGGCGGGGAAGACGGCGCTTCGACAAGCTCAGCGACCGAAAGCGGCCTTAGCGACGGGAAAGCCATGGTCCCTGAGCCTGTCGAAGGGAACATGGGACGAAAGAGCCATAGGACGAAAGAATAAAAAACAAAATAATAACGATCAATGGAAGAGAAAAGGAATTCATTGCCGGAGAACGCTCAGAGGGAGCTGGCACCGGGCGAAGAGTACAAGCCTCTTTTGGGGGCGGAAAGGAAATGGGCGGAGGTGACGCCATATTCAGTGACACTTGGTTTGCTGATGGTGGTCATTTTCTCAGCGGCGGCGGCCTATCTGGGGCTGCGCGTGGGACAGGTGTTCGAGGCGGCGATCCCTATCGCGATCATCGCGGTGGGCCTGACCAGCGCACTCGGCAAAAAGGAAGGTCTGGGGCAGAACGTCATCATCCAATCCATCGGAGGCTGCTCCGGGGCCGTGGTGGCGGGCGCGATATTCACATTGCCGGCCATCTATATTCTTGGAGTTGATGTAAACTTCATGCAGATGTTCCTTTCGTCGCTGCTTGGTGGTGTGCTGGGAATATTGTTCCTCATACCTTTCCGGAAATATTTCGTAAAGGAGATGCACGGGAAATATCCTTTCCCTGAGGCGACGGCGACGACCCAGATCCTCGTGAGCGGCGAAGGCGGTGGCAAGGGAGCGGGAACGCTTCTGGTGAGCGGTCTCATCGGAGGTCTTTACGACTTCATTGTCAGCACTTTCGGTGCGTGGGCAGACACGGTGAGCACAACCGTGATGGGATTCGGACAGACAATCGCTGACAAGGCCAAGGTCGCTCTGAAACTGAACACCGGAGCGGCAGTGCTGGGTCTTGGCTACATCGTAGGCCTGAAATATGCCTTCATCATCTGCTGCGGAAGTTTTCTGGTGTGGCTGGTGATCATTCCTCTGATGAATCTTATATGGGGCGGTCAGGTGATTGATCTGATGGGCACCGGAGTGACCATGACAATCGGGGAGATGAGCCCAGACCAGATATTCAAGGATTATGCAAGGCACATCGGAATCGGTGGAATCGCGACAGCTGGCATCATCGGCATCATCAAGTCGTTCGGTGTGATCAAGTCGGCTGTCGGCCTGGCAGTCAGCGAGTTCGGAAAGAAAGGCGGCAAGGTGGAGAGCACCGAGAGGACACAAGAGGATATTCCTATGAAGACCATTGTGTTCGGAATTGTGCTGACACTTTTGGCGGTGTTCGCTTTCTTCGCTTTCGGCGGAGTGGTGAACAACATCTGGCAGGCGGTCGTGGGACTTCTTATTGTGGCTGTGATCTCTTTCCTGTTCACGACTGTGGCGGCCAACGCGATTGCCATTGTGGGCACCAATCCTGTGAGCGGAATGACGCTGATGACGCTGATCATCGCCGCGCTTATCCTTGTTGGAGTGGGACTTAAGGGCAACGCCGGAATGGCAGCGGCCTTGATTATCGGAGGAGTTGTCTGCACTGCGCTTTCGGTAGCGGGATCGTTCATCACGGATTTGAAAATCGGCTACTGGATCGGCAGCACTCCGAAGAAGCAGGAAGGCTGGAAGTTCGTGGGTGTGGCCGTGGCGGCAGCGACAGTCTGCGGAGTGATGCTCGTGTTGAACAAGACCTACGGATTCGTCGGGGATCAGGCTCTTGTGGCTCCTCAGGCCAATGCGATGGCTGCTGTGATCCAGCCTATGATGAACGGTGGCGGCGCTCCGTGGCTGCTTTACGGAATCGGTGCGGTGCTGGCAGTAGTGCTGACTTTCTTCAAGATACCGGCTCTGGCGTTCGCGCTTGGAATGTTCATTCCGATCGATCTAAACCTGCCGCTGCTGGTGGGTGGTGCGATTTCCTGGTACGTGAGCACACGTTCCAAGGACAAGGATCTGAACGAGGCTCGCCTGAACAAGGGTACGCTGATCGCTTCCGGATTCATCGCCGGCGGCGCTTTGATGGGTGTTGTGAGCGCGCTGTTGAAGTTCTTCAACGTAGATTGGTTCATGGCCGGTTGGAACGCGCAGTACGGTGAGGCCATCGCCATCATTCCGTTCATCGGAATCATCGCTTACACGGTAATCGCTTCTTTGAGGGCTAAGGAATAACAATCGGTCGCTGAGCCTGCCGAAGCGACTTTCATCGGGTTTACTTTCCGGGCGCTTCGACAAGCTTACCTTTTCGGGCGCATCGACAAGCTCAGCGACCGGGAAAAAAAGAATATAACAATGGAAAAAGTTTTGGACAGATTCCTGAGGTACGTCAGCATTGACACTCAGTCGAACGAGGAATCAGAGAGCCAGCCATCGGCGGAAAAGGAGCTGAATCTGCTCCGGATGCTGCGCGATGAGCTTCAGGCGCTCGGAGTGGAAGCCACTCTTGATGAATATGGCTACGTGATGGGGTCGATCTCTTCGAACATCGAGGCGAAAGTGCCTGCTATCGGCTTCATCGCCCACGTGGACACGGCTCCAGACGCATCGGGGGCGAACATCAAGCCGCAGATCATCAATGAATATGACGGCGGGGATATTCCTTTAAAAGGGGTGCCTGGGTTGGCGCTGAAGCCTTCGGAGTTCCCGGAAATGCTTCATTACGTGGGGCAGACGCTCATCACCACCGACGGGACCACCCTTCTGGGTGCGGACGACAAGGCCGGAGTTACAGAGATCATGGACGCCGTGCAGTACATCGTCGAGCATCCGGAGTTCAAGCATGGTGAGATCAAGATCGGGTTCACTCCTGACGAGGAGATCGGACGCGGTGTGGTGAAGTTCGATGTCAAGAAGTTCGGGGCCGAATATGCCTACACGATGGATGGCGGTGAGATCGGGGAGCTGGAGTTCGAGAATTTCAACGCGGCTTCGGCGAAGATTCATATCCAAGGAAGGAATGTTCATCCGGGCTATGCCAAGGGCAAGATGAAGAACGCGATACTTATCGCAATGGAAATGAACGGATTGCTGCCTGTTCAGCAGAGGCCTGAATATACAGAAGGCTATGAGGGTTTCTTCCATGTTGTGGGCATCAACGGATCCGTGGAAGAGGCGGACATAACGTACATCATCCGTGACCATGACCGTTCCGAGTTCGAGAACAAAAAGGCCATCATGCAGAAATGTGTGGACTTCATAAATGTGAAGTACGGTGAAGGTACGGCCACGGCTGCCATCAAGGATCAGTACTACAACATGCGTGAGCAGGTGGAGCCGCACTATCATGTGGTGGAGAAGGCTGTGAAGGCGATGGAGATGGCCGGAATCAAGCCGAAGATCCAGCCGATCCGTGGAGGCACCGATGGGGCAAATCTGAGTTTCAAGGGTTTGCCTTGCCCGAACATATTCGCAGGCGGTCTGAACTTCCACGGCAAGATGGAGTTCGTGCCGCTTCAGAGCATCGAGAAGGCCTCGCAGGTCATCCTTAACATCATCTCGCTTTACGCGGAGTGATTCGTTGACAATAAGATTCTTGTATAGACACTCCCGGGCGCTTAGACAAGCTCAGCGTCCGGGAGTGTTCACGTTTACAAAGCCACCGGTCGCTGAGCCTGCCGAAGCGACTTTTGTCAGGTTCACTTTCATGGCGCTTCGACAAGCTCAGCGACCGGTGCGTTGGTATATTCAAAAAAACTTTTTACTTGATGACGCCGAGCTCCTTGCCGACTTTGATGAAGGCGGCGATGGCTTTGTCGAGGTGTTCGCGCTTGTGGGCGGCTGAGAGCTGGACACGGATGCGGGCCTGGCCTTTCGGGACAACAGGATAGTAGAAGCCGGTCACGAATATTCCTTCCTCGGCCATTTTGGCGGCGAACTTCTGGGAAAGAGGCGCGTCGTAGAGCATCACGGCGCAGATGGCGCTCTGGGTCGGCTTGATGTCGAATCCGGCGGCCAGCATCTTGTCACGGAAGTAGTTCACGTTCTCCTGCTGACGGTCATGAAGCTCATTACTTTCCTTGAGCATCTTGAACATCTCGATGCCGGCGGCGACGATCATCGGCGGCAGGGAGTTGGAGAAGAGATAAGGACGTGAGCGCTGACGGAGCATGTCGATGATCTCCTTGCGGCCAGTCGTGAATCCACCGACGGTGCCACCGAAGGCTTTACCGAGAGTGCCGGTGAATATGTCGATACGACCGTAGCAATCGAACTGCTCAGCGACTCCGTGGCCGGTCTTGCCGACAACTCCAGCGGAGTGGCTTTCGTCAACCATCACGAGGGCGTCATATTTCTCGGCCAGCTCGCAGATCTTGTCCATCGGAGCGACATTGCCGTCCATCGAGAAGACTCCGTCGGTGCAGATGATGCGGAACCTCTGGGCCTGGGCCTCCTGAAGACAGCGCTCCAGATCTGCCATGTCGGCGTTGGCGTAACGGTAACGGACAGCCTTGCAGAGACGCACGCCGTCAATGATGGACGCATGGTTCAAGGAATCGGAGATAATCGCGTCCTCAGCCGTCAGAAGCGGCTCGAACACTCCTCCATTGGCATCAAAGCAGGACGCATAGAGGATTGTGTCCTCGGTGTGGAAAAAGTCGGAGATGGCCGCCTCAAGTTCCTTGTGGAGATCCTGTGTTCCGCAGATGAAACGAACAGATGACATTCCGAATCCCCTCTCGTCCATGGCCTTCTTCGCGGCTTCGATAAGCCTCGGAGAATCAGCGAGTCCAAGATAGTTGTTGGCGCAGAAGTTCAGAGCTTTGCCGCCGTCCTGAAGAGTGATCTCGGCTGATTGTGCCGAGGCGATGTTCCTCTCGTTCTTGTAGAGTCCGGCTTCCTTGATGGAGGCGAGCTCCGCTTGAAGATGTTCCTGAAATTTTCCGTACATATCTGATAATTTTATAAAACGTTTCGATTTCGCACTGACAAATATATCAATTTTTGAGAAATTTGTTTAGATTTTGACATTCTTAAGACCATATCTCAGAAAATAATGTAAATTTGTAGATGCTAATTTAGCAATAAACAAGCGAACAGCAATGAAAAATGTACTAGTGATAGGTTCGACCGGACAAATCGGGTCCGAGCTGACAATGAAAATCAGGAATATGTACCCGGAAGGCAATGTCGTCGCCGGCTACATCAAAGGTGCTGAACCAAAGGGGATCCTGCTCGAAAGCGGTCCTGCCGAGGAGGCTGATGTCTGCAACGGGGAGCAGCTTCTGGGCATCGTCAAGAAGTACAACATCGACACGATCTACAACCTTGCGGCCCTGCTCTCCGCCGTGGCCGAAAGGAAGCCGCAGCTGGCATGGCACATCCAGATAGACGGGCTCATGAATATTCTTGAGATCGCCCGGGAAAACAACGTCGCCGTGTTCACTCCTTCGTCCATCGGTTCCTTCGGACCTGAGACTCCGCATCAGGACACTCCTCAGGACACAATCCAGAGGCCACGCTCGATGTACGGTGTGACCAAGGTGGCCACAGAATTGCTCAGTGACTACTATCACACGAAATACGGCGTGGACACTCGTTCCGTGAGGTTCCCCGGGTTGATCTCCAACGTCACACTTCCTGGCGGAGGCACGACTGACTATGCGGTTGAGATCTACTATGCGGCCGTGAAAGGAGAAGAGTTCGTCTGCCCTATCGCCGCCGGCACTTTCATGGACATGATGTACATGCCGGACGCTCTGAAGGCGGCCGTGGACATCATGAACGCCGATCCGTCAAAGCTTAGGCACCGCAACTCGTTCAACATCGCCTCTATGAGTTTTGATCCTGAGATTCTTCGCAAGAAGATTCAGGAGCATATTCCTGGATTCAAGATGCGCTACGAGGTGGATCCTGTACGTCAGGCGATCGCTGACTCATGGCCGGACAAGATGGATGATTCCTGCGCACGCGAGGAGTGGGGATGGACTCCGTCTTACGATTTGGAGACGATGACGGTGGACATGATTGACGCTCTCAAGAAGAAACTTCTCTAAAAAACTCTTTAATATAAAGGACAAAAGGACTGGCCAACTGGTCAGTCCTTATTTTTTGGCTTTGCGCTTCGACAGGCTCAGCGACCGGAGATATCATGGTCATTTCGATAGGCTCAGTGACCGGGCCGTGTGGCAGGCGAAGCGACCGGAAATGTCATGGTCACTTAGACAGGCTCAGCGACCGGCCGTCGGATTTACGGGCGGCCTTGGCTTCTTTCTTGGCTTTCTGCTTTTCGTACCGCGTCTTGTAGCGTTCCAGAATCCGTTCTTCTTTCTGACGGCGCTTCTCCATCGCCTTCAAGGTCTTGAGGGTCTTCTGACGCTTCTTCCTCAAGGCCTTCTCCTCCTTGGCCTTCGCCTTGGCGGCGTCACGGGCGTCAAGTTCAGCCCATCTTGCCTCCTTTGCGGCGATTCTGTCCTGCCGTGACTTTTCCCGCTCCGCTTTCTTTCTGGCCTTTTCGGCCTTCTTCAATGCGGAAGGATCCTGTGACAAGGAGTCCGCCCGGAGGGAGAGAGAATCCGCTCTTGTCTTCAGGCTGTCAGACAAAGCAAGGCTATCCTTTTGGGCCTGGGTGTCTCTGAGAGCCAGACTATCTTTGACGGCAAGGCTGTCCCTCAACGCAAGGCTATCCCTTAAAGCTATACTGTCAGCCGCTACTTTCAAGCTGTCGGCGATTCTGGCAGCCTCGGCCTTGCGCTCTGCCTCAAGACGCTTTCTCTCGGCGTTGCGGACACGCTTCAAGGAATCCTGTTGAGCCAGCATCTTGTAGACACTGTTCATGTAGCCAGGGAAATAAGTGTCTGTCTGGACAAATTCAGCCCGGGGAATATCCTCAAAAGTTTTCCGCTGAGATTCACGAGGCTTGTAGGAGGTCACGTCTTCAGGTCCTTTCGGGCGCTTCTCCGGCCGCCAGTCAAATCCCTTTAGGATTATCTCATCCTTTTTCATCTGGACGACAGGATAGGCGTCGCTCTTGGCGGCGTCAAAATAGTTCAGGTCCTGAACGTTGCCATCCTTCAGCGTGGCGGTCAGCATCTTGGACTCAAACTTGTTGACCGTGGCAAGACTTCCGTTCTCCTCGATAAAGAACAGGCCGGACGCACCTCCCATCGAGTCAAAGCGTCTCAACGTGCCTGTGCTGTCAAAGTAGGCCATCATCTCGGCTCCTCGGATCTGGTCGTAGGACAGAGTGTCCTCCTGAACGATGATGAAAGCGTTGGACATGAGACTTGCCCGGTCGAGGGACTGGTTCTTCACTATGACGGTGATGCTGTCGGCTGTGTACTGATGCTTTGTCTCGTTCCAGACTATAGGTGTCTTGTAGAGTCGGATAAGGGAGTCCAAATCCGTGTAGGCCAAGGAGTCGCAAACGACCTGCATGTCTCTGCGGAAGACCTTCACGTTATGGATTCCGTAGATGAAACTGATCTTTGTGGAGTCTTTCGGGACTTTGGACAGGGAATCGGCGACGGCAAGAGAATCGGTCGGGACGGTCAGCGAGTCTGTCTGAACGCCAAGAGAGTCTTGCGGGATGGTCACTTCGACAGGCTCAGTGACCGGAGCATGAGTTTGGGTCGTGTCGGAAACGTTTTGGCGCTTCGACGAGCTTAGCGACCGAACCGTGTCGGCTACAGCCGGGCGTTTCGACGAGCTCAGCGACCGGGTTGTGTCAGGGACTGGGGACGACCAGAGAGGTGGTTCATATTCAATGACATCATCCCAAGGGGCGGGAAGATTCTGCTTGTTCTTGCCGCGCTTTCCGATGGCGGCCCCGGCGGCATTGGGGTCTTCCTCCTCCATCTTCTTGCGGGCCTCCTCGGCGGCGGCACGCGCGGCCTCCGCGGCCTTGCGGCGATATTCAGTGACAGGATCCACATTAATCTCTTTCAGACGGGCGGAGGAATTAGCCACCTCGGAGGAATCGACATCGCATTTCGGAATGCTTCTCAGAATCAATGTGTCAGCGCCGATGTAGGCAGTGTCACGCTTCTCTCCCTGCTCGCTGATGGCGATCACCGCCGGATCACGTGTCATCTTGATGAAGGACAGCGAGTCAACATACTGCATGTAGCCGGCCACCGCCGCCACATTGCGTGTGGTGTCCAAGAGTTCCACATTACCGAACATTTCCACGTTGTTCGGAGTCCTGTAGTAGACAAGGGTGTCAGCCCATGCCTCTTGGTTCTCGGTCAGGATGTGGACATCCTTCGTGAACGTGAACTTCTCCAAGGTACGTTCGTAGACTCCGGCCATGGAAGAAAGCATGTTGTTGTCTTTCCATGCGTTGGTGCCGGTGCCGAAAGTGGCGATGTTGGTGCCGGTGTTGTAGTCCAGGTCATCAGTCTTCACGAAGATGGAGTCCGTGTACATGTTGACATTATTCGAGAAACTGAATGTCTTGAGTTTCGAATAGTAGTGACCGTCATCACTCTCGATGATCTGTCCGTCTTTGTCACGCATGGTCCCTCCGCCACGGAACACGGCGATACTATCCTTGGTGTTATAGTCCAGATCCGTGGTCCGGAGCGTGTTGCCGTCCTTGTCGCGAAGCTGCACCAACGCCCCCCTGAACTGTGCGAGATTCTGGTCTATATAATAATCCAGACTCTCGCTGCTAAGCACGGTGTTGTTCTGGATGATCTGGACATTGCCGAAAGCGTTGATCACGTTCTGGTTCACATTCCACAACGCGGTGTCACAGATCAGCAGGGTGGAGTTGTGCTCGAAACGGGCATGGCCTAAAGCCTTCCTGTAGTTTTGGCCATATTCCTCAATCTGTTGCAGCTCATCACAACCGAGAAGACGCACAAGGCTGTCTTTCCGCTCCGTGTTCTGGGCGGAAAGGCCGAACGTCATCAGCAAAAGCAGTAATGAATATGCCAGACGTCTTGAGAGCATCAGTCTTCAGCGAACTTTGCCGCCCAGCCCGGACGACGGAACTCGCAGTCCTTGAACATCGGGTCGATGACGATGTGTGTTTCCTTGATCTTGCCGGCGAGGAAATCATCGATGGCCTTCATCTGCTTGTCCTGGCGGACCTGCTCCTGAAGCTGGCTGAAATCCTCATCAAAGGATGCGGTGTGGGCGGGGATGATCTTGTCCACACGGATGATCTTGTAGATTGTCTTGCCGACAACATAGTCCTTGACCTGATCCTGACGCCCATCGTTGTCGGTGGATTCCACCGGCTCGGAAATCTCACCCTCCTTCAAATCCTTGATGGCCAGATAGTCTTCGGGCTTGAGCTGGTCGATCTCGAAATAGGCGGAGCCTGTGTTAGGGTCGGACATCTGCCCTCCGTTTGTCTTGGTGGCGGGATCCTGAGAGTAGAATTTGGCCGCCATCTGGAATGACACAGCGTTGTTGTTGATCTCTGTACGGAGACTGTCCAGGGTCTTGAAGGCCTTCTCCCTGTCCTCATCAGTGTACTTAGGCTTCATCAGAATATGGCGGGCATTGAACATGTCGCCTTTCTTTTCGATGACCTCGATGATGTGGAATCCGTCCGGGGTCTCGACAATCTGGGAGATCACCCCAGGCTTGAGAGCCATGGCAGCGTCCGAGAACACAGGCCAGAAGATTGACTTTGAAGCCATTCCAAGCTCACCGCCTTTGCGGGCGCTGCCAGGATCCTCCGAATATATCCGCGCGAGGGTCGAGAATTTCTCTCCGTTGATGATCCTCTCGCGAAGATCCAGAAGTTTCTCGCGGACAGCCATGTTGGCGGCCTCGCGGTCTGGATAACGGCAGATCTGACTGAGCTGGTACTTGATCGGAACTATCGGAAGGTTCTTCGCGTCAACCGTGTCAAGATATTCCTTTACATCATAAGGAGTCATCTCGGGGATCTTCTTCATGATCTCCTGCTGGGCCTGCTGGGTAAGGCTCATGTCCTCGTACTGCTTGCGCCATTCCTGACGAAGGCGGTAAAGAGGCTTGCCGAAATATTCCTCAACCTTGTCCTCGCCGCCCAAGTAGGTCAGCATCCTGTCCGCCTGCTGGGAAAGGCTTCCCTCGACCATGTCCTGATTGACAGTCAATGAGTCGATCCTGGCTTGCATCAGGAATAGTTTGGACTCAAGGATGGCTTCCAGCACCTCACAACGGACATTCCTGTCCGAAGACATGCCCTGGGCGTTGCGGTCCTTTACGGCATTTTCAATGTCGGAAATCATTACCGCCTCGTTGCCGACGACAGCGATGGTCTTGTCAACGTATTTGTATTTCTGGGCTGAAGCCATCGCGCAGGTCGCTGCGAGGGCGAAGATGGTGATTGCTGTTTTCCTTATCATTTCGAATATATTACAAAATTCTCCTTAACCTTGGCGTCTTCTATCAAGTCCCGTTCCAAACCGGCAAGGAGCTCATGCTTTCTTCCACTTAGGATGATGTCCCTTATCCTGTCGGCACAATACTCCACCGGAGCCACCTCATCGGCCTTTTTGTAGTCCACGATGAACGCGACAGAGACGTTGTTTTCTCCGTCAGGCATCTGGATGAACTGTCCGTTCCTGCAGGAAAGCATCTGGACGTAATCCACCCCGAACTCAGCGGCAAGCTTGACGGCATCAATCCATTCGTTGGAGTAATCATGGTAGCGCTGGGTCGAATTGAACGCGATGCTGTCCGCGGCGATCACGTCCTCGACTTTGTCAGAAGACATCAATTTCTTGAGTTTGGGCAGATTCGGAGAGTCTTTGGAGATGTTCAGGAATCTGGCCTTCATGATCGGACGTTCCAGTCTGAAAGATTCCGGATGGGTACTGTAGTACTCCTCGATCTGTTTCTCAGAGACTGTCGTGTCAAGCCGTTCGTTGATGTACCTTTGCTCGTAACGGTAGCGAAGGAGCGACTGACGGTAGGCCTCAAGTTCCTTTGACACATCCTTTTCCTCCTTGGAAAGACGCTGCTGCGCGATGTCGACGAACGCCTTGTCCCGAGCCCAGGAGTTTATGTAGATGCCGGCCAGCTTCACGCTGTCCTCAGGAGAGGTGCCCTTGGGGATCACGTCATCCAACTCGGAGCGGTAGAGTTTGTGATCCCCCAGCCTGGCGACCACTTCCCCATCATGGATGAGGGATGAAATGGCCTTGCAGGATGGCAGGACGGCAAAGGCGGCAGCCATTATGAATATTCCGAGATCCCTTAACATCAGTGCCTATCGAGAATAGTTAGGAGCCTCCTTGGTGATGGTCACATCATGAGGGTGACTCTCAAGGAAACCGGCGTTTGTGATGCGGACGAACTGTGCGTCACGCAGAGCCTCGATGTCGCGCGCGCCGCAGTAGCCCATACCGGCCCTCAGGCCGCCCACAAGCTGATATACGACCTCGGAAACCGTCCCTTTGTAAGGGACTTGGGCCACGATTCCCTCCGGAACGAGCTTCTTGATGTCGGACTCCATGTCCTGGAAGTACCTATCCTTCGAGCCTTGCTCCATGGCCTCAAGGGATCCCATGCCACGATAGGACTTGAAGCGGCGGCCGTTCATGATGATTGTCTCGCCTGGAGATTCTTCGGTTCCGGCAAGCAGGGAGCCCGCCATGATGGTGCTGGCACCGGCGGCGAGAGCCTTGACAATGTCTCCTGAATACCTTATGCCTCCGTCAGCGATCACTGGAACTCCGGTCCCCTTAAGGGCGTACGAGGCTTCCATCACAGCCGTGAGCTGAGGGACACCGATTCCGGCGATGATTCTAGTCGTACAGATAGAGCCAGGGCCTATTCCCACCTTGACAGCCTTCACGCCCGCCTCCGCAAGAGCCTTGGCACCGGCGGCTGTGGCGACGTTGCCCGCTACGATCTGAAAATCCTTATAGGCTTCGCAGGCTTTCCTTATCATCTTGAGGACGCCCTCGGAATGGCCGTGAGCCGTGTCAAGCACGACGGCATCAGCACCAGCGTCAATCAACATGCCGATCCTCTCGATGGTGTCAGACTTGATTCCGGCGGCGGCGGCGACAAGAAGACGTCCCTTGCTGTCTTTGGACGCTATCGGGTTGTCCTTGATCTTCATGAGGTCCTTGTAGGTGATCAGTCCCACAAGCTTGCCATCGTTGTCCACCACAGGAAGTTTCTCTACCTTGCTGCGCTGGAGGATCTTCGTGGCTTCGGCCAGGGTTATGCCCTTAGGCGCCGTCACAAGACCGTCCTTTGTCATCACCTGGGCGATAGGCAGCTGCATGTCCTCCTGGAATCTCAAGTCACGGTTCGTGACGATTCCGATGAGGAATCCGTTGGCGTCCACAACCGGGATCCCGCCGATGTGATGTTTCTTCATCATCGCAAGGGCATTGCCTACGGTGGCGTCCGGGCTGATTGTCACCGGATCGTAGATCATGCCGTTCTCGGCCCTCTTTACATGACGCACCTGCTCGCACTGCTTCTCAATCGTCATATTCTTGTGAATCACACCAATACCTCCGGCCCTTGCCATCGCGATGGCAAGATCCGCCTCCGTCACCGTGTCCATAGCGGCGGACACGATCGGCGTGTGGAGTTTGATGTCGGTTGTGAAATTTGTTGTGACATCCACGTCACGAGGAAGTACATCGGAATGTGCCGGAACGAGCAAAACGTCATCGAAGGTGAGGCCTTCAGGAATCTCTCGGTTTACAAACTTCGCCATAGTCTCAAATAAATTTGACAAATATAAGAATTTTCACGCAAATGTTGCTGTGACGGGCATGGTTTAGACATCACTAAACCGATGTTTTTTTTCAATATGCGCATGAATAGAGCCGTCCTTGCCAGGTGTCGCATTCCTCCAGGCGTCTGTCAAGCATGCGAAGGATCTCAAAATTGCGGACAAGACCCCATGGGGTGTCGTTGACAAAACGTGGGGGAACCTCTCCGGCGACGCGCTCTATATAAAGGTCCGGACGGAGGCGTTCAAGGATGTCGGCGACAAAGTCCAGATAGTCCTCGAGACCGGGACGGTAGAAGGCCGAGGGAGCGGCGGAATATTCCTTTTCCATCGCTGTGCCTTTGACTATCTGAAGCTGATGGAACTTGACGGAGCGCAACGGAAGGGAGGAGATGAGGCCGCACTGGTCCAAAAGCATCTCTCTGGTCTCGCCGGGGAGGCCGAGGATGAAATGGGCGCCGGTGTCGATGCCTCTTTCGGCTGTCATTGCGACGGCACGGCGGGCGCATTCAAAGTCGTGGCCACGGTTGATGTGGCGCAGGGTGTTGTCATAGCAGGATTCGATGCCGTACTCGACCACTACTATCGGGGCGGCCAGGGCGGTTCCGGGCGCTTCGACAAGCTCAGCGACCGGATTGTTCAGAGTCCCGGTCTGAATATTTGGCCGCTGAGCCTGTCGAAGCGACCGATGCCAGCCATTCAATACTCGTCCTCCGGCAAGGTCCGCGAGATAATCCAGTTTCCGCTCGTCGACACAGTCCGGACGTGTGCCGATGACTATTCCGACCACATCAGGGTGACTCAGAACTTCCTCATAAAGAGCCCTTAACCTTTCAAGCGGAGCATAGGTGTTTGAATATGCCTGAAAATAGGCAAGATAGTGCCTCGCCCTTGGGTAGCGGACCTTTTGGAATTCGATTCCTTCCTCTATTTGATCCAACAGCGGCTTGCCCGCCGTGCTGTAGCCTGGATGAAAGGCGGCGTTGTCACAATAGGTGCACCCGCCTCTACCCACGGTTCCGTCACGGTTCGGGCACGAGAAACCGGCGTCCAGAACCAGTTTCTGGAGCCGCTCTCCATACTTGCGGCGATAGTAGCCGACAAATGAGTTATACCTCTTACCTCCCGAAAAGTCAAACATATTACTTGCAAAACTAATCAATTGTGAATATTTTTACGCAAAAAACATAGAGAGACATGAATATATTCCTGAAATTTCTGTCTTCCGCGGCTGCGGTTGCCTTGTCGTTCAATTGTTTGGCATCAGCTCAAGAGGCCGGGAAGAAGTGGGCGGTGGTTGAGTTTTCCGCCAATTTCATGAGGGAGGCTCCTGACTATGCCGCAGAGCTTGGAGACCAGGCGCTGATGGGGACCGTCGTCGAGGTTTTGGACAAGACCGGCTACTGGGTAAAGATCAAAAGCCCGGAGCCTTACACGGCCTGGGTCAACGAAATCGGGCTTGTCGCAATGGATGAAATAGATCTCAAAGAATATCTTGGGGCCCCGAAATACATCTGTACTTCCGCTTACTCCCACATCTACGAGGAGCCTTCTGTGGAGTCGAGGATCGTCTCTGATTTTGTGCTCGGAGACGTCGTTAGAATCCTGTACGGCGCAAAGTCGGGCCGCGGCGGCCACGGAGAAGGCAGGGCCGTAGTGAAGAGGAAGTTCGCGGGTGTCGTGCTTCCGTCCGGCAAGACCGGGTATGTTCCGGCCAAGGATGTCGCTGTGTTCCACAAATGGGCTGACGACCGCAAGGACAGGACTTCGGACGAGAATGGTTTCAGGAAGGATCTTCTTGAGACCGGTTATCGGTTCCTCGGGGTTCCGTACATGTGGGGAGGCACGTCCATCAAGAACGTGGACTGCAGCGGATTCTCACGCAGTGTCTATTTCGCCAACGGAGTGCTTCTTCCGCGTAACGCCTCGCAGCAGGCAAGGATCGGGGAGGATGTGAGAATATTCAACGGGCAGGGTGATGTTGATTGGAGCGGATTGCTTCCCGGCGATCTGTTGTTCTGGGGCAAGGCCGCCACGGACAGCACCAAGGAGAGGATCACCCATGTGGGAATGTACATCGGTGAGGGGAAGTTCATCCATTCGGCACAGGTCGTGCGCGTCAATTCGCTGGATTTCTCCGCTCCTGACTTCTACAATCGCAAGCCGATTAGGGCACGCAGGGTCATCGGATATATTGACGAAGCCAATTCAGGAATCGTTTCCATCGCCCGCAGTCCGTTCTATTTTCCGCAGGATTAATTCTCAGCGGCCAAGAGTGTTATAATCCGGTCAATTACCGGATCAATGCGAGAGGCCGGGGCGAGAGAGTTGTTGGTCATGATCGAGAAGACTACAGTCTCGGCTTTGGCCCCCGAGGAAGGCTCGATGTAGCCGCTGAAGCAGCGGACGCCATTCATGGAGCCGCTCTTCAGATGGACGCGGGACTTCACCTGGGCCGGGGCCTCGCGCAGTCGTGACTCGTAGTGACGGTCACCGGGCTGGCCGATGGTCTGGATGTAGTCTCCGAACGACGGGCTGTCCATCATCGAGGAAAGAAAACGGACAAAAAACGACGGAGAGACATAGTTATGGCGAGCCAGACCGCTGCCGTCCACGATGCGGACGTCATCCGCGTCGACTCCAAGACTTTTCATAACCTCAGAGACAGCCACATAGCTCGAATCGTACGATGCGGAATGGTGCAGTCTGCGGCCAAGGGTACGAAAAAGGGTCTCGGCGTAGAAGTTGTCACTCCGAAGGTTCGTCTCACGGGCAATCTGGCGAAGGGTCGGGGAATATGTCATCCCGATCATCGTGAGGTCATCCACTCTGGAGGCGTAAGGTCCCGGCCCGACAGCGGAAAGGTCAGACCGCACACGGCCATTTCGCACGTCCGCCGGACCTTGGGTCACCGTGATTCCCTCCGCTTTGAGATATTCACAAAAATAGTGTGCGCATGTGTACGCCCCAAACCGGTTGCTGAACTCCTCGGTCCTGGGCTTCCGGTCAATGGCGAAGGATCCACGCACCTCCGCATACGGACAGTACTCGGTGTTAAAGAGGTATAATTGGTCGCCCGTGCCGGCCGGAGCGGTTCTGCAGGGATATTCATACTTCATCCATGGGGTGACCGGGTAGACGGGGGTGACATTCACCGGAGAGCCGACGGACACTCCCGCGCTGACTTTGAAGTCTTGGGCGTTCTCATAGAAGCTCAAGCCGTTGAGACCAGCCCCGTAGGCCGTGCCGATGTCCTGATAGCTCCAGGTGTCATGCTCCATCGGGCCGTCGAAATAGCGGCCGTCTCCGATCATGCGGCCGCTGACGCTTTTGATTCCGGCCTTGTCAAGAAACGATTTCCATTGGCCGAACAGTTTGTCCCGGGGAATGGCGATGGAATCTTTGGAGGCGATTGTGGGGTCTCCGCCTCCGACGATGTAGAGGTCTCCCTCAAGGATGCCGTTCCGGACCGAGCCGTTGTAGCCGATTCTGGTGACGTATTTATAATCAGGGCCTAGACGATGGATGGCCATGCCGGTGGTTATCAGTTTCATCGTGGATGCCGGGATCATACGCTGATCGCTGTTCCATGCGGCGAGGGTGTCGCCGCCTTCGGTGACGGCAAGGACTCCGAGGACGGAGGATTTCAGGGCCTCGCTTCGGGAAACGGACTCAATGTAACGTTGGGTTTTGGACTTCGGGAGGGGTTTTGAAGCGTGGACCTGTGCGGCAGGCGCTTCGACAGGCGCTTCGACAGGCTCAGCGACCGACGGTATAGACGGGGCAAGTGCGGCGGCTGGGAGAAGCGGTCCCTGAGCCTGTCGAAGGGCCGCCACCGGAACCACGAGCGACAATGCAAGCGCACAGACAAAGGCGCGAATGAATATTCCTGATCTCATAAATACAAAAATAGCGTTTTATTGTTAAATTTGCAGTCTGTCCAAGCACGTTCGATAGAACTTTTTGGAGGTACAGAGTTGAATCTAAATATTCAGAAATATGAAAAAATGCGTTCTTGTGTCCGGCGGCGCCGGATTTATCGGAAGCCACGTTACCGTGGAGCTTATCGAGGCCGGTTACGATGTGATCGTGGCCGACAATATGTCCAACTGCGATGAGACCTGCTACGAGGGAGTGAAGAAGATCACGGGAAGGGAGGATATTCCTTTCGTCAAGATGGATTTCTGCGATCCTGTGGCGACAGAGTTGTTGTTCACTGCCAACAAGATCGACGCTGTCATCCACTTCGCCGGGTTCAAGGCCGTGGGTGAGTCAGTCAGCGAGCCGCTTAAGTACTACATGAACAATCTGGAGTCGTTCATGAATGTCATCGAAACCGCCAGGAAGCACGGATGCGAGAATATTCTTTTCTCTTCTTCCGCCACTGTCTACGGAGAGCCTGAGCATCTTCCTGTCACGGAGGAGTCTCCGAGGCAGCCTGCCACATCGCCTTACGGCAACACGAAGCAGATGTGCGAGGACATCATCCGGGATTCCGTGAAGGCATATTCAAATGTCAAGGGCATCGCGCTCAGGTACTTCAACCCGATCGGGGCGCATCCGTCAGCTCTGATCGGCGAGCTTCCGCGCGGCGTGCCGAACAACCTTGTGCCTTACATCACGCAGACCGCCATCGGCAAGCGGGAGTGCCTCTCGGTCTTCGGCAACGACTACCCTACCCCGGACGGCACATGCCAGAGGGACTTCATCGACATCGTGGACCTTGCAAAGGCACATGTCTTCGCCGTACGCAGAATGCTTGACGGAAAGATGAAGAATGAATATGAAATCTTCAACATCGGCACAGGCAAACCGCTGTCAGTTATGGAGTTGATCAACGCGTTCGAAAAGGCCAACGGCTTGAAGCTGAACTACAAGTTCGCTCCTCGCAGGGCCGGTGACGTGACTGCCATCTGGGCTGACCCGACACTCGCCAACAACGAGCTTGGATGGAAGGCCGAAAGGTCGATCGAGGACACGCTGGCTTCGGCCTGGGCTTGGGAGAAGCATCTGGCCGGCAAATAGCCGTGGAGGATAAATAGTTGACAAACAATATAAAACGTAGTGGCACTCCCCCTTGTCCCGGGTAGGAGTGCCACTATGTTTTTAAATAATAATCAGGGAGTTATCCTCCACAGGGATCGGCTTACTTCGCTGTCGTCTTGATGAGTCCGCTGAGTTTCTGGTACAGAGCGTCGGTCTTCTCGAGGAGTTCCTTGCGGATGCTTGCATAGTAAGCGGACTTCTTGCCTTCCACTTTGGCGTTCACCTTATCCCGGAGGTCGTTGTAAAGCTTTACGGCCTCGTCAAAGAGTCCGCCCAAAGCTTCATCGTCAGCTTTCTGGTTAAGTGCGCTGAAGAGGGAGCAATCATCGATGAATGCTCCGATGACATATTCAATGTCCTTCTTGATGTCTCTAAGATTCATATCTTGATTTGTTTAGTCTTAAAACTTGGCGAATATACGCATTTTTTTTCGAATTGCGAACACTGCGGCCTCGCCGGGCGCTTCGACAAGCTCAGCGACCGGGAACGGTAGGTTCCGCGGAAGGGAAGTTATTTGAACAGGCTGCGGACGAGGGCGGGAACATCCGCGACCTTGACGACCTCAATGCCCTGCGGCTTGAAATCCATAGAGGCGAAAGATGAAATGAATATCCTCCTGAAGCCTAAACGTGCCGCTTCGCTGACACGGCGATCAATCTGGGCGACAGGGCGGATCTCTCCACTTAGTCCGACCTCGCCCGAGAAACAGTTGTCCGCAGGAATGGCGAAATCAAAATTGGAGGACAAGACAGCTGCGATCACCGCCAGGTCACAGGCCGGATCACTGACCTTCAGCCCCCCCGCCATATTCAGAAAGACATCCTTTTGAGCGAGTTTGAAACCGGCCCTGCGCTCAAGGACAGCCAGGAGCATATTCAGACGCCTCACATCGAACCCGGTAGCGGAACGTTGCGCCGTCCCGTAGGCCGCGGAGCTGACAAGTGCCTGGACCTCAAACAGGAACGGCCTCGTACCGTCCAGCATCGCACTGATGGCCACGCCGCTGAGTCCGGCCTCGTGCATAGGGATAAGGAGTTCGGAAGGATTGGAGACCTCACGCAAACCCTTGCCGGTCATCTCGAAGACAGCCAGCTCTGAGGTCGAGCCGAACCTGTTCTTGATGCTGCGCAGGATTCTGTACGAGCCTCTGTTGTCGCCCTCGAACTGAAGGACAACGTCCACGATGTGTTCCAAGACCTTAGGACCGGCGATGTAACCCTCCTTTGTGATGTGTCCGATCAGGATCACAGGGATGCCGGTCTCCTTGGCGAGCCTTAGAAGAATGGCGGCGACTTCCTTGATCTGGGTGACCGAACCAGGAGTGGAGTCAACCGTCTGGGAGAACATCGTCTGGACAGAGTCCACGATCATCAGGTCTGGCTCGATCCCACGGGCCTGCGCGACAACATTCTCAATCAGTGTCTCGCTGTAAATCTGGCAGGTGGATGCGTCTCCTCCAAGACGGTCCGCTCGCATCTTCACCTGACGGAGGCTTTCCTCGCCTGTGACATAAAGGGTCTTGAGAGACGGGCACCCCAACGGAATCTGGAGCGACAAGGTAGACTTGCCTATTCCCGGCTCACCTCCGATAAGAACCAAAGATCCTTCCACTATGCCTCCGCCGAGAATCCTGTCAATCTCCTCATTGTTCAGAGAAAGCCTCGCTTCGGAACTGGAGTCGATATCTTTCAGTTTCTGCGGTCTGCGGCTGGCTCCGGGCACAGAATCCGTCATCGCCGCCTTGCGGGAGCCGCCGGTGGCCACTTTTTGCTCCACCATGGTGTTCCATTCACCGCAGGCAGGACAACGTCCCATCCATTTGGGATACTCATTTCCGCAATTGGAGCAGAACCAGACTGATTTTTCTTTCATGCGTGTAATAGTTTATTCGTACTGTGGTTGGTGAGTTTGTCGAACCCACCATGTATGGTGTTGGTCACTTCGACAGGCTCAGCGACCGAAAGGGTGGTGTCGGTCACTTCGGCAAGCTCAGCGACCAAGAGAGTGGCGCTGTACCTGTCAAAGATAGGCAAATGGACGGGTTAAGGCAAAAAAAAATTGCAGCATCTGGGTCTTTGAACCCGGACACCGCACAAAAAGCCTCCCGAAATTGGGGATGTACTGATTACTCAGCCTTAGCTGAATCGCAGCAAGCCTTTGTTGAATCGCAGCAAGCAGCCACTGTGTCAGCGGCAGCCTCAACCTCTTCAACAGCCTCAACAGCCTCAGTTTCAGCCTCGGCCTTCTTTGCGTTGTTACCGCAAGCAGAAGCGGCTACCATAAGAGCCACAACTGCAACAGACATAAATACCTTCTTCATAATAAATAAAACTAAAAGTAACTTTCAACTTTGTTTTCAAGGCGCAAAAGTACATAGTTTTCCGCAATTATCAATACTTTTTCACATTTTTTTTCATCCTTACGTCACCTTTTGAACTCGCATTTTTCCAGCCCGGTGATTTTTCCGCTTACAATATGAAAGCGGAGGGCCATCCTCGGCACGTCACAAGAGCCCTGAAAGCCACACGCACCCGGGTTCATGAACAAAAACCCTTCCCGCTTGTCATGAAAGACTTGAGGAATATGGGTGTGCCCACAAACGAATATGTCCGGGTGGTACGAATCAATCAAAGCCTTGGCACGCAGATCGTACATGGGTTGGTGCGGGTTGTAAGCCCAGTAGCTGCCCGTGCGAAGCCCGATGTGCGTCATCAAAACTCTAAGACCGTCACATTCAAAACTTTGAAAAGCCGGATATTCATGTCTAACATCCAGGCCATCGCAGTTGCCGTAGACTCCGACAAGAGGCTTGAACGCCGCGATGTCCTGAGCGCACTGGAGGGTGCCGAAATCTCCCGCGTGCCAGATCCGGTCCACTGGCTCCAAAAACTTCCTCACATCATCAGCGAAGACTCCGTGAGTGTCGGAAATCAACCCTACGAACATTTTACTTACAGTTTAATCACAATCTTCTTCTTGTAAAGGATCCAAAGGATGCTGAATATGACAGAGACGAAGATCAGGGCCCACAGCAGGGACATGTACTCATTGGCACCGAAGTAGCGGCTCGGGGCGAAGCCGAAGAATCCGTAGCTCTTGGCGATGACTCCGGAGAACACAAAGGCCATCAATGCGTTCATGCCCATTGCCTTGAAAGGCACGAAAGGCTTCTCGTAACCCTTGACGTCAAGCAGATAGGCAAGGAACGCCAGCGCAAGCATCGCCCAGCCCCCGGCATAAAAGACATAGGAGACAGACCAAAGAGGTTTGTTGATCGGGATCCAGATGCTTAGGACCACGCCAAGGATCAAGGACAGGCAGCCATAGACGAAGATTCTGTTGACAACCCTGTCCGGGGAATTGCCAGTGGCGGACATATTCCTTTGCGAGCCAAGGATCATCGAGCCGATAAGGTAACCAAGAAGGCAGGAACAAGCGGCGGTCATCGAACCGAGAAGACCTTCCGGATCGAAATTGGTGCCATCGTAGCCGTGATAGCAATGATTACCACCGACAAGCCAGGTGTCAATCCTCACGGAGACATTTCCCTCAAGGGTAAACGCACCAGGATCGCGGCCAAAGAGCAGTAATATTCCCGTGTAGGTCACACATAGGGTCGCGATCGCGGCCATGATCTTGCCTGGTTTCTTGAGCCAAAGAGCGAGGCAACCGGCGATGGCATAAGCCATTCCTATTCTTTGGAGGACACCGAATATTCGTTTATGCTGAAGCCAGTAGAGATAATTCTGCCCGAACGTCCAAGTTTCGTCATGCATTGAGGTCGGGAAGAACGGGTACAGATTCAAGGCAAAGCCGACAAGGAAAATCAACGCACCTCTCTTGAGCACCTTGAGGTACGCCTTGGTGGTCGCCTTCTCGTACTTTGAGAAAGAGAATGCCATGGCGCAGCCCATGCAGAACACAAAGAACGGATAAACCAGGTCGGTAGGTGTGCAGCCAACCCAACCGACATGCCTGAGCGGCGGGAATATGTGGGCCCAGGATCCAGGATTGTTCACTATGCACATAAACGCGACTGTTAGTCCTCTCAGGACATCCAGTGATTCGTAACGCTTTTTCATGGCACAAAGTTAGTCTTTCTTATTCAATGTTGTATCTTTGTACCATGGAGATTTTTTACACCTACGAGATCGACGGGGCTTCCGCCCTGCTGGATGCCGACGAGAGCGCTCACTGCGTGAAGGTTCTCCGGCATCGGGCCGGGGACGAGGTCACCGTGGTTGACGGCATCGGGAACATGTACCATTGCCGCCTGACAGGGGATTCTCCCAAAGGAGCGGCGGCGGAGATTCTGGAAACCGTGCCCGGATGGGGAGGGCACTCATATTCATTAAATATGGCGGTGTGTCCGACAAAGAACAACGACCGCTTCGAGTGGTTCGTGGAAAAGGCCACAGAACTTGGTGTGGATGTGATTTCTCCGGTCATCGGGGAACGTTCCGAGCGCAAGGTGTTCAAGGCGGAGAGGTCACGCAAGATTGTCATGTCGGCCATGAAGCAGAGTCTTAAGGCCAAATTGCCGGTGGTGGAAGAGCCCGTGTCCGTCCGGGATTTCATTCTGGGGCATTCAGAGGACTCCTCTGTCAAGATGATTTGCTACTGCTTTGAAGGTGAGGCTTCCAGGCGATCAATAGAGGATGTTTTGAAAGATGTTCCAGCCGATTCGCCAATCACGGTGCTGATCGGACCTGAGGGGGATTTCTCTCCAGAAGAGGCTCATCTGGCGATTGAGCATGGTTTTGTGCCTGTTCACCTCGGGCCAAGCCGCCTGCGGATCGAAACGGCGGCTGTGACGGCGGTGACGGCCTGCTACCTGCACTTTATGGATTGAAAAATTTACGAATATGCAAAAGAAGACTATAGATGAGATTCTTAACGAGACGTTAAAGGTTCTCAAAGATGGAGGTGTCATCCTTTACCCTACCGACACCGTCTGGGGACTTGGCTGCGATGCGACCAACCCAGAGGCTGTCGCGAAGATTTACGAGATCAAACGCCGCTCGGACAGCAAATCGCTGGTCTTGCTGGCGAACAGTTTGGATCAGATAGCGCTGTACATCAACGAGATCCCCCCGATGGCCATAGATCTGGTCGAAGTCAATGACAGACCGATGACCTTAATCTACCCCGGGGCGAAGACTTACCCTGCACCTTCCGAGGGAGAGCCGTGGAAATCAGACCGCTTCCATCTGGCACACAACACTGTGGCGGCGGACGGCACAGTAGGGATCCGCATCCCGATGATGGATTTCTGCCTACAGCTTACCTACAAGCTCGGCAGACCGATCGTCTCCACCTCCGCTAACATCTCAGGAGAGCCGACGCCAAAGAAGTTCGCTGACATCTCGGAGGAAATCAAAATCGCTGTCGACTACACGGTAGATCCCCGTCTCGAAGCCGGTGCAACCGGCCAAGCCTCCCAAATAATCAAGATCGGTCTTGACGGTGAGGTTGAGATCATCCGGGCGTGATCATTGAGCTACTTTGGTAGATATACTGGTGGACAGACACAAAAGAAAATCATCGCAAGTTTCTAAGAAAGAATAACTTGCGATGATTATTTTGTGGAGATATAGAGATTCGAACTCTAGACCCCCTGCTTGCAAAGCAGGTGCTCTACCAACTGAGCTATACCCCCGGACTTTGCCAACAAACTTGGTTTGTAGGCCCTGGCAGAGTTGAACTGCCGACCTCTACATTATCAGTGTAGCGCTCTAACCAACTGAGCTAAGAGCCTATATAATAATGAAAGATTAGTACAGAGTTCCGAACTCGAAACCTTGTACAGAGCGTCTTCCGCTGTCGGAGCAAAACCCCAAAAAGGAGG